>ERZ869909.1576-NODE-1576-length-18004-cov-6.138116_pt1 | contig 18004 bp, 22 predicted proteins | sample MGYA00520892_ERZ869909 | MGnify/ENA primary metagenome ERZ869909 (study PRJEB32215, sample SAMEA104723947) | bioreactor metagenome | biome: bioreactor; feature: anaerobic bioreactor; material: water | place: China | collected 2015-03-12 ...
GCCGTCGGCGAGGTCGCCCCGGCGCCGTGGGACACGGTCCTGGCGGACGGCCCGCGCACGGCCGACGAGGCCGCCGCGGCCGCGGGATGGTCGCTCCCCCGCACCCTGGCGGCGCTGGAGGGCGGCGTGCTCGCGGGGTGGACGATCGTTCGCCCCGGCGGGCGCTACGCCCTCCCTCGGTCCGCGTGCGCGCCGCTCGGCGACCGAGCGCAGGGCGGCTCGCGACCGGAACCTGGGACATAGACACCTCCGGCCCATCCGGGTAGGCTGGAGAAGCATCCGACCCGCGTGCGACGCGGCTCCTCGGCACGGTTCGGTCGTGTCCGGTGCGCCTCGGAGCGGCGCCGAAGGTGCAGGGATGGAAGGAGACGATGACCTTGAAGAAGACGATGATCGCGCTGCTGGCGGTGGCCAGCCTAGGCCTGGCGTTCGGCCAGGGTCTCACCGTGTGGACGACGTTCGGCGACCAGACGCTGCAGTGGCTCGAGGGCGAGGCCGCCTCGTTCACCTCCGCGTTCGGCGTCCCCGTGAACGTCGTGAAGCTCGACCTCGGCGAACTGCCGGCCACCGTGCTGCGCGCCGCGCCGCAGGGCGAGGCCGCCGACCTGTTCGTCGGCGTCCCCCACGACCAGATCGGCAACATGGCCGACGGCGGCGTGCTGGCCGACATGTCCGTGTACGCGACCCCCGGCTACCTCGCCGACCTGAGCGAGCAGGCCCGGCTGGCCTACACCTTCGCCGGCAAGCTGTTCGGTCTGCCGATGTTCGTCGAGGGCCCGGCCCTGATCGTGAACACCGACCTGGTCCCGGCCGCGCCCGCGACCTACGAAGAGATGATCGCGCTGGCGCAGGAACTGACCACGGCCGACACCTTCGGCTTCATGTTCGACGCGCCGAACTTCTACTTCGCGTACGTGTACCTGCGCACGTTCGGCGGGTACGTGTTCGGGCGCGACGCCAGCGGCAGCCTGGTCGCGACCGACGTCGGCCTGGCGAGCGAGGGCGCCGTCCGCGGCGCCCAGGCGCTGAAGGACCTGCGTTTCGCCTACGACCTGATCCCCTCCGGCGTGAACTACGACGTCGCCAACGGCCTGTTCGTCGACGGCTCGCTGGCCATGATCTACAACGGCCCCTGGGCGATCAGCCAGTACCGCGACGCCGGCGTGAGCGTCGCCGTCCTGCCCGTCCCGCCGCTGGCCGACGGCACCGAGTTCGGCGGCTTCATGGGCGTCCAGGGCGTGCTGATGAACCAGTTCAGCACCAACAAGGTCGACGCCGCCAACTTCGCCAAGTGGATCACCCGCGCCGACGCGCAGATCTCCATGGCCGAGCTGTCCGGCCGCATCCCGGCGTCCGAGGCCGCGCTCCGGGCCGTGGGCGACGACCCGATCATCCAGGGCTTCGGCCTGGCGCTCCTCAACGCGGAGCCGATGCCCAACATCCCGCAGATGGGCCAGGTCTGGGGTCCGGCCGGCAACGCCCTCTCCGTGATCCTGGAGACCGCCGGTTCCGACGTGTCGGCCGCCCTCCAGCGCGCGGTCGCCGAGATCCTCGGGAACTGACCGAGGGTTCGACCCACCCGTAGGCTCGGGCGGCCAGGGGACGCACGTCTCCTGGCCGCCCGTCCACCGGCCCCATGACCGGGGCCCTGGTTGAGCAGGAGGTTCCGGCCATCGACCTCTCCGATCCCCGCGCCGCCCTGCCACGCGCCCGCACCACGGCCGGCGGCCTCGCCAAGTCGCTGCTGCTGTTGGGCGCGGCGCTGGCCTTCGCGCTCGTCGTCGGCTTCGTCGGCGTTCTCGTCGGCCGCCTCGTCGTGCCCGGCCTGCCCGCCTGGAGCGGGCTGCTGTTCGGCCTGACCGCTCTGCTATTTGCCATGTGGGGCATCGCCCGGCGCTTCGCCTGGATCATGCCCTGGTATTACGTCCTGCCCGCCATCGTCTTCCTGCTCACCTTCACCTTCTTCCCGGTCCTGCTGACGATCTGGCTGGCGTTCACCGACTACGCGGGGGCCCGCAACGGCCAGCTCAGCGTGCCCACCACGACGCCGATCGTGGCGGTGGACGGCGCCCGCGTGACCGTCTCCGACATTGCCAACCTCAACTGCGGGGTGCTGCGCAACGGCTGCGTCGACGTGCGGGCCGAGGTGTACAGCTTCGACATGGTGGCCATCGAGGTCGTGGCCTACGCCGACGGCGTGCTCACCATGGCCGAGCCCTTGCCGCGCGGACGTGAGGCGCGCCAGGTCGAGCTGTACCTGCCCGACCTGGGCTTCGACTTCTCCACCGGCATCGCCGACGTGGACGGCGTGGAGCTCCGGCTGCTGCGGGCGCCGCCCTTCCCGCCCGACCTCGAGCGGGTGACCGTGCAGTTGGCCGACGAACTGCGACGACGGATCGTGTCCGTCGACGGCGCGGTGCTCGTCCTCGACGCGGCCCTGCCGGACGAGTTCGAGGCGACCGCCATCGCGCGTTTCAACGAGTACGGCTACATCGGCGTCCGCAACTTCACCACGATCCTGGCGCGCGCGCAGCGCTCGCTGATCCCCGTGTTCGCGTGGAACGTCAGCTTCGCCGTCCTGACGATCCTGATCAACACCGCCTTCGGCGTCCTGCTCGCGGTCCTGCTCAACAACCCCGACCTGCGCTTCCGCAACCTCTACCGCACGCTGCTGATCGTGCCTTGGGCCCTGCCGAACATCATCACGATCCAGGTGTGGCGCGGCTTCCTCAACGAGAACTTCGGCGTGATCAACCGCGTGCTCATGCTGTTCGACATCACGTCCGTGCCGGTGAACTGGCTCGGTGTGGAGATGGCGGCCAAGAGCGCCGTCCTGCTGGTGAACCTGTGGTTGGGCCTGCCCTTCATGATGACGGCGGTGCTGGGTGCCTTGTCGGCGATCCCGCGCGAGCTGTACGAGGCCGCCAAGATCGATGGCGCCAGCGCGTGGCAGACGTTCTGGGGGGTCACCGCGCCGCTGCTGCGCACCGCCCTGATCCCGATCACGCTCACGGGCTTCGCGTTCAACTTCAACAACTTCAACCTGATCTTCCTGCTCACCGACGGGGGGCCGCCGGTGGACTGGGGCACCGCGACCGCCCGCGGCACCGACATCCTGATCAGCTGGGCCTACAACGAGGCGTTCCGCTCGCAGGGCGGGTTCGCCTATGGGCTCGGCTCCGCCATCTCGATCCTGATCTTCGTGATCACGGTCGCGGTCAGCCTGGTCAACTTCCGCGTGACGGGCGCGTTGAAGGAGGAGCGGAACACATGAGGCACCCTGACCGCCGCGCCTTCCTGTGGATGGCCCTGGTGATCGCCGCGACCGCCGGCGGCGTGTGGGGCATGCTGGGGAACCTGCCGGAGGCGGTGCTTCGCAACCGCTTCGTGGTGATCCCGAACGGCTGGATGTTCCTCCTCGGCGCGTTCGTCCTGCTCATCGCCGGCACCGCCGCCACCGCCTACACGTACGGCCTGGCCACGCGCCCAGGGCGCGCGGCCGCGTTCGCGCTCACCTCCGGCACGCACATGTTCATCTGGGGCGTCATCGCGATGGTGTTCTACCCGGTGGTGTACCTGCTGGCGGTGTCGTTCAACCGCAACGACACCCTGGCCGGCGCGCTGCCACGCGAAGGCAACGTGCTGGTGCGCTCGGGGGTGATCCCCAACCCGGCGGACTTCTCCTTCGTGCAGTACGAGAAGGTCCTCAGTCAGACGCACATCCTGCCGTTCCAATGGCTGCTCGTCGGGCTGCTGGGGGCCGCGGTCCTCGGCATCGTGGCGGTGAAGCTCATGGAGCGCTTCGCGGGCCTCCCCGCCTACCGCGCCGATGCCGTCCTCCGCCTCCTGGGGCTGGCCATCTTCGGCCTGGCCGCGGTGACCGTCTTGAGCATCACCCCCGCGCAGTTCTACGGCGTGACCGAGGCCGGCCAACGCGTGCCCGCGTCGTCGGAGCGGACGATCATCCTGTACATCCGCAACACCCTGCTGGTGTCGGGCCTCACGGGCGCCTTCGCCGTGCTCATCGCGACCACCGCCGGGTATGCCTTCGCGCGCATGCGCTTCCAGGGCCGCTACGGCACCCTGCTGAGCTTCGTGTTCGTGCAGATGTTCCCGGGCTTCATGGCGCTGGTGGCGATCTTCTGGCTCATGGTGCAGCTCGAGCTGGTCAACACCTTCACCGGCCTGATCCTGGCGTACTCGGGTGGCGCGATCGCCTTCTCGGCGTGGATCTTCAAGGGCTACCTGGAGTCGGTCAGCCCGGCGCTGGAGGAGTCGGCGATGGTCGACGGAGCCACGCGCTGGGGCGCCTTCTGGCGCATCATCCTGCCGGTGTCGACGCCGATGCTGCTGTTCATCTTCCTGCTGCAGTTCATCGGCACCTACAGCGAGTTCATCCTGGCGAACACGCTGCTGCAGGGCCAGGAGATGTGGACGGTGGGCATGGGCCTGCGCAACTTCACGACCGGACGCTTCGACACCCAGTGGGGGGCGCTCACCGCCAGCGCCGTGCTCGGCTCGATCCCCATCCTGATCATCTTCTACTCGTTCCAGGACGCGCTGACCAGCCAGCAGACGGCCGGCGGGGTGAAGGGGTGAGCGGCCTCGTCCTGGCGCTCGACCAGGGCACCACGAGCTCGCGGGCGATCCTCTTCGACGGCGCGGGTGCCGCCCTCGGTGTCGCCCAGAAGGAGTTCACCCAGGGCTACCCCAAGCCGGGCTGGGTGGAGCACGACGCCAACGAGATCTGGTCGTCGCAGTCGGGCGTGATGTCGGAGGCGCTGGCGGCGGCGGACGTGAGCTCCCGGGACGTGTCCGCCATCGGGATCACCAACCAGCGCGAGACCACGGTTCTGTGGGATCGCAGGACGCTGCAGCCCATCGCGCCCGCGATCGTGTGGCAGGACCGGCGCACGGCCGCGGCGGTGGACGCCGTGCGCGCCCGTCCCGGCGCCGAGGCGCTGGTGCAGGAACGCAGCGGTCTGGTGCTCGACGCCTACTTCAGCGCCAGCAAGCTCGCCTGGCTGCTCGACCACGTGCCCGGCGCCCGCGCCCGGGCCGAGCGCGGCGAACTGGCCTTCGGCACCGTCGACAGCTGGCTCGTCGCGCGCCTCACCCGCGGCGAAGCGCACGTGACCGACGTCTCGAACGCCTCTCGCACGATGCTCATGAGCGTGCGCTCGCTCGATTGGGACGACGAGCTGTTGGCGCTGTGGGGCATCCCGCGCGCCGTCCTGCCGCGCATCGTCGGCTCCAGCGAGGTCATCGGCCACGTCGCCGACGGCCTCCCCTGCGCCGGCGTGCCGATCGCCGGCATCGCCGGCGACCAGCAGGCGGCCACCTTCGGGCAGGCCTGCTTCGCGCCGGGCCAGGCCAAGTCCACCTACGGCACGGGCGCGTTCCTCGTCCTCAACACGGGTCCCGCTCCCGTCGCATCGCACCACCGGCTGCTGACGACGGTCGCCTGGCGGCTCGGCGCCGAGGTGCGCTACGCGCTCGAGGGCTCGATCTTCATGGCCGGCGCCATCGTGCAGTGGCTGCGCGACGGGCTCGGCGTCATCCGCCGCTCCGAGGACGTCGAGGCGCTGGCGACGAGCGTCCCGGACACCGGCGACGTCGTGTTGGTGCCCGCCTTCGCCGGCCTCGGCGCACCCCACTGGGACGCCTACGCCCGCGGCACGATCGTGGGCATGACCCGAGGGACCACGGCCGCGCACATCGCCCGCGCGGCGCTCGAGTCCATCGCCTACCAGGTGGCCGACGTGATCGACGCGATGGCGGCCGATGCCCCGGCGCCGCTCGTGGAACTCCGCGTCGACGGCGGCGCCTCGCGCAACGACCTCCTGATGCAGGAGCAGGCCGACGTGCTCGGCGTACCGGTCGTCCGGCCGGCCGTCACCGAGACCACCGCGCTGGGCGCCGCGTACCTGGCCGGCCTCGCCACCGGCGTCTGGTCGGGACCCGACGACGTCGCGAAGCATTGGCGGGAGCAGCGCCGCTTCGATCCCAGCGCTCCCGCCGACCAGGTCGCCGAACGCCGCGGCCGTTGGCGGGCGGCGATCGAACGCGCGAAGGGCTGGGCGCCGGCGTGAGGGTGCCCGGCGCATGCCCGGACCGCGGAGCGGCCCCGTGACCGCGCCCGCGCGCCGCGACGCGCAGTGGGCGGCGCTGGCGAACCCCGGAGCGGCCTTCGACCTGCTCGTGATCGGCGGTGGCGCGACCGGTGCGGGCGCGGCGCTCGACGCGGCCGCCCGCGGCCTGCACGTCGCGCTGGTCGAGCGCGACGACCTCGCCGCCGCCACCAGCAGCCGCAGCACCAAGCTGATCCATGGCGGCGTCCGCTACCTCGAGAAGGCGGTGAAGGAGTTCGATCGCAGCCAGTTCCACCTGGTGCGCGACGCGCTCCGCGAACGAGCGGTGCTCATCCGCAACGCGCCGCATCTCTGCCACCCGCTGCCGCTCGTCACGCCGCTGTACGACTGGTGGCAGGTCCCCTACTACCTGACCGGCCTGAAGCTCTACGACGCGTTGGCGGGGCGCGCCAACCTCGCACCGTCGCGCTTCGTCGACGCGCGCGAGGCCAAGCAGCGCTTCCCGATGCTGCGCGACGACGGTCTGCGCGGCGGCGTGGTGTACCACGACGGCCAGTTCGACGACGCCCGCATGAACGTCGCGCTCGGCCTGTCGGCCGTGGAGCGCGGCGCCGTCGTCGCGACCCACGCGGAGGTCGTGGCCCTGCACCATGCCGGTGGTCGGGTGCGCGGCGCCACCGTGCGAGACGTCCTCGGCGGGGACGAGATCACGGTGACCGCGAGGGCCGTCGTCAACGCGGCGGGCCCCTTCGTCGACGAGGTCCGGCGCCTCGACGATCCCGAGGCGGCCCCCATGCTCGACGCCAGCAGCGGCGTCCACGTGATCCTCGACGCCCGCTTCTCGCCGCCCGGCACGGGCCTCCTGATCCCCCAGACGGAGGACGGCCGGGTGCTGTTCCTGCTGCCGTGGCTCGGGGCGACCCTGGTCGGCACCACGGACCAGCCGGCACGCATCGAACGCCACCCCCGGGCATCGGAGGAGGAGATCGAGTACCTCCTGCGGCACGTACGGAAGTACTTCGCTGCCCCCGTCGACCGCGCCGACGTTCGCGCGGCGTGGTCGGGCCTGCGGCCGCTCGTGTCCGATCCCAAGGCCTCCGACACGGCGCGCCTGTCGCGCGACCACGTGGTGCACCTCTCCGACACGGGCCTGGTGACGATCGCCGGCGGCAAGTGGACGACGTACCGCCGCATGGCGGCCGACGCCGTGGACGCGGCCGTGGCGGTCGCCGAGCTCGGAGCGGGACCCTCCAGCACCGAGGACCTGCGCCTCGCCGGCGCCGAGCGCCTCCTGCCGACGGGCGCGGGCGACCTGCAGGAGCGCGGCTTCCCGGCCGACGTCGCGCGCCACCTGCACCTCGCCTACGGCGATCGCGCGGCGACGGTCGCCGACATCGCCGGGACCGGCGACGCGCCCCGGCTCGCCGACGGTCACCCGTACCTGGAGGCCGAGGTCGTCTACGCGGCCAGGTCCGAGTTCGCGGCCGGCACGGTCGACGTGCTCGCGCGCAGGACCCGCCTGGCCATGCTCGACGCGGTGGCGGCGCGCGCGGCCGCCCCGCGCGTCAGCGAACTGCTGGCGGGCGAGCTGGGTTGGGACGAGGAACGGCGCCGTCGCGAGACGGAAGCCGCGTTGGCGTGGGTATCCTGAGCCGACCGGCCGGGATGGCGGAACGGTAGACGCACGAGACTTAAAATCTCCAGCCCTTATCGGGCGTGCGGGTTCGAATCCCGCTCCCGGCACCAGCCAGCACGCAAGAACTCGCGCCCTCGGTCTCTTGGCCGGGGGCGCGGTTCCGTTCTTGGGCATGTATCGGGCATGAACGCCCACGGGGGGTCAGTTCGAGGCCGCCGATCCGCCGCTCGAGGCAGCGGCTGGGGGTGTCAGCAGCTCGTCGAGGCGCCGCACGGCCTCGCGCTTCCGCGCCTGGTTCCCGCTGACGTACGTGTCGAGCGTGAGCACGATCGTGCTGTGGCCCAGCTCGTCGCTGACCGTCTTCACGTCCGCGCCGCTCTCGAGGAGCAGCGTCGCGTGCGTGTGCCGTAGGTTGTAGAGCTTGAAGGCGTCGCCGAGGCCGGCTCGGCGCAGTGCCGGCTTGAGGTGCCCGTCCGCGACCTTCCGCATGTCCACGGGGTAGCCCTCGGGGCTCGTGAAGACCCACGCCTGGTCGCGCTGTTGCGCGGCGATCGCCGCGATCGCGCCGGCGGACAGGGAGAGCGTGCGCCGGCTGCGTTCGCTCTTGGGCTCGCTGACGCGCCATTCGCCCTTGAACCGGCGCATCGTGCGGCGCACCTGCAGCGTTCGCGCCACCTCGTCGACGTCATCCCACTGCAGTGCCGCGGCCTCGCTCGGCCTGAGGCCCGTGTGCACGAGGAAGCGCACGAGCGGCTCGTAGTGGTCGCCGGCCAGGTGCTCGAGGAGCCGGCCCACCTGCGCCGCTGAGAGCGAGGCAGGTCGTGGTCGGTTCATCTTCGGCAGGCGGACGCTCAGCGCGGCGTTCCGGGGCACCAGGTTGAGGCGCAGGGCGTCGTTCAGGGCCGCCCGCAGCGTTGCGTGCGCGAGCTGCACGGTCCTGGGGCTGAGGCCAGACCGTGCCAGCTCCGTGATGAGTGCCTGGATGTGCTGGGGATGCAGGTCCGTGAGCCTGAGGCGACCGAGCTTGGGGCGCACGTACCGCTTGAGGGTCGCCCGGTACTGCTCGAGCGTGTTGAACCGCACGCGGGCGCCGGCGACATCGTCGAGCCAGTGGTCGAGGTACTCGCCGACGGTCTGTGCCCCACCGGCCGTGAGCATGCCGACCTGGGCGTCGGCAACCATCTGGTTGAGCTGGGCGCGGGCTTCGCTCTTGGAGCCCGTGACGGTCTGACGTGCGTAGAGCGCGCGGCCCGTGTCCGGATCGACGCCGAGGTAGACCCTCAGGCGCCAGCTTCGGGGGCCGCGCTGCTCGATGCTGCCCGTCTTCGGCCTACCCACGGTTACGCCTCTTGGTCATGTCGTCACTCCCAGGCCCCGACGGTGGACCGGATCTCGTCCTGGTTCCACTTGGCGTAGACCTGCGTCGTCGCGAGGTTCTGGTGCCCCAGGTGGTGCTGCGCCGCTTCCAGGCCTTTCTCCCGCGCCATGCGCGTGCCGCACGCGTGCCTGAGGGCGTGGACGCCGCGGTATGGCACGAGGGCGCGGAACGCGAGTCTGCGCATGCGAGCGCGCGCCCGCGTGGTCGTCGTGTACCCGAGGACGCGGTCCCGGCTGGTGATGGCCTGCAGGTCTGCGAGTGCCCGTGCCAAGCCAGCGCTGACGGCGACGGTTCGTGGGCGCCCGGCCTTGCCGTGGCGGACCTTGAGTTCCCGCGCGTCCAGGTCGACGTCGGTCCACAGGAGGTCGACTGCTTCGGCCACCCTGAGGCCGGCGTGCGCGCCGAGGAGGACGAGGACGCGGTCGACCGCTCGCGACTTCGTCAGGAGGCGGCTGACCTCCTCCTCCGTGTACGGTCGGCGCTTGTCCCAGGGCGCCTCGAGGTCGGGTGGTCCCTTCACGCCCTTGAAGGGGTCGCGCTCCACGGCGCCGGCCCATGTAAGCGCTGCGTACAGGGTGCGAGCTGACGCGAGCTTGATCGCGATCGTTCCTGGCTTCAGGCCCTTGAGCATGAGCTTCATGACGTAGAGGTCTGGTGCGTTGCGGGAGGGGCGCAGGAGGTTCTCGTGCTGCCACGCGTCGATCAGGTCGAGGATGCCGCGGCGGTACGCGCGAAGGGTGTTGGGGCTGGTCTCGGTGCGTCCGCGGGAGCGTGTGGCCAGGAACGCTTCAGCGAGGCTCCAGAGGCGGTCGGGGTCGCGAGCGTTGGCGGCGGACGCGGCCTCGCGCTTGAGGTCGTCGTCCTGCTTGGAGGCCCACGCGTGTGCGCGGGCCTCCAAGGTGTTTTGGGTGGCGATCGCGAGCGTCATGCGGTCACGGGCTCGGCTCTGGCCTCGGTGGCGAGCCGGTCGACGGCGGAGTCGACGATGTCCTCGATCTGGCCCGAAGTGATGTCGCGGTCGAGGCAGGCGCGGTACCAGTCACGCAGGATCGGGACCAGCTCGTCCGTGAGGACGTCGAAGCGGGCGAGGTCGTGGGCGCAGTACGCGCAGAGGCCGGGCATCTTCTCGTTCGTGTTCACCGGCCCGACGATGGCAGGCGGTCGGCCGCAGCAGTCGCAGATGTCGACGCCGAGCTTCTTGGCGTGGTTCGCGGCGGGCGTGGCTTCGGTCCGGGTCGTCGCGTTCATGCGTGGGCCTCCTGAGGCTCGAGGTCGTCGCCGGCGATCGTGGCGATCGTGGCGCTGAGGGCTTGCTGTTGGGCCAGCCGAGCGGTTCGGCCGATGAGGGAGCGGTGCCAGGCGCTGAGGGCGCGTGCACCTTCGGCGGCGCGTTGGTTCCCAGCGTGGGCTAGGCGGGCGGCCTGCCCGGCGGCAGCGTTGGCGCTGCGGGCGTGCTTGGCAGCCTCGTGGTGTAGGCGATGCCACGGGTTGTGGGAGCGGGCGCGTTCGGTTGCCACGATGCTCAGTTGGCCCGGCGGCGCGGGGTGGCGCAGGCGCGGCAGACGTGGGCGGTGGGCGTGCCGTCGGCGTCACGTGCGATCGGTGTGACGTCGAGGATCGGGTGCGTTTCGCCGCAGGCGGCGCAGGCGCGCTGCAGAGCGTCGAAACTGACGGGCGGGGGTGCGTAGGCTGTCGCGGTAAAGTGGTTCACGGGGTTCCTACCCTCTGCGCCGCCGGTGTGTTCCTGTCCAGGGATGCCGGTGGCGCTTGCTGTGGATTGGCGACGCGCTGCGGCTCCCTTCGTGGTCTCCGGTCTCAGCACGCCGCCTATCACGAGTATGTATCTTGTCGTCCCGTGTGTCAATACGTAATGTCGTGTTGACGGGCGGCCATTTTGGCCTGTGGTGTGCCATTCTGGGAAGGTGCCAGCGAACGGCCCTCCACCGCAGCGCGGCCGCCCCAGGACAGGAAAGCGGTCAGACGACGCATACACGTCCATGACGGTGCTGATTCCTGAGGCTCTACGGCGCGACCTCAAGGCCCGCGCCGCCCTCGAAGGCACGGACATGAGCACGATCGTCGAGCAGCTCATCCGTGCGCACCTGTCGCGAGACACGAACGCCCCGTAGCCACGCGAAGGAGACCACCCACATGGCGCGCACACCCAGACGACGAGTCGTCCAGTTCGACGCGAACGACGCCCGCCTCGAGGAGTTCGAAGCGGCGTACGAAGCCGGCAACGCCGTGGTCAAGCACGAGGACGGCTTCTGGCTCGTGACCGGCATGAACGAGCAGTTCGACGCGAATGGCCGCAGGTGTGCCTTCACGCTCCGCGAGACGAACGCCCCTGGGCCGACGTAGGCGCATGACCTAGCCGAGTCGCCTGAAGCCCGGCAGTCCGGGCCTCCGGCCTGACCCGACGAACGCCATGCGGACCTGGGGCCGGCTCTCGACGCGCCAGACGGCCAGTGCGGTCGCGAGGACGAGGTCGTCGTGGTCGGCCTCGCGCCATTCGCCGACGTCGTTGCCGAACTTCGCGTGACCGGTTGCGGTGATGCGAACGCGGAAGCCGCGCAGTTCCTTGACGAGCAACTCGGCCAGCGGGAGACCCTCGGCGATCCTGAGGCGCTTCGCTTGCAGTGCGACCTGCAGGATCGTCACCAACTCGCGCTTCGGCACGCGGTAGAGGCGACCATCGCGGCTCGTGCTGTCGCCGGCCGTGATGATGACCCCGAGGGGGTCGAGGCGCGCCTCCTTGAACGCGTCGAGGATGGGCTTCCCTACGCCGGTGGCGTCGACAACTAGCTCCACTGAGGACTCGGTGGCGGCCGCGTGGCGCCGCAGGTCTACGTAGCGAGCCGCGACACGGCGGACTTGCTCCGGGTACGGCACTTCCCGGAGGCGCTCGGCGTGCACGAGGTCGTGCTTACGGGCGTCCTTCTCCCCGTGGGACTCGAGGATCACGAGGGCGGTGTAGTCGTTGGCTTGGCCGACGTCGACGGCGAGGGTGTACGTTCGGGGGTTCATGCGGCTCCTTGGGCGAACAGGGGTTGCACTTCGTTGGTGATGGCGCCGAGGATGTCGTCGTCACGGAAGAACGCGTCCTCGGCCTCGACGAACTCGCACAAGTACTCTTGCCGGTACCACCAGTCACCGAGCGCGTTGCGCTCCTCCTCGAGGAACCCGGGCGAGATGCGCGGCACGTCGGTGGCGGGCACCCGCACGCGCGACCAGCCGGGGCCGCCCTCGCTCCACTCCTGGTAGAAGTGCCCGCGCTTGCCGAAGGGCGTGCTCATCAACACGAGACGGCCGTTCCTCACGGCCAGCATGGGCCGAACGCTCCGGTAGAGGTTGTCGTCGACGCGAGCGGCCTCGTCCTCGATCAACAGCGACACGGCGCTGATGCCGCGGATCGTCTGCTCACTGCCGGGCAGGCTCAGGACGCGGCCGCCACCGCGGACGTGCATGCTGAGGCGGTTGTCCTCGAGCAGCTCGGGCTCGTGCGGCAGGCGGTCGCGCAGCTCGACCACCTTGCGGAACAGCTCCGACGACTGCCGCTGCGAGGGGCTCACCAGGACGGTGACGCTGTCGGGCACGTGCAGCGCCTCGTGCAGCGCGAGGATGGCCGCCGCGGTGCTCTTGCCGGCCTGGCGGCTGCAGTTGAGCAGATCGCGACGGCCGCCGCTGGTGACGAAGGCGGCTTGCCACGGGTCGAGGTCCATGCCCAGCACGCGCGCGAAGGCGACGCGGTCGTCGGCCGTGGGCTCAGTTGACGTCAGGTGCTGAAGCGCTCTGACGCCGGCCTGGAGTTCGGCCAAGGCTCGCCGTTGCCTCATGCAGTTCCTTCCGCAGCTCCGCCAGCTCCTTCTCGAACGTCCCCGCCTCTGCGATGGATCGGTAGGACCCCGCGACCTGCGCCAGCGCATAGGAGACCTTCAGGAGCACGTCGAGGTCTGGCTTCTCGCCGCGCCGGGCTGGCTCGACGATGTAGAACTCGAGCTGCTCGATGGCCTCGCCGAGCGCCAGTTCCACGCGGCGCATGTCGATCGGCTTGCGGCGCCGGGTGCGCCTACCTGCCTTGTCGGTACTCACGAGCGGCGCTCCAATGGTGATGGGGTCATTACTTCCGCCTGCGGCGGCGCCAGGACTTGTGTAGCGTCACCTTGTCGTGCCGGGGCGGGTGGTACTCGCGTTCGCGGTAGGGCCGCTCGCGCAGGGGTTCGGCCTCAATCACGCCGAGAGCGCGGAGTTCTTCGAGGACGCTCGGCGGCGTGCGGCGGTGCGGGTCGCGGTTCACTCGAACTCCGCCGGCCCCTGGCCGCGGGGGTGCGCGAAGAACTTCGGCATGGGGCGGCGCCCGAGTTCGCGCCACTGGCGCGAGAACGCCTCGCGGTCGAGCTTGTCCAGCGTGTCGACGAAGGCGCGGGCTTCGTCCTCGTCGGCCAGGTTGAAGGTTCCGAGGGTGCGTTCGCTCATGGCAGGCTGTTCCTTTCGGCGGTGGGCTCGAAGCGCCCGCGCAGGTTCATGGCCAGGTGAGCGCCCCACAGCGCCCACCTGTGGCCGTCGCGCGCGACGCGGTGAGAGTCGGGCGGGAGCGGCGAGCGAATCAGCCGCTCAGCGTCGGCTAGCACCTCGTCTGTGACCGGCGCATGCCGTTCGGGATCCTTCAGGCTGTCGCCCCACACGGCGAGCGCGGGCCAGGACTGGACGATGTGGTCGTTCACTGCGGCGCCGTGCTCGAGGTCGGCCGAGGTCGCCCGGGCAGCGGCGTGGAACCCGGCGACGACGTTCGGGGGGATGCGCCTGGCGGCCCGCTTGAGGCGCCCCCTGACCCATGCAGCGCGGATGTTGGGAAGTCGCGGGAACCTCACGTCAGTACCTCAGCGCGGCGAGCGCGGTGCGGTTGACGCCACCATCGAAGACGCTCACGGATCGCGCGAAGCGAGCGGTCTGCACCTCAGCAGCGCGTTGGTTCTCCACCGCCGTCTGCCGGAGGGTCGCTTGGAGGTTCCTGAGTTCGCGGTTGAGCGCCTCGATCTGCGCGTCGACCTGGTCGCGAATGACCCGCGCGCCGGTGCCGGCGCGGCCAGCGAACTGGAACCGCGTCTCGGCAAGCTGCGCGAGACGGTCTCGGATGGCTTGCGCGGCGTCCGCGCCCTGCAACCCGCCGACGGCGGCGTTGACGATGGCCTCGGGCGTGAACGCGCCACGCACGATCGCGGAGGCCGCAGTCGTGACGGCCGCGCCGAGGCGCTCCACGGCAGCGACCGCCGTCGGAGTGCTGGCGTCAATGCCGTTCGCGAGACCCTGCCCGATGGCTTCGCCGTACTCGCGGAACACTCGCGACGGGCTCTCGATGCCCAGGATGCTCTTGAACCAGCCGGTGACGCGCTCACCGAGACCCTCCACGGTCTCGCGAACGCTACCGATCATGCTTTGGATGCCGTCCCGAAGGCCGGTGACGATGTCGCGTCCGAAGTTGAGGAAGCGTTCGGGAATGTCCCGCCAGAAGTTCGTGACCCAGTCGACGAAGCCCGCGAAGATGTTCTTTGCGCCTTCCATCGCGGCGCTGATGACTTCACCCCACCGCTCGAAGGACTCCCGTGCGGCCGCCAACTGGTTCTCGACGGCGGTGCGGATGCCGAGGAAATCTGTCGTAAACGCGGCGACGAGGGCGAGCGCGATCGCAATAACGATGCCGATGGGACCCGTCGCGAGCCCTAGCGTGACGAACACGGCCCTGATGGCGACGAGTGCGCTGCGGCCCAGCCTGAGCAGCGGGATGAGGTTCTTGATGCTGCCAGCGAAGTCCCCGATGATCCACAGGACGGGACCGATGGCGGCCATGAGGCCACCGATGACGGTGCCAAGCTGGAAGAGCTTCGGGTCGGCTTCGCTGACGCGCTGGATGAGGCCCGCGAGCCTGTTGACCATGCCGGCGAGCCAGTCCATCAGGCCCGACTCGGCCACCGCGATCATCAGGGCCTCGACCGCGCTCTTCAGGCGGCGCAAGCTGCCGTTGAAGCCCTCCATCTGGACGTCGGCGATCTCTTGGGCGAGCCCACCGGAGTCGTGGAGGGTGCTCGTGAGGTCCGTGAGGGCATCGGCGCCTTGGCTGACGAGCGCGGCCATTGCGGGGCCGGCGCGCTGCCCGAACAGCTCGATCATGAAGCCGGCGTCGTCCGCGTGCGGCTCGAGCTGGCGGATGATCTCGTCAAGGGGCAGCAGGCGGCCTTGGGCGTCGGTGACGCTGATGCCCATGTCCCGCATGCGGTTCTGCATGGTTTCGGTGGGGTTCAGGAGGCGCGTGATGGCCCCGCGGAGGCTGGTGCCCGCCATCGACCCTTGGATGCCGGCGTTACCCATGAGGGCGATCGCTGCGGCGGCTTCCTCGAAGGGAACGCCGGCGGCGCTCGCGATGGGGCCGGCGTACTTCATTGCTTCGGCGAGTTGCTCCAGGTTCGTGTTGGCGTTCGTGAACGCGGCCACGAGGACGTCGACGCTGCCGGGCAGTTGCTCGGTGGTTTGCCCGAAGCCAGCCATGATGTTCGTGACGATGTCGGCGGCGCTTGCCATGTCGAGCTGCGCGCTGGCGGCAAGCGTGAGGACGTTCGGTAGGGCCCCGATGATCTCGCTGGCGTCCATGCCGGCCATCGCCATGAAGCCCATCGCCTCGGCCGCCTGGCTGGCGCTAAACTGCGTGGTGCCGCCGAGTTCCTTGGCTTGCTCGCGCATGGCTTCGAGTTCGGCCCCGGTCGCGCCGCTGACGGCTGCCACCTGGTTCATCGCCTGCTCGAAGTCGCCGCCGGCCTTCAACGCCGCGGCACCGAACGAGACGATCGGTAGGGTGACGCGGGTGGTGAGGGTACGGCCAGCGGTGCTGAACGCTTGGCTGATGCCTTGCAGTCGTTGCTCGGCTGCGTTCAGGCCGCTATCGAACTCGCTTCGGTCGAGCCCGATGGACGCGAACACTCGGAAGACTTCCATCACATCCACCGTCCCGGGGCCGCATCGAACCGAGTGCGCGGGTCAGGCCGCCTGAAGGCGCTCACGGCGTCCACGATGGGCGCCATGCGCTCGAGGTCGGCCACGCGGGCCTTGACCTCACGCATGCGGGCCTCGGCGACCGTGAGCGGGTGCAGGTACTCGGTAGGGGGTGCGCCGTGCGTCTCGAGGTGCGCGGCGATCTCGTGCAGCTCGGTGGCGTGCGCGACGAGCAGCCGGTGCGCGGTGCGCCAAGCAGCCTTGTAGAAACGTCGGAACGTCCGCAGGTAGGGCGGGCCGCCGGCGTGCGCGTACCCTTCGAGGACGCGCGAGCGGTCGGTGCCGGTCGGGGCGGCGGCCGCTTCGTCGGGCATGAACGCGTGCACGGCGGCGTCGCCGGCGACGGCTACGACGGCGGCGAGGAAGCCGTCGGAGGGCGGCGAGTCCTCGGCGGCGAGGGGGTCCACGAAGCTCACGATGGCGGTGTAGTCGGGGTCGTCAGGCTCGAAGGTGACGCCGGTCACGACGGGGCCGAAGGCGTGCCGCAGGGTGAGCACGTGCGCGGCTTCGTGGAGGACGGTGCGCGGGTGCGGCTTCATCGCGTCCCCAGCGTGGCGAGCTTGCGTAGGCCCGAGGGCCGCCGCGCGGGCGCGGGCGCGGGTTCGGGTGCGCGCTTGGCGACTTCGGTCGCGCGCTTCGCTTCACGCTCGGCCTGCGCGGCGGCCTCACGCGCCAACATCGGCGAACGCGTCAGGCCGCGGTGCCGGGCGATGTCGTCGCCGTAGTGCGTCGGCCAGCCACCGTGCGCGAGTGCCCACGCGATCCGGGTGCGACTGCCGGCGACGCTGACAAGGGCCACGTCGCGGGCGGCCGTGACGGGCGGCGTCATGCCGGCGTCGGCCGCGTCCAGTTCGGCGGCGTGAAGTCGGTCGTTGGCTTCGATGAACGCGGCGAGCGCGCCGAGCCAGGCGGTTACGGCGGGGCGCATGCGCTCCGCGGCAGCGCGGTCCAGTTCGGCGGTCGCCTCGGCGAGCGCGTCGGCGATCAGGTCGCCCGCGCGGGTGGCGACGCGCAGCTCGTCGGCCGCTTCGGCGCGTTCGCGGGCGCGATCGCCACGGAGGGCGGCCACACGCTCGCTCGCGGCGAGGATGTCGGCCTCACTGCCGAGCCCGGCCGAGGCGGCGGCCTTCGCGTCGAGCAGCGCGCGGTCGGCGGCTTCGAGGGCGGACGCGTCCACGGGTGGCGTGCTGCCGACGCGGGCGCGGTGCCGCAGGTCGCGCAGGGTGGCGCGATTCTCGGTGAGCTTCGCGCGGAGGCGTTCGACGCGTTCCAGGGCTTCGGTGGGGGGTGCGGGTGCTCGTGTCATGCGTTCATGCTCCAATCTCACGCGCGGGCGCGCTGCCGGTTCTGCCGGTCCCGCCGGGGGGAGGGTCGAAGCCGAGTAGCACATCCCAGTCGAGCGGTACGCCGCCGGCTTCGAGGCGCTGCAGTTCTTCGCTGGTGACGTACCTGGGGCCGCCGTCGGGGTGCCGCCAGGTGCGGAGGCGCCCGGAGTCGGCCCACGTACGGATGGTGCGCTCGGGCAGGCCGACCGCGCGCGCGAGGGTGCTCAGTCGCACGCTCAGGGGTTCGTCCATCACGACGCGCCCCCGAGGGCGGCCACCACGCGGTCGGCCACCGGGTCGTCGGTCCAGTCGGCCGGTGGCGCTGGCAGCTCGCTGTCGTCCCGCAGCTCCCGCCACGGGATGCGGGCACCGTTCGGGCGCAGGCGCGCGGCCGGCCAAGGGTCGCGAGCTGGGCCGGCGACCTCGAGGCCGAGGCGGTCGAGGAGGGCGGCGCCGGCTCGCGTGACGAGCACCTCGATGGTCCCGGAGGCATGCGGGGCGTGGCGCGTGGTGCCGGTGGCGAAGGCGG
>ERZ869909.1577-NODE-1577-length-17986-cov-5.322408_pt1 | contig 17986 bp, 13 predicted proteins | sample MGYA00520892_ERZ869909 | MGnify/ENA primary metagenome ERZ869909 (study PRJEB32215, sample SAMEA104723947) | bioreactor metagenome | biome: bioreactor; feature: anaerobic bioreactor; material: water | place: China | collected 2015-03-12 ...
GATGTGACCGGCACGGTGAAACTGCCCGAGGGCACCGAGATGGTGATGCCCGGCGACAACCTGAAGTTCGAGGTCGAGCTGATCGCCCCGATCGCGATGGAAGAGAAACTGCGCTTCGCCATCCGCGAAGGCGGCCGCACGGTTGGAGCAGGGGTCGTTTCCAAGATCATCGAGTGATCGAAGCGACAGCCTGACGACCGGCTGACAATACCAGGGCGCGCTGGGCAACCGGCGCGCCCTTTTCCGTTGCGCGCCTACCCCGGCTTGACCGGCGGTGCCCTTGCTGCTAGCGAAGATGCCTGCAAGGAGTGCCCTGCCGATGACCCTGATCGCCTGAACATCCGCCTTCGCCCGTCGCTGACGGGTGCTTGCTGTTCTGCATCAGGAGTTTCCCATGCAACCTGTGATCTATGACGTCGCCGTTTCGGCGGATGGTTTCATCTGTGGCGCGGGCGAGGATATTTCCGCCTTTGCCGCCCAGGGCCCGATTGTCGAGGATTATCGCGCCCGTCTGGCGGGCTATGCCTGCGCCATCATGGGCCGGTCAACCTATTGTTTCGGCTATCGTTTCGGCATGAAGCCGGGGCAGAACCCCTATCCCTGGATGCGCTGCGCGGTGTTCTCCGCCAGTCTGAAGCTGCCTGGCCGCGCGGTCGAACTGGTGCGCGGCGATACGCTCGCCGCTGTCGATCTGCTGCGCCGCGAAAGCCCGGGGCCGGTCTATCTTTGTGGTGGCGGCGCCTTTGCCGGCTGGCTGTTGCGCCACGGGCGTATCCAGCGCCTGCGGCTGAAACGGGCGCCGGTGCTGCTGGGCGCCGGTGTGCGGCTCTTCGGTGATCATGCCCGGCCGGTGGCGCTGCGGCTGCTGGAAAGCCGCGCCTATGCTGACGGCGGCTTCTTTCAGGACTTCGCGTTGGGCGATGCCTGAGCCCGGCGACCAACCCCAAACAAGGAACAGCCCATGCAAGCCCCCTTTCTCAACCGTGATGCCCTGCATCCGATGCGCTTTGCCGATGGCCGCGAGAACCCATCCATCGTGCATCTGGCCCGCGCCATTGATCACCCCAATATCAGCATCGGCGATTTCACCTATGCCAATGATTTCGCACCCCCCAACGCCGATGGCTGGGCCGAGCGGCTGGCGCCCTATCTTTACCCCGGCGCGCCCGAGCGGCTGGTGATCGGGCGTTTCGGCCAGATCGCCCATGGCGTGCGCTTCATCACCGCCTCGGCCAATCATGCGATGGGCGGCATCTCCACCTATCCGTTCGCGATTTTCGACCATACGAAGCTGCCGCTCTTCATGGAGGGATTCAGCGACCTGCCGGATACGGTGATCGGCCATGATGTCTGGATCGGCCATGGCGCGCTGATCCTGCCCGGCGCGCGGATCGGAAACGGCGCGATCATCGGTGCCGGTGCGGTGGTGGGGGGTGTGGTGCCCGATTACGCGGTGATGGCCGGCAATCCGGCGCGGGCCCTGCGGCGGCGCTTCACTGATGCAGTGGTGGCGCGGCTTCTGGCGCTGGCCTGGTGGGACTGGCCGCTCGATGCCATCGAGGCGGCGCTGCCGGCGATACTGGGCGGCGATGTCGCCGCGCTGGAGGCTGCCGCCGCCGGGGATTGACGCTCTGTCGGGCGGGCGCGTTAACCTGATGTTAGGCAAGATGGCTTTTCTGGGGCAGGTAGCGAGGGAAGAGGTCAATCATGCTGGCGCGCGCCAGAACCGTGGCTTTCGATGGGGTCGAGGCGCGCCTCGTCGAAACCCAATGCGTGCTCTCGAACGGGCTGCCCGCCTTTCATGTCGTGGGCCTGCCCGACAAGGCGGTCTCCGAGGCCCGCGAACGGGTGCGCGCGGCGCTGGGGGCGCTGTCCATCGCGCTGCCGGCCAAACGCATCATCATCAACCTCTCGCCGGCCGATCTGCCCAAGGAGGGCTCGCATTTCGACCTGCCGATCGCGCTGGCGCTGCTGGCAGCGCTGGAGATCATCCCGGCCGAGGAACTTGCCACCACCGTCTCGCTGGGCGAACTGGCGCTCGATGGCGGGCTGGTGCCGGTGCTGGGGGCGCTGCCCGCGGCCATGGCCGCCGCCAGCGAGGATTGCGCGCTGATCTGCCCGCGCGGCTGCGGCGCCGAAGCCGCCTGGGTCGGCGCCGCCGAGGTTTTCGCCCCGGCCAGCCTGCTTGAGGCGGTGCGCCATTTCACCGGCCAGTCGCCGCTGCCCCGTGCTCGCCCCGGCGAGGCGCGCGCGGCGCCGGCGCTGCGCGATCTGAGCGATGTGAAGGGCCAGGAACGCGCCAAACGCGCGCTGGAGATCGCCGCTGCCGGAAGGCACCATCTGCTGATGGTCGGCTCGCCGGGCTCGGGGAAATCCATGCTGGCGGCGCGGCTGCCCGGCCTTCTGCCGCCGCTCGAACCCGCCGAGGCGCTGGAAACCTCGATGATCCATTCCATTGCCGGCCTGCTTGATGGCGGAATCTCGCGCCAGCGCCCGTTCCGCGCCCCCCATCATACGGCATCCGTCGCGGCTATCGTCGGTGGCGGGCGCGGCGCCAAACCCGGCGAGATCAGCCTGGCGCATAACGGTGTCCTGTTCATGGACGAATTCCCCGAATTTCCCCGCAGCGTGCTGGAAACCCTGCGCCAGCCGATCGAGACCGGCGAAGTGGTGGTGGCACGCGCCAATGCCCATACCCGTTATCCCTGCCGCTTCCTGCTGGTCGCCGCCGCCAATCCCTGCAAATGCGGCTATATGGCCGAGCCGGCGCGGGCCTGCGCCCGGGTGCCGGTCTGCGGCGAGGATTATCTGGGGCGCATTTCAGGGCCGATGATGGACCGTTTCGATCTGCGCGTCGAAGTGCCGCCCGTGGCCTATGCCGATCTTGATCTGCCGGCCAGCGGCGAAAGCTCTGCCAGCATCGCTACCCGTGTCGCCACCGCCCGCCAGCGCCAGCGGACGCGCTTTCAAAACCATCCGCAAGCGCGGGTCAATGCCGATGCCGAGGGCAGCCTGCTGGAAGACATCGCGACACCCGATACCGAGGGCCGCGCCCTGCTGGCCCGCGTCGCCGATCGTTTCGGCCTCTCGGCGCGCGGCTATCACCGGGTGCTGCGGGTCGCGCGCACCATCGCCGATCTCGATGCCAGCGAGAGCGTGCGCGCGCCCCATCTGGCCGAGGCCGTCAGCTTCCGGCTCAGCTTCGGCCCGGATCGCAGCCCCTGAACCAGCCGGTCTTTGTGCCCAAATATCCTCGGGGGTGAATGGCCGCAGGCCAGAGGGGGCAGACAGCCCCCTTTCCCGGCCCTCTTCCTACCCCCTGCGCCGCGCCTCGATCGCCTCCCAGACCTTCGCCGCGATATTGACCCCGTCGAACCGCTCCAGCTCCTGAATGCCGGTCGGCGAGGTCAGGTTGATCTCGGTCAGCCAATCCCCGATCACGTCGATGCCGACAAAGACCTGCCCGCGCTCGCGCAGCAGCGGGCCGATGGCGGCGCAGATCTCGCGGTCGCGCTCGGTCAGGCCGATCTTCTCGGGGCGGCCGCCGACATGCATGTTCGAGCGCGTCTCGCCCTCGGCCGGCACGCGGTTGATCGCCCCCACCGGCTCGCCATCGACCAGGATCACCCGCTTGTCGCCCTTGGCCACCGCCGGCAGGAATTTCTGCACGATCAGCGGCTCGCGCGAGAAGCCGGTGAACATCTCGTGCAGCGAGGCCAGGTTGCGATCCCCGGCATCGAGCCGGAACACGCCGGCGCCGCCGTTGCCATAGAGCGGCTTGAGGATGATATCGCCGTGGCGGGCCTTGAAGGCGCGGATATCGTCCAGGTTGCGGGCGATCATCGTCGGCGGCGTCAGGTCCGGAAATTGTAGCACCAGCAGTTTCTCGGGGTGATTGCGCACCCAGAACGGATCATTGACCACCAGCGTCCTGGGATGGATCAGATCCAGCAGATGCGTGGTGGTGATATAGGACATGTCGAACGGCGGGTCCTGGCGCAGCCAGACCACATCGACGCTGCCCAGATCGAGCATTTCCTCATCGCCAACGCGCACATGATCGCCCTTGACCCGCTGCACCGTCACCGGGCGTGCGCGCGCCATCACCCGGCCTTCGTCCCAGACCAGCTTGTCGGGTGTATAGACAAACAGGCTATGGCCGCGCGCTTGGGCTTCCTCGGCCAGGCGGAAGCTGCTGTCGGCGTCGATATTGACGCTTTCGATCGGGTCCATCTGGAAGGCGATGCGCAGGGCCATGCTCGATCCTTTCACTTGTTCGGCTCCTTGATGGCGCAGCGCGGCGGCGGATGCAATCAGCCCCAGAGCGCATTCTCGATGATCTGCACCTGCCCCTGCCCATCGACCAGCGCCACATCGAAGCGTGCCGGCAGCGCCATGCCGCCGGGCTGGCTGGCCAGAAATTCCTCGCCGGCGCCTTGCAGCCGGGCGATCTGGCGGGCGGTCAGGCGTTCGGCGGCGCGGGCCAGATCGCGGCTTTTCTTCACCTCGACAAAGACATAGCCGCCGCCCGCTGCTTCCGGTTCGCGCAGGATCAGATCGATCTCGCCGCGCTTGCCGCGCCAGCGCTCGGCCACCACGGCAAGGCCCTGCGCCGCGTAATGCCGAGCGACCTGCGCCTCGGCCGAGCGGCCGGCCCAGTAGCTTTCCGCCCCGCTCATGGGGCGTCAGGCGCGTCGCGGCTCAGCGCCAGCGCGCGTTGATAGACCTGCCGGCGTGGCAGGCTGCGCGCGGCGGCCAGCATGTCGACGGCTTCGCGCAGGCTGTGGCGGGTCAGCAGATCGCTCAGCGCCGCATCGAGATCCGCGCCGTCATGGCCGCTTTCGGCGCCGGCGCGGTCCACCAGCAGCACGATCTCGCCCTTGATCTCGCGCCCGGCGATGGCCTCGGCCACCTCGGCCAGCGTGCCGCGGATCACCTCCTCGAAGCGTTTGGTCAGCTCGCGACAGAGCGCGCAGCGCCGCTCGCCGCCCAGGGCCTCGGCGGCCTCGGCCAGAAAACGGTGGATGCGCTTGGGGGATTCGTAAAACACCAGCGTCGCCGGGATCGCTGCGGCCTCGGCCAGAAAGCTGCGGCGCGCCCCGGCCTGGGAGGGCGCGAAGCCCAGAAAGCAGAAACGATCGCTCGGCAGCCCGGCCACCGCCAGCGCCGCCAGCACCGCCGAGGCACCGGGCGCGGCCAGCACCGCATGGCCGGCGGCAATGGCCTCGCGCGCCAGTTGATAGCCCGGATCGGCGACCAGCGGCGTGCCGGCTTCCGAGGCATAGGCCACCGATTGCCCCGCCGCGAGCGCCGCCAGAATCCGCGGTCGCATCTGGGCGCCGTTATGGTCGTGATAGGCCAGCAGCGGGCGTGTGCCGAGCCGGATGCCATGGATCTCCAGCAGCCGGCGCAGGCTGCGGGTATCCTCGGCGGCCAGCACATCGGCCCCGGCCAGAATATCGAGCGCCCGCAGCGTGATGTCGCGCGCCGCGCCGATTGGGGTGGAAACCATGTGCAGCCCCGGCGCCACCGGCCGTGGGCTGGCACTGGTGGCAGGCGCGGAATGCGCGGGATCGGGCTGAGGCATGCGCTGGCACTCCACTCATGCGTTTACTTCGGGCAGACGGCTCTTTAGTGTTGCGCCGGCACGACTTGCCCGCAAGACCGAAAGAGGAATCCGATGTCTGCCCTTCTGACCCTTGCCCGCCGCCTTGGCAACCTGGTGCCGGTGCGCCCTGTGCTTGGCATGCTTGGCCTGATGGCGCTTGCAGCCTGTGAACCGGTGTCGTTCACCGGCAGCGGCCCGCGCGTCGATACCTCGGCCCCGGTGCAGGTGGCGCTGCTGGTGCCGGCGGGTTCGTCCGACAGCGGGCGGCAGGTGCTGGCCGAAAGCCTTGAAAACGCCGCCCGGCTGGCGGTGGCCGATCTGAGCGGCGTGCAGATCGATCTGCGGGTCTACAGCACGGCCGGCGACCCCGAGCGCGCCGCGCAACTGGCGCGTCAGGCGGTCGATGAGGGCGCACGCATCATTCTGGGCCCGGTGTTTGGCGACGAGGCCAATGCGGTCGGCGCCGCGGTGGCGCAGCGTGGGGTCAATGTCCTGGCGTTTTCGAACAATACCGCGATTGCCGGCGGCAATGTCTTCGTGCTGGGCCAGACCTTTGAAAACACCGCCCGGCGCCTGCTGGGCCATGCCGCCGCCAATGGCCGCGGTCAGGTGATGATCATTTCCGAGCGCACCACCGAGGGCCAGATCGCCGAAGCCGCGATCCGCTCGGCGGCGGCGCGCAGCGGGGCCAGTATCGTGGCCACCGAAAGCTATGCCTTCTCGCAGCAGGGCATCGTCGATGCGCTGTCCTCGATGGCCTCGACGGCGCGGTCCTCAGGCGCACAGACGCTGTTCTTCACCGCCAATACCGCCGGTGCGCTGCCGATTCTGGCGCAGCTGCTGCCCGACAACCGCATCGCGCATCCGCAGTTCCAGTTCATGGGGCTGACGCGCTGGGACATCCCGCCGGCGACGCTGCAGCTTCGTGGGCTTCAGGAGGGCTGGTTTGCCCTGCCCGATCCGACGCTGACTGCCCGCTTTGAATCGCGCTACCGCGCCGCGCATGGCAGCGACCCGCATCCGATCGCCGGGCTGGCCTATGATGGTATCGCCGCCGTCGGCGCGCTGCTGGCCACCGGGCAGTCCGACGCGCTGAGCCGTGGGGCGTTGACCCAGGGTTCGGGCTTCGTGGGGGTCAATGGCGTGTTCCGCTTCCTGCCCGACGGCACCAACGAACGTGGTCTGGCGGTGGCGACGATCCGCGACAATGCGGTGGTGGTCATCGATCCCGCGCCGCGCAGCTTCGTCGGCTCGGGTTCGTAAGCGATACCCGTGGCCCAGGCCGCCCAACCTGACAGCCTGCCCGATGCCGTGCCGGCCTATGCCAGCCCGCCGGCACCGCGCGAGCCGCTGATCTGCGACGCCGCGCGCATTGTCGATTGCGCGGCGCTCAATGCGCGGCTGGCCAAGGCGCTCGACGCCGCCGGCGATGACCGGGAGGTGCGCGCCGTCGCCGTGGAGATCCTTGGCGCCGCGCTGCGCGAGGGCAATGCGGTGCTGCGCGCCGCGCTGGAGGCCGCGCCGCGCGATGCCCGAGCCTTCGTGCGCGCCCAGACCTGGCTGGCCGATCTGGTGGTGACGGCGGCGCTCAACATCGCCCGGCTGCGACTGCATCCGCGTGCCAATCCGACCGAGGGCGAGCGCATCTGCCTGATGGCGGTGGGCGGTTATGGCCGGGCCGAAATGGCGCCGCATTCCGATATCGACCTGCTGTTCCTCACGCCCTGGAAGATCACCGGCTGGGCCGAAAGCGTGATCGAGAGCACGCTCTATATCCTTTGGGATCTGAAGCTGAAGATCGGCCATGCCAGCCGCACCGTCGAGGATTGCCTGCGGCTGGGCCGCGAGGATTACACCATCCGCACCGCGCTGCTGGAAAACCGCTTCCTGTGCGGCGATGCGGCGCTGGGACGACAGCTCAAGGACCGGCTGTGGAAGGATCTGTTCAAGGGCACGCAATCGGATTTTATCGAGGCCAAGCTGGCCGAGCGCGCCGAGCGCCATCTCAAGCAGGGTGGCCAGCGCTACATGCTGGAACCGAATGTCAAGGAGGGCAAGGGCGGGCTGCGCGATCTGCAGACGCTCTACTGGATCGCCAAGTATATCCACCGGGTCGAACAGGCCGCCGATCTGGTGCCGCTGGGCTTCTTCACCGAGGACGAATATCAGGCCTTCCGCGCCGCCGAGACCTTTCTATGGGCGGTGCGCTGTCATCTGCATCATGTCACCGGCCGGGCCAGCGACCAGCTGACCTTCGATCTGCAACCCGAGGTTGCCGAGCGCATGGGTTTCGCCGATCACGGCGGGCGCCGCGCGGTGGAGCATTTCATGCAGGCCTATTTCCGTCACGCGACGCGGGTTGGCGAGCTGACGCGCATCTTCCTGACCGCGCTGGAGGCCCGCCATGTCAAGCGCGCGCCGGCGCTGCTGGGCCTGTTGCGGCGGCGCAAGAAGGTCAAGCCCGGCTACAAGGTCGATCTCAACCGGCTCAATGTCACCGATGCGGCGGAATTTCTGGCCGATCCGCTCAATCTGCTGCGCATCTTTCAGGAGGCGCTGCGCACTGGGCTTCTGATCCATCCCGATGCCATGCGGCTGATCGCCGGCAACCTGCATCTGATCGATGCCGAGGTGCGCGAAAGCCCCGAGGCGGTGCAGATCTTCCTCGATCTGATGCTCAAGCACGGCAACCCCGAACGCGGCTTGCGGCGCATGAACGAACTCGGCGTGCTGGCCGCCTTCATCCCCGAATTCGAGCCCATCGTGGCGATGATGCAGTTCAACGTCTATCACCACTATACGGTCGATGAGCATACCATCCAGTGCATCAGCACGCTGGCCCAGATCGAGCGTGGCGAACTGGTCGAGGAACTGCCGATCGCCAGCCGTATTCTGGAGGAGGGCGTCAACCGCAAGGTGCTTTATGTGGCGCTTCTGCTGCATGACATCGGCAAGGGCCGGCCCGAGGATCATTCGGTGCTGGGCGCGCAGATCGCCCGGCGGGTGGCACCCCGCCTGCGGCTCAATGCCGAGGAAAGCGAGACGGTGGAATGGCTGGTGCGCAACCATCTGCTGATGTCGGATGTGGCGCAGAAACGCGATATTGGCGATCCGCGCACCGTGCGCGATTTCGCCAAGGCGGTGAAAAGCCGCAAGCGGCTGGATCTGCTGACGGTGCTGACGGTCTGTGACATTCGTGGCGTCGGGCCGGGCACCTGGAACAACTGGAAGGCCATGCTGCTGCGCCAGCTCTACCGCGATACCGCCGAGGCGCTGGAAAAAGGGGTCGAGGCGCTCAACCGGTCCAACCGCGAGGACGAGGCCAAGCGCGCCCTGCGCGAGGCCCTGGCCGACTGGCCGCGCACTGATCTGCGCACCGAGACCGCGCGCCATTACGGCCCCTATTGGCAGGCGCTGGCCACCGAGGCGCATGTGGTGTTTGCGCATCTCCTGCGCGGCATCGGCGACAATGAAATCCGGCTGGATCTGCACCCGGACGAGGGCCGCGACGCCACCCGCGCCTGTTTCGCGCTGGCCGATCATCCGGGGATCTTCTCGCGGCTGGCGGGGGCGCTGGCGCTGGTGGGCGCCAATATCGTCGATGCCCGCACCTATACGTCGAAAGACGGCTATGCCACGGCGATCTTCTGGATCCAGGATGCCGAGGGCCACCCCTACGAGGAAGCCCGCCTGCCCCGGCTGCGGCGCATGATCGAACGGACCTTTGCCGGCGAGGTGGTGGCCACCGAGGCGCTGCGCGAACGTGACAAGGTGAAGAAGCGCGAGCGCCAGTTCCGGGTGCCGACGAATATCAGCTTCGACAACGAGGGCTCGGATATCTATACGATCATCGAGGTCGATACCCGCGACCGGCCGGGGCTGCTCTATGATCTGACGCGCACGCTGGCGGCCAACAACATCTATATTGCCAGTGCGGTGATCGCCACCTATGGCGTGCAGGTCGTCGACACCTTCTATGTGAAAGACATGTTCGGGCTGAAGCTGCACGCGAAATCGCGCCAGGAGGCGCTGGAGAAGAAGCTGCGCGCGGCCATCGAGGCCGGGGCCGAGCGGGCGGCGCAGGCATGACGCCGATCCGGCTGATGCGCAGCTTCGCCACCGTGGGTGGCTGGACGCTGGCCAGCCGTATCCTGGGTTTCGGCCGCGATATCCTGATCGCGCGCTATCTCGGTGCCGGCGCGGTCACGGATGCGTTTTACACCGCTTTCGCGCTGCCCAACATGTTCCGGCGCTTCTTTGCCGAAGGCGCGTTCAACCTCGCCTTCGTGCCGATGTTCACCAAGAAGTATACGACCGACAAGGCCGAGGCCGAGGATTTCGCCCGTGATGCCTATTGGCTGATGGCCAGCTTCCTGATCGGTTTCTCGCTGCTGGCCATGGTGGCGATGCCGCTGCTGGTCTGGGCCATGGCGGCGGGTTTCGCGCAGGATGAGCGTTTCGATCTGGCGGTGGTCTTCGGCCGCATCGCCTTTCCCTATATCCTGTTCATTTCGCTGACGGCGCTGTTGTCGGGCATGCTCAATGCCACCGGCCGTTTTGCCACCGCTGCGGCTGCGCCGATCCTGTTGAACGCGGCCTTCATTGTCAGCCTGCTGATGGCTGCCCGGTTTGGCTGGCCCATGGGGCTGACCCTGGCCTGGGCGGTGCCGCTGGGTGGCGTGGCGCAGCTTGTGGTTGTCTGGTTCGCGGTGCGTCGCGCGGGCTTTTCCATGCGCTTCCGCCGGCCCCGTTTGACGCCCGAACTCAAGCGCCTGCTGGTCATCGCGGCGCCCGCCGTGCTGGCCGGGGGGGTGGTGCAGATCAACCTGATCGTCGGGCGGCAGGTGGCATCCTTCACCGAAAACGCCATCTCCTGGCTGAACTATGCCGACCGGCTGTATCAATTGCCGCTGGGGGTGGTGGCCATTGCGGTCGGGGTGGTGCTGCTGCCCGAACTGTCGCGCCGGCTGCGCGAGGGCGAGTTGGAGCGCGCCCGCGACGCCTTCAGCCGCGGCATGGAGTTCTCGCTGGCGCTGACCCTGCCGGCGGCGGTGGCGCTGGTGGTGATCGCCCAGCCGCTGATCTCGGTGCTGTTCGAGCGTGGCGCCTTTAGCCGCACCGATACGGTGAACACCGGGCTGGCGCTGGCGATCTATGGGCTGGGGCTGCCGGCCTTCGTGCTGCACAAGGTGCTGCAACCGCTCTATTTCGCGCGCGAGGATACCCGCAGCCCGTTCCGCTATGCGGTCAATTCCATGGTGGTCAATGTGGTGATCGCGGTGGGGCTCATGCCGTTCATCGGGTTTGCCGCCGCCGCCTGGGGCACCACGATCGCCGGCTGGGCGATGGTCTGGCAGCTGTGGCGCGGCGCCCGGCCGATGGGCGAGGCTGCCCGCCCCGATGCCCGCATGCGCGACCGTTTCTGGCGCATCGCGCTGGCATCGGGCTTCATGGGGTTGTGCCTGTGGTTCGGGGCGCAGGCGCTGGAGCCCTGGCTCTATGGCAGTGGCCGGGTTCTGGCCCTGCTGGTGCTGGTTGTGCTGGGCGCGGTCAGCTATTTCGGGCTGGGGGCGCTGATCGGCGCCTTCCGGCTGAGCGATTTCCGCTCGGCCATGCGCCGCGGCAAGGTCTGAGGCCGACATAGCAAAAACCCGCGGGCAGGCCGCGGGTTTTCAGGCTTTCCGGGGGCCGGGTGGCTCAGATGAAGCGCACCTGCGTCCCGACATGCGCCATTTCGAACAATTCCTCGACATGGTGGTTGAACAGCCCGATGCAGCCATTCGATGCCCGCCGCCCGATCTTGGCGACATTGTCGATGCCATGGATGCGGTAGTGCTGCCAGGTCAGGTTCATCGCCCGGGTGCCCATCGGATTGTTGGGGCCAGCCTCGACGCGTTCGGGCAGCGTGGGGTCGCGCTCGCGCATGTTGGGCGTCGGAATCCAGACCGGATCACGGCGCTTGAGCACGATCTCGGTATAGCCCAGGCGGGTGAATTCATCGCTCATCGGCACCGAGGTCGGATAGAGGCGATAGATGCTCTGATCCTCGGACCAGTAATGCAGCGCCCGCGACTGGGTGTCGCACAGGATCGCGCCCAGCCGCAGATTGTCGAAATGCTCCTGCCAGGTATGGGTGCGGAAGCCCATGGAATTGTGGCGCACGCGCTCCTGCTCCAGCGGGCTGTCGTCGATCTCGCCGGTGAAATCCTGCGCCAGAGCGGGGCGGATCAGCGCCGGGGTGGCCAGAGCGGCAAGGCCGCCGATCAGGAACTGTCGGCGCAGGGGAAGGATTGGCTTCACGTCAGCCCTCCGTCTATCGGTTCATGTCACTATTGCTGCGCTAGATACAGGCTGCCGGCGGTGGCGGGCAAGCTATGGGCGTTCACATTCGCGCGGGTGATGCCGTTCTGCACCGGCTTGCCGGCGCAGGCCTGTCGGGGCGTGTTTGTCGGGGCGGGCTGGTCAAGCGATGCCGGGCGTGGTTAGCTGCCGCGCCATTCCGCGCCACCGAGACCTGCAACCGATGAGCCCCGCGATGACCGATCCCCTGCCGCAACCGCTTCCCGTCACGCTGCTCACCGGTTTTCTGGGCGCCGGCAAGACGACGCTGCTGAACGCTTTGTTGCGCGATCCGGCCATGGCGCGGGTCGCGGTGGTGATCAATGAATTCGGCGAGATCGGGCTCGATCATGATCTGGTGGAAAGCGCCACCGAGGCGATGGTGCTGCTGCGTTCGGGCTGCCTGTGCTGCACGGTGCGCGGCGATCTGGCGCAGACGCTCGGCGATCTGAAGGAACGGCGCGATCAGGGCGAGATCGCTTTTGACCGGGTGGTGATCGAAACCACCGGCATCGCCGATCCCGGCCCCATCGTGCAGACGCTGGTGCTGGACCCGGCCTTGACCCATGACTACGCGCTGGACGGGGTGTTGACGCTGGTTGATGCGGTGGCCGGGCCGGGCACGCTGGATGCGCATTTCGAGGCCGTGCAACAGGTCGCCATGGCCGACCGGCTGATCCTGTCGAAGACCGATCTGGCGCTGCCGGCGGCGGTGCGGGCGCTGGAGGCGCGGTTGGCCGGCATCAACCCCGGCGCACCCTGCCTGCGCGCCGATCACGGGCGTATCGAAGTGGCGCAGCTCTTCGGCCTGTCGCCGGGCGAGCGCAGCAGCCCGGCGCAGGCGCTGGGCTGGGTGGGCCATGGCGCAGCACCGGCCCCGCGCGCCGAACTGCCGCCGCTTAGCGGGCTGACGCGCACCAACCCGTTCTCGGTCTCGCAAGATCACGGGTTGTTCGCGCGCCCCGGGCTTGGGCATGGCGGCGCACATGGCGGGCCGGTGCATGGCGGGGCGGGGGCCAGCCATGACGGGCGCATCACCTCGCAATCCATCGAGATCGAATCGCCGATCCCGCCGGTGATCTTCGATCTGTGGCTGGAAACCCTGATGCGCGGCGCCTCCAGCGATATACTGCGGCTGAAGGCGGTGGTGCATGTGGAAGGGCTAGAGCATCCTTTCGCGCTGCATGGCGTGCAGCATGTGTTTCACCCCCCGGTGCCGCTGCCGCACTGGCCCAGGGGCGACCGGGTGTCGCGGGTGGTGGTGATCGGGCGTGACCTGCCGCCGGGCTATCTGGAGGAAAGCCTGTCCTTCCTCAAGAGCCGGCCGGCGATGACCGAGCACCGGCTCTGACCTGCCGGGCTCAGGCGTTCACATCCACCACCACGCGGCCCTGCACCTGCCCTTTCAGGATCGCGGCGCCAAGTTCGGGCAGATCGCCCAGCCCGGCCGGGCTGATCATTGCGTCGAGTTTCTCCATCGGCAGATCGCGCGCGATGCGTTCCCAGGCGCGCAGCCGGTCGGCATAGGGGCGCATGACCGAATCGATGCCCAGCAGGTTCACCCCGCGCAACAGGAAGGGCACTACGCTGGCTGGCAGCGCCGCGCCGCCGGCCAGCCCCACCGCCGCCACCGAGCCGCCGTAGCGCATCTGCCCCAGCACGCGCGCGAGCATCGCGCCGCCCACCGCATCGATGCAACCGGCCCAGAGTTCGGATTCGAGCGGGCGTTTGATGGTCTCGGCCAGATCGGCACGCGGGATGATCCGTGCCGCGCCAAGGTCGCGCAGATAGGCCTCGGATTCCGGCCGCCCGGTCACTGCGGCAACCTGGTAGCCGGTGGCGGCCAGCAGTGCCACGGCCACCGAGCCCACGCCGCCCGCCGCGCCGGTCACCAGCACTTCGCCCGATTGCGGGGCCAGCCCATGGGCCTCCAGCGCCAGAATGGCCAGCATGGCGGTCAGCCCGGCGGTGCCCACTGCCATGGCGCGGCGGGTGTTCAACCCCTCGGGCAGCGGCACCAGCCAGTCGGATTTCACACGCGCGCGGGTGGCATAGCCGCCCCAATGCACCTCGCCGACCCGCCAGCCGGTCAGCAGCACCCTTTCGCCGGGGCGAAAATGCGGGCTGGTCGAGTGCTCCACCCGGCCGGCGAAATCGATCCCCGGCACATGCGGATACTGCCGCACCAGCCCGCCGCCGCCGGTCAGGCACAGCCCGTCCTTGTAGTTGAGCGCCGAATATTCCACCGCCACGGTGACATCGCCCTCGGGCAGGCGATCATCGGGCAGATTCTGCACCTTGGCGCTGATGGCGCCGGTTTCATCCTTTTCGACGACAAGGGCTTTGAACATGGGGCGGCTCCTCCTGCTGCTGCGGCGAAAGCTAGCGCAGGCCGAGCGGCAGTGAAAGGGCGGCCCTTGCGGGGCCGCCCTCGGTTTCCTGTTCCTTGGGCCGGGTTATTCGGCAGGCAGCGGGGCCAGCGCGCGCGGGGCGCCGAAATGGCGGCGGTTGAGATGCAGCACCAGCCAGATCATCGCCGCCTGTGCCACCAGCGCAATGGCGGTCAGCAGCCAGTAGCCAAGCCCGAACTTGGCCAAGAGCCCGGCCTCGACCAGCCCCTTGTTGACGAAGAAATGCATCAGCACCGCAAAACCCACGCCGGGGCAGACCAGCGCATAGGAGCCGGCCGAGTTCTCGCGCCCGAAGAGGAAGCGCCCGGCATAATTCTGCCGCGCCAGGATCAAGAGGCCAAAGAGGCCGAACAGCACCTGCACCGAGATCAGCCGCGCCAGCAGCAGCAGGGTGTCACCGGCCAGTTCCGGCGCGCCGAAATGCTCGTGCAGCCCGTGGTTCTGGCGCAGCATCAGGATGCCGAGCACGGTGACCAGCGGCACCAGGATCATCAGCGTCGGCGCGGTTTCCGGATTGGCGCCGTGCTCCATCATCGCGCGCAGCCCCAGCACCAGCGCCACGGCGGCGATCAGCCCGGCAGCGACCAGAAAGAAGCTGGACAGGATCATGGCCATGGCGGAAATGCCCGGCAGGGTGCTGAGCGCCGCCGGCGCCGCCAGCCCGACGCCGACCATGGCCAGCGCGAAGGCCGGCAGGATCTGGCCGAAATTGTTGTTGGCGGCGCAGTTGAACCCGCCCTCGGTCAGCACCCGGGCCAGAAAGCCGCCATAGAGCCGCAGCGCCCAGGCACCGATGGCCAGAAAGGTGATCATCGCCAGCGGGAACAGATATTCCACCACGCCCCAGAGACCCGGCACGAAGACCATGCCCAGAATGAAGCCGACATTGACCGCCATGGCCAGCGCCAGCGGCGCGGCCAAGAGTTGCGATTGCGCGTTGGTCTTTTCGAACCGCGCGAAAGCCTCGCTGCGCTTCCATTCGGCCAGTTGTCGCAGGTTCCAGAGCAGCGAGCGGAAATGCAGCGCGGCAAAACCGGCGATGGCGGCCATGGCGGTGATGATCATGGCGCGCATGGCCAGATCGCCGCTGGCGAAGGCGGCGGCGATGTCCTCGAACAGCGGCACCGGCTGGCCGGGATGCGGGATCCAGAACATCAGCCACATGAAGAAGGTCACCGCCAGCCCGCCGGCGCCGAGCGCCGCGAGGAAATAGAGCGGTGAATAGCTGTCGGCGGGGCGGCTGGCGAGGGCAGGGGTTGACCGGGACATTGGGGCCTCGTGGGTTTCAGGGCTTTACATTCAATAATGCGAATATGAATGATGATGGAGCGTGGTGCGATGTGGCGGGGTGTCGCACCGCAGATCTTGTGGATAACTTGCGCGCCCGGCCCATATGCTGTGTTGGTCCTTGACTCGGGTGGCATTCATGGCAGAGTCGGCGGCCCAACAGGCAGGATTCTCCCTTGCGCTTTGCCCGACTGCGACTGAACGGTTTCAAAAGCTTCGTCGATCCCACGGAACTGGTGATCCGCGAGGGGCTGACCGGTGTTGTCGGGCCCAATGGCTGCGGCAAGTCGAACCTGCTGGAGGCGCTGCGCTGGGTGATGGGCGAAAACCGCCCCACGGCGATGCGCGGCTCTGGCATGGAGGATGTGGTCTTTGCCGGCACCAGTTCGCGCGGCGCGCGGGCCTTTGCCGAAGTCGCCCTGCAGGTGGACAATTCCGAGCGGCTGGCGCCCTCGGGCTTCAATGACAGCGATCTGCTGGAGGTGACGCGGCGCATTACCCGCGATGCCGGCTCGGCCTACAAGGTCAATGGCAAGGATGTGCGCGCGCGCGATGTGCAGATGCTGTTCGCCGATGCCTCGACCGGGGCGCATAGCCCGGCGCTGGTGCGGCAGGGGCAGATCTCCGAACTGATCAACGCCAAGCCCAAGGCGCGGCGCCGGGTGCTGGAGGAAGCGGCAGGGATTTCCGGCCTCTATCAGCGCCGGCATGAGGCCGAGCTGCGGCTGGCGGCGACCGAATCGAACCTGTCGCGCATCGGCGATACGGTGGAGCAGATGGCGCAGCAACTGGTGGTGTTGGCCCGGCAGGCGCGGCAGGCGGCGCGTTACCGCGAGCTGGGAACCGAGCTGCGCCGCGCCGAGGGCATGGTGCTTTATCGTCGCTGGCGCGAGGCGGCGCAGCACCGCGCCGAGATGCAGGCGGCGTTGATCGAGGCCACGCGACTGGCCGCGCAATGCGAGCGCGAGGCCCGCGAGGCCCGCGCGCGGCGCGAGGCCGCCGAGGATGCGCTGCCGCCGCTGCGCGAGGAAGAAGCCATTGCCGGTGCCATCCTGCAACGGTTGCAGGTGCAGCGCGATACGCTGAGCGAGCAGGAGGCACGGGCGCTGGAAACCGTGCAGATGCTGCGCGCGCGGATCGAACAATTGCAGCTCGATGCCCAGCGCGAGGCCGGGCTGGCCGCCGATGCCGATGACAGCATCGCCCGGCTGGTCTGGGAGGAAGAGCAGCTTGCCCGCGCCGGTGAGGGCCATGACGAGCGCCTGGCCGAGGCCGTCGAGGCCGCGCGCGAGGCCGCCGAGCGGCTCAGCGATCACGAGGCCCTGCTGAGCGAGGCCACCGAGGATCTGGCACGGCTGGCGGCGCGGCATCAATCGTTGCAGCGTCAGGCCCAGGATGCCGGCACCGAGGAAAGCCGCGCGCAAGCGGCCTTTGCCGCCGCCAGCGCCGAGGCCGAGGCCGCCGATGCCGCGCTGGATGAGGCCGCCGCCGCGCATGAAGCCGCCGAAGAGGCGATGGAGGCAGCGCGCGCCTTGCTGGAAGCGGCCGAGGAAACGCTGGCCGAGGCCGAAACCGCCCGCGCCGATGCGCAATCCGCCGAGGTGGAGGCCCGCGCCGCCCGCGCCGAGGCCGAGGGCGAGGTGAATGCGCTGGGCGCCGAACTGGCGGCGCTGGAGCGGGTCATGGCGCGCGAGGCGGTGGCCGGCAGCCAGATCCTAGATGCGCTGCGCGTCGCGCCGGGTTTCGAAGCCGCGCTGGGCGCCGCGCTGGCCGATGATCTGCGCGCGCCGGCGGTGTGCGAGGGTTCGGGCTGGCATGCGCTGGAACCCTATGGCACGCCCCAGCCGCTGCCGCCCGGCGCGGAACCCTTGGCCGCGCAGGTCGGTGCGCCGCCGGAACTGGCGCGGCGGTTGTCGCAGGTCGGGCTGGTCACCGCCGATCAGGCCGCCGCGCTGCAACCCGCGCTGGCGCCCGGCCAGCGGCTGGTCACGCGCGAGGGCGATCTGTGGCGCTGGGACGGCTATGTGCTGCAGGCCGCCGATGCCTCCAGCACCGCCGCGTTGCGGCTGACGCAGATCAACCGGCTCAATGAATTGCGCGCCGATCTTGAAGCCGCCGAGGCGCGGCAGGGTGCCGCGCAGGAGGCCCATCACCGGCTTCAGGCCCGGCTGGCCGATCTGACCGGTGCCGACCGCATGGCGCGCGAGGCCCGCCGCGCCGCCGATCAGCGCCTGACCGAGGCCAGCCGCGCGCTCAGCCAGGCCGAGGCCGCCGCCAGCCGGGCACGGGCGCGGCGCGAAAGCGCCGAGCTGACCATGCGCCGCACCGAGGATGAAGCCCG
>ERZ869909.1578-NODE-1578-length-17984-cov-11.581895_pt1 | contig 17984 bp, 14 predicted proteins | sample MGYA00520892_ERZ869909 | MGnify/ENA primary metagenome ERZ869909 (study PRJEB32215, sample SAMEA104723947) | bioreactor metagenome | biome: bioreactor; feature: anaerobic bioreactor; material: water | place: China | collected 2015-03-12 ...
TTGGGTTTTGTATTCTATTTTTTTTTCTATAATAATATCACCCCGTCGGGGTTGGGTTTTGTATTCTATTTTTTTTTCTATAATAATATCACCCCTTCGGGGTTGGGTTTTGTATTCTATTTTTTTTCTATAATAATATCACCCCGTCAGGGTTGGGTTTTGTATTCTATTTTTTTTTCTATAATAATATCACCCCGTCGGGGTTGGGTTTTGTATTCTATTTTTTTTTTATAATAATATCACCCCTTCGGGGTTGGGTTTTGTATTCTATTTTTTTTTATAATAATATCACCCCGTCGGGGTTGGGTTTTGTATTCTATTTTTTTTCTATAATAATATCACCCCTTCGGGGTTGGGTTTTGTATTCTGTTTTTTTAGATTTTTCAATCATCTCCCCATCAACTGTTCCATCATAGCCACTGCTATATTTCCGTCGATAAGGGCATCCAGATATTTTAATCGGTAATCCAAAAGTTGTTGCTGCATTCTCAACACTTCTTCAAAGTTGCTTCCTTCTGTAGTGTATTGAGCAATAAGAATATTCAATGCCTGATTGGCCAGTGAGGTTTGTTCCCGGTAGAGTTTTACCCTGCGGTCTGCATCCCTGAAATCTTTCAGTGCTTCTTCATAACTCACCATTAATTGGTTGCTAACTTCTTGCTTTTGTTCTACCACTGCCATGCGCATATAGTCGGATTCCCTGACGGAGGCTGTATATTTTTTTCGCCACAGCGGAATGGTTACTGTTGCCATAGGCATCCACATGTTTTTACCGTTCATCATGCTTTCATTGTGAGCTCTGGGTTGAAATACATCATATTGCAATCCCAGTCCAATCATGGGCAACCCCATTTTTCGGTTCATTTTTCCCCGGGCAATAAAAGCAGCTTCCTCTTCTTCCAGCATTTTCAGCATGGGGTTGTTGTCTTTGATGTTTTCAGGTATTTCATTCACCGGAATGGGCATTTGAGCGGCCGTGATACTGTCAGAAAGTATTACAAGCTCATGCTTGTTTCTGTTAAGCAGCCGGTTAAACTGTGCTATAAGAGGCATTTTGCTGTCTTCCAAAAGGGCGAGGCTGTTTTGCAGTTCGTTGATTTCCATTTGCACACGCAATACGTCAATCATACTTCCACTGCTTCCGCCCATAGACTCTGCCCCTCCCATTTGCGGAGCGCTTCGGGAAGGGGTATTTCCGGATGCCGGCTGCCCCTGCATACCCATGCCGCCCATACCGTCTGCAGATGTAGTTGAGTTTTGACCGCCGGAACTTCTCATACCCCCGGAGCCTGAACCTCCGCCACTTTGCCCACCGCTTCTAAAGCGAGAAATGGCAATTTGCTCCATGGTTTTCAAAAGCTCGATGTTTTCTTTGGCGATGGAAATTTCCTTTTCCAACAGTTGCAAAGCATACCAATTGGCACGCACTTCATAAAAAAGCATGGACTTGGCCTCATTGAACTCTTCATACCTGGCTTTGGCCATCAAAGTCATTTCGTCTTGTGCGGCACTGAGTGTTCCAAACCAGGGGAACATTTGCATGATTGAAATTTCGGCAACCTGATTGCCAATATACCGCTCCATGGGCTCTATAAAAATGCCAAATGAAACTTCCGGATCCGGCAGTGCCCCCACTTGAGGCACACGCTCTAAAGCCGACTGATACTGAAAGTATTTGGACTTTAGATTGGGGTTATTTTCGGCCGCAATGATTAAGTAATCATCCAGCGACTGGCTTGTCGCGCTTCCAGTAATCAGGATAAGCACAAACAGATTTAATATCTTCTTTTTCATTTTGTCTCTCTTTTAATTAAATATTCTTCCCTTGCGGCATACAATACCGGCACAACAAACAAGGTAATCAATGCTACTGTCATTCCGCCAAAAGCCGGAATAGCCATAGGTATCATTATATCGGCACCCCGACCCGAAGAAGTAAGGATTGGGAGCAATGCCAACAAGGTGGTCGCCGTGGTCATTAAACAAGGTCTAACCCTTTTCATTCCTGCTTCCAAAACGGCTTTTCTCACTTCGCCTATGTTTTCCGGTTTGTGTTTTTTGAAGCTCTGCATCAGGTAGGTTGAAATTACCACACCATCATCAGTGGCTATACCAAACAGGGCTATAAACCCAACCCAAACGGCCACACTCAGGTTATAGGATTTCATTTGGAAAAGTTCACGCATATTGGTTCCAAAAAGCGAAAAATCCATAAACCAGCTTGTTCCATAGAGCCAAAGCATTACAAAGCCTCCGGCAAATGCCAGTGCAATGGCGGAAAATATCATTAACGAAGTGGATGTCGAGCGGAATTGAAAATAAAGAATTATAAATATCACCGCCAATACCAAAGGCACTACAATGGACAGCCGTTTTTCTGCCCTGACCTGATTTTCATAGCTTCCGGAGAAATGATAGCTCACTCCCGGCGGCACTTTCAGTTCACCTGATGCGATTTTGTCTTTCAGGTAATTATCGGCATCTTCCACTACGGTTACTTCTGAAAAACCGTCTTTTTTATCAAGTAAAACATAACCGACCAAAAAGGTGTCTTCCCCCCGAATCATCATAGGTCCTGAACGATAGTCAATAGCAGCCAATTCGCCCAGAGGTATTTGCTGCCCGGTGGGTGTTGGGATTAAAACCCGTTTTATTGCTTCGGGATTGTCACGCCATTCTCTGGCATATCTGGCTCTGATGTTGTATCGCTCTCGCCCTTCAACGGTGGTTGTTAAAGGCATTCCGCCCAAAGCCACCTCCAGGTACATCTGTACATCGGCCACATTCAGTCCATAACGTGCAATGGCCACCCGGTCTATATCGATTTCCAGATAGGGTTTTCCCAGACTTCGGTCGGCATAAACGGCTTCCGGTTTTACCGACGGTACCTCTTTGAGCAGACGCTCAATTTCTAAGCTGAATTCTTCAATGGTTTTTAAATCGGGCCCAAATACTTTTAATCCCATAGGGGCACGCATTCCGGTTTGAAGCATGACCAATCGGGTTTCAATGGGTTGTAATTTGGGTGCGGAAGTCACTCCGGGTATATCGTTGGTAGCATTGACTATTTCTGTCCAAATATCATCGGGTGTTTTAATATGGTCGCGCCATTGGCGGAAGTATTGCCCTCTCCTGTCGGGGATGAGTTCACCGTTTTCATCTTTTAAAAATTCCCCGTTCCCATCCACTTTGAACCGTATGGGATATCCATTTTCATCATTGATATATTCACTTTTATAGAGAATAATATTTTCAAACATAGAAACCGGTGCCGGGTCTAAGGCACTTTCAACACGCCCGGCTTTCCCCACTACCAATTCAATTTCAGGAATTGCCTGTACCCGCATATCCAGTTGCTGCACATATTTCACATTGGCTTCAATTCCGGAATGCGGCATAGAGGTGGGCATCAACAAAAAGGAACCTTCATCCAAAGCGGGCATAAATTCTTTTTCCATTCCCGGAAAGGTGTGTGACAAAGAACTCCATACAGTTGTTGTGCGGATATTCCAACCGATATTGTCTGCCGCTTTGGGTACAAATCCAAAAACGCGGTCAAAGCCCAGCCAGATATTAACCCCAAGCAGAATAATAATTACCGGAAGGGTCAAAAAGGCTTTTTTGTATTCCAAACACCAGTTCAACAACGTTGGATAAAAACGGATAAAGATTTTAAATGCACTTAAAACCACTCCAATAATGAGAATGATAAAAATGAAATTCAGCAGCAGGCCATTGGAAACACCCAAAGGTCTCCATTCTTGAGCGAGCAGCCACGATACGGCCAGTGTTACAATGGCAATGGTAATGGTGCTGTGGTAGCGGCTGAAAAAGGTATTTGCCTTTTCGGAAGCCAGTTTTTGATGGTCTGCCAGATGTGCGATGGCATTATTGACGCCCAGCAGTATCAGAACCACTCCGGCCCAAACTGACCACCATAGCACTGCTATTCCCAAGCCTATCAACAAAAAGTTTAAAGCCGCTTTATAAAACCTACGTGTGGTTTTGAGTGAAAACAACCAGTGGGCAAAAGCAGGCATCATAAATAAGGTGATGATTAAAGCCGCTACCAGCGCAAAGGTTTTGGTATAGGCCAACGGCCCGAAAAGCTTACCTTCGGCAGCCTGCAGGGTAAACACAGGTAGGAAACTCACAATTGTTGTAGAAACAGCTGTAAGTATCGCTGATGCCACTTCGGTAGAGGCATTGTAAACCGTTGTTATCAATGGTTGCCCGGGCGGTGCTTCATCGGTATGCCGGAGTATGTTTTCACTGAGGATAATCCCTAAATCGACCATCGTTCCAATAGCAATGGCAATTCCCGAAAGGGCCACAATATTGGCATCTACATTCAGGTATTTCATCATAATGAAACACATCAACACCGCAAGCGGCAGCAAAGCCGAAATCATCAGGGATGCCCGTAAATGAAATACCATAATAATGATAACAATGATGGTTATCAAAATTTGCAGGCTGATGGCTTCATTGAGTGTGCCGAGGGTTTCGTAAATCAAATCGGTGCGGTCATAAAAGGGAACGATGGTCACTTTTGAAACCGTGCCGTCTTCCAAAGTTACCGTAGGCAGACCGGGCGTAATTTCATCAATTTTATCCTTGACATTTTGTATGGTTTTCAGCGGGTTGTCTCCATAACGTGCAATCACTACCCCGCCCACGGCTTCTACACCGCCTTTGTCCAAAAATCCGCTGTGGCCTCGTGGCGCAGGACCAATGTTTACTTTGGCTATGTCGCGAATTCTGATGGGGATGTTGTTGGTGACTTTTACAACAGCCTGCTCAATGTCCTGAAGACTCTTTACATAACCTAAACCGCGCACATAATATTCGGCCAGATTCATTTCAACGGTGTTTGCACCCACATCCAGGTTGCTGTTTCTGATGGCTTCGGTAACCATCATCATACTCACGTCGTGGGCTTTCATCGCTACCGGGTCGAGATCAACCTGGTACTCCTTTACAAAACCACCGATTGAAGCCACTTCCGACACACCTTCGGCCGCAGTTAGGGCATAGCGCACATAATAATCCTGAATACTTCTGAGTTCGTGTAAATCCCATCCTCCGGCGGGTTTTCCGTTTTCATCACGCCCTTCAAGTGTGTACCAGAATACCTGTCCCAGGGCTGTAGCATCAGGCCCCAAGGTGGGAGACACACCTTCCGGCAGCATATCTGAAGAAAGGGAATTGAGTTTTTCCAGCACCCTTGTCCGGCTCCAGTAATATTCAATATCGTCATCAAAAATAATGGCAATAAAGGACAGGCCAAACATAGAAGTGCTCCTCACCGAGGTTACTCCGGGAAGTCCCAGCAATGCTGTGGTGAGCGGATAGGTGATTTGGTCTTCCACATCCTGCGGACTTCTGCCCATCCATTCGGTGTAGATAATCTGTTGGTTTTCGCCAATATCGGGAATGGCATCGACAGGAACAGGGTCTCTGGGTAACATATCAATATCCCAATTAAAAGGGGCTGTTACTATACCCCAACCCACAAACAGCACGAGCATAAGTGCTGTGACTATTTTGTTTTCGAGAAAGAATTTTATGAGTTTAGAAAGCATAAAAATTGATTTTGAATTTTAGCATATTAAAACTGAGGACTCTTTTAGAATCCATCAAAAGCTTCTAAAAAGAAGCCTGACTAAAATTTAAATCAGATTAAGTATGTTTCGTTCAGGACGCACCTATCCCTGGTGAGGAGGGGTGGTGAGTAATCATCAAAAGGGGTGTGCTTTTCAGAAAGTGATTCAAAAAGGCTTAAATAAGAATAGCTGAACAGCAGGGCAAACTGCAGGGTTTGCAGCTCCTGCTTATCAACGGAAACTTTTAATTCTTCCTGGCCTTCCACTGTGATGGAGATGTCTTCACAACAGCTTGGTTTTTGAAACTCGGTATTTGAAGCAGCTTGTTCTCCATACATTTCCATGCCACAGCCCTTCACTTCAGAAAAAATAGCTTTGTCGATTAACTGACCGCCACAGAAATGCATATCCACCGTGAAAGACATGGTGGAAAACAGCACCAAAAGCGCCATTAGCGGACTTACTACTTTCTGAAAAACAGGTTGCATAACAAGCAAAGATAAAGAATTTTTTCTTTTGATGTGTTTTTTAGAAAAATCTTAACTATTGGTATTCAACCGGTGATAATAAAAAGCCGGCAATAACAGCAGCACAAAAATGGGCTGAATTAGAAAACGCCTTACGTAAAACAACACATTGTAATTGCTTTCCGGTGAAGCGTTTACCACCAGCCAGGTCATCCACGGAAGCAGAATAACAAAAGCCAGGGCATACAACATTACAGAAAATTTAACAACATCATTATCCCGAAATGCCACATAGAGAATTGCCAATGATATTAAGGTGTTTATCAAATATCGAAATGCCGTGTGAAGCATTAATTTTCCCGCCTCAACATCGGGCACTTTTCCGTACAAATAGTCTTGTTTAAAAAACAAAAGCAAGGGGTCATAAAACAACTGCGATTCAAACAGGCGCACTAATATGAGTAGTCCAAAAAGCACCGCCAGCAATATCCATTTAAGCAGTTTGTTCATTGGTTTTGTTTTTTAAAGGAATGCGCCGCACCCAAAGCACCCAAAGTAAAAAGACCATTCCATAAATAATGGCAGGAAAGACCACCCCATGTAAAATAGATTCATACTGCGGATATTCATACAGAGCAATGGCCAATAGCACAATGCGGAATAAATTGGCGCAATAAATCAGCACCGCGCCCACAAAAATATAGAGCAGGGTGGGCTTCCATTTTTGATGAAAAGCGACAATAAACGCAGCAAACAGTGCGATCACACTCAGGGCATTGCAGCCTTCAACGATACGTGCCAGATAGCGGTTGTTAACGATGAGTTTCATCGATGCTTCATTGGAGTGCGGTGTGATTTCTGCTGTATAGCCAAACGCAGATGTCAAGACTGAGGTTTGCTTGGCCACCAGATGGGTAATCGGGTCGGGATACCAGGTTTCAGATTTTCCAACATGCAGATACGCGTTGTAAAGCAAGCTTAATACCAAATAAGTCCCTAAAAAAAGAACGAGAAAGCGAATGACTGATTTGTATTTTAGGAAAAGTGCTTTCAATAATTGCGGTTTGGTTTTAAGCAAAAATAGAGAAAAGAGATGATAAAATAAATGAACAGGCGTTTGACAAAAAAATATTAAGGAATTAAGAAGCATTAGGATTTATTTACTCCTTTAACTCCTTAATGGTTTAAAAACTTAAAACATAATACTCAACAGCTCCTCTACAGTAATGTCCTTAAAATACTGTTTAAAATCAAACTGACTCAGTGCTTTCTTAATCGCCGCTTCCTCGTGGGGTAAATTAATCAAAGCTTCCTCGATGGGTGCGATGTCCCTGATGTGAAAAAAGTCGCCGGTGATTTGTGCTTTTCTGATGATTCCTTTTTCCACATCCAGATGCACTTCAATCACCCCGCCTTCGGTGCGCATTCCCTGTTTAAAATTATATTCGGGCGAACGGCCAAAATTCCACTCCCAGGTGGCGTATTTTTCGTCTCGTATCTTTTGAATTGCGGCCAAATCTTCTTCAGTAAACTCATACATTTTGGCGCCGGGAAATGTTGAAAGTATGTGGTTCATAATGCGTTGTGTAAATGCTTCCAGCGAAAGTGGCTCTTTGAGGTGGTTGCTGATATTGGTAACCCGCTTGGGAACCGACTTTGTTCCCCGCCCCTGATATTTCAACGGGTTGACCTTTAATGCTCCTGACACATCTTTCATTTCAGACGAAAATAACAAGGTACCATGGTGCATTACTTTGTTTTTAAATACGTGCTCTGCATTTCCTGAAAACTTTTTCCCTTCAATGGTCAGGTCGTTACGCCCCTCAAATTTGGCATCAATTCCCAATCCCTGTAGCACTTCCAAAATTGGTTTTGTATAGCGTCTGAAATCCACCATATCTTCCTTGTCACTCGTACGGGTAAATGTGAAATTGAGGTTTCCCATGTCGTGATAGACCGCCCCTCCACCTGAAAGCCGCCGCACCACTTTGATGTTTTTTTCCTTGACGTAATCGAGATTAATTTCGGCCAGTGTGTTTTGATGTTTTCCCACTATGATGGCATTGTCATTTTGCCACAGCATAAAACAGTCTTCATCGATGTGTTTAAAAATATACTCGTCTGTGGCGATGTTAAAATAAGGGTCTGTGCTGTGGTGATGAATGCAAAGCATAGGTTGTCATTTTAGTTGATAAAAGTGCATTACGTTTTACATAAATAAACCGGAAAATCAGATTTTCCCCATCCCTAAAGGGTGTCTGATTTTCCTGCATCATTATATTTTCCCGTGTATAAATTTAGTTCATAAAATTAGCCATTCTCTTTGTTAGAGAAAAGAATGTTTCCAATAAATTCCCGTAAAATCGGTTTTACCCTTCATTTGCCTCCGGCGGAAACCCGATCTTACTTGACCCACCCTTTAGAGGGAGGGGCAAAAAATTGAAAAAACCTATAAACAAAAAAGGTTTTCAAGTTTAACAAAAAAATACCAACTATGAGTATAGCACTATTTTGATTTTAAATACTTTTGCGGAAACCTTTTCAACATGATATTTAACCAGTTAAAGCCCGAAGTTTTAAGAATATTAAGTAATGACAACTTAAATACAGATGAAAAACTTACAAAGGTTTGTGAACTTCTTCAGGAACACATCGATTATTATGACTGGGTGGGTTTTTATTTTGCCAATGAAGCCGAAAAAACACTTCATTTAAAAGCATTTGCAGGAGAACCCACAGACCATACCATTATTCCTTTCGGAAAAGGCATTTGCGGGCAAGTAGCCGTTTCAAACCAAAACTTTGTAGTACCCGACGTTAAAGCTCAGGACAACTACATTGCGTGCAGTATCTACGTAAAATCTGAAATTGTAATCCCGTTATTCAAAAATGGAAAAAACATCGGGCAAATTGATATCGATTCGCATAAAATTGACCCTTTTACCGAAGCAGACGAACGCTTTTTAGAGTGGGTGAATGGTGAAGTAGCGAGGGTGCTATAAAAAATTTCAAATTTGCTTTGCCAGTTCGCTTCGCTCGTGTCAAGTACCAAATTCCAAATAGAAAACAAAATTCAAATTTAATCTATTTCATTTCTATGTAACAAGTTTCAAAAGCAAATCAAAATACTGATTAATAATTAGATTGGTAGAAAATAATTAATGATGGCTGTTTGGAATTTGGTGTTTGAAAAGTTGGTGCTTCTCAAAATTTACCTCTCCCCTCTCCCCACTCACCTCTCAAAACTAATCTACATCCCCGTTCTAATCGCCTCCACCGGATCGAGTCTGGATGCTGCAATGGCAGGAATAATTCCCGAAATCAAACCGATACATCCCGAAATAACAGTACCTATCATTAAGTTTTTCAACGATACCACAAACTGAAAATCGCCCGTAAACATAGAAGCAAAAACGGAGGCTACCCAAACTAAGAAAAGACCGATTAGTCCGCCAATGATGGCCAGTATCACCGCTTCAAACAGGAATTGAGTTAGAATAAATTTGTTTTTGGCACCCAGTGATTTTTGAATACCAATCAGGTTGGTGCGCTCTTTTACCGATACAAACATAATATTGGCAATACCAAAGCCGCCCACCAAGAGTGAAAACCCGCTGATGATAAGCCCGATAAAGTTGAGCTGCCCTGTTAGATTATCAATTAAATCAGAAAAGCCTTTCAGTTCATTGATAAAAAAAGTATCGATATCATCGGGTCTTGTTCCGCGAATATTGCGCAAACGTTGAGTTACAGAAGCTATAAATTCTGCCTGATCCACACCTCTTTTGGGTTTTATCACAATTTGGGGAAATGAGTTTCTGTTGTTATCGCCATACATACGTCGGGCAACATTTACCGGCATATATACAGCTCCGTCTTTTGAATTTCCAAACAATCCCGCACCTTCTTTTTGCAGTACCCCAATAACGGCAAATCGCTGTCCAAACATCCTGACTATTTTGCCCACAGGGTCTGCATCGCCAAAAAGGTTTCGGGCAATTTCATCGCCCAGCACCAGCACCTGCGCACCACTGTTGGATTCGGCTTCATTGAAAAACCGGCCGCGCGCCAGTTGCAAAGCTTCAATTTCATAATATTCGTGGGTAATAGCCCCTATCTGCACATTAGAAACGGTTTTCTCCTCAAAACGGATAGTTTCCGGAGGAACATTCATTCCGTAAGTAATGGCTTCGGCATCAGGTAAACTTCTTACCAAAAACTGGTACTCTTCATATTTAACCGGGGGAAACTGCTCTCTGCGCCATCGCGGAACGGTGGTGGGCCCAAAAGAATAATGAGCCACAATCAAAGTGCTGTTGTCCAACCCGCTGAAACTGCCTTGAATTTCTTTTTTTAGTGAATCAACCGCCGCCAATATCCCGATGATTGAAAAAATACCGATGGTCACACCCAGCAACGACAAAAAAGTGCGCAGCTTGTTGTTTACCAGCGCACTGATTGCAAAATTAAAACTCTCTTTTATGAGCCTGAGGTAGATGACCATTCGGGTATTTTTAATGCATTTTCAACTTCTGCAACATAGGACGAAATTTAATGAAAAAAGTTACAAAGTTTTAAAAACAATAGCGCCCAAACTTTCCGATTTTTCTTTGTAAATAACTACTTTTGCACTTTCAGTTATTTAAACCCCATGAACAATTTAAAAAAGGCAACTTCGGCGCTGGTTTCTGTTTTCAGTAAAGACGGACTGGCACCCATAGTTAAAAAATTACACGATTTAGGCATTACACTCTACTCCACCGGAGGCACAGAACAGTTTATCAAAGACTTAGGCATACCGGTGATTCCCATTGAGGAGGTTACTTCATACCCCTCTATTTTGGGCGGAAGAGTAAAAACCCTGCACCCCAAAGTATTTGGCGGCATTTTAAACCGTCAGCACGTGGACAGCGATGTTCAGGAAATGGCGCAGTATGAAATTCCGCAAATCGATATTGTAATTGTGGATTTGTACCCTTTTGAAAAAACGGTAGCCTCAGGAGCTTCAGCTGAAGATATTATCGAAAAAATTGACATTGGTGGTATTTCATTGATTCGCGCTGCCGCGAAAAACTTTGCAGACACGCTTTGTGTTTCATCTATGGATGATTATGCCGAATTTCTCGAACTGCTGCAAGCCAAAAACGGCGAAACCACTATCGAAGACCGAAAGCGGTTTGCCGCAAAAGCATTTCACATCTCGTCTCATTATGACAGTGCTATTTTTAATTATTTCAACCAAACCGAAAACATTCCCGCGCTGAAAGTGAGTTATGGGCAAGGTCAGGAGTTGCGCTATGGCGAAAATCCGCATCAAAAAGGCTTTTTCTACGGCGATTTTGACGCGATGTTTGACAAGCTTCATGGCAAGGAATTGTCATACAACAACCTGCTGGATGTGGACGCTGCCGTTAACCTGATGAGTGAGTTTGCCGGCGAGGCGCCCACTTTTGCAATTTTAAAACACAACAACGCCTGTGGCATTGCCCAGCGCGACACGGTTTTGGAGGCTTACAACGCAGCACTTGCCGGCGACCCGGTTTCGGCTTTTGGCGGCATTTTAATCAGCAATACCGCTATTGATGAAGCTTCGGCTGTGGAAATCAACAAACTGTTTTGTGAAGTGGTCATTGCACCTTCTTTTTCGCGTGAAGCGGAAGAACTATTAAAAGAAAAAAAGAACCGCATTTTATTGGTTCAAAAAGATGCAGCCCTGCCCAGCCAGCAAGTGAGAACCTGCTTAAACGGAATGCTTGTCCAGGATAAAGATTTGAAGACTGACAGTGTTTCAGATATTTCACACGCTACAAACAATAAACCCACAAGCAGGGAGTTAGAAGATTTAATCTTTGCTTCAAAAATTTGCAAGCACACCAAGTCAAACACCATTGTTTTGGCAAAAAACAAACAGCTTTGCGCCTCCGGCACAGGGCAAACCTCTCGTGTGGATGCCTTGCGACAAGCCATTGACAAGGCAAAATCATTTGAATTTGACCTTGAAGGTGCCGTAATGGCGAGTGATGCCTTTTTTCCGTTTCCCGATTGTGTGGAAATTGCAGACAAAGCAGGGGTTACGGCAGTGATTCAGCCCGGCGGTTCAATCAAAGACCAGTTGAGCATTGATTATTGCAATGAAAATCAAATGGCGATGGTATTTACCGGAACACGCCATTTTAAACATTAATTTTTTTACATTTGTCTATTGCACCAATTTAAACCATAAATATTTTTAATTCAGACAACTAACGCACTATGGGATTTTTTGATTTCTTGACGGAAGAAATAGCCATCGACCTTGGAACAGCAAACACGCTGATTATTCACAACGACAAGGTGGTAGTGGACAGCCCTTCTATTGTAGCCCGTGACCGAATAAGCGGTAAAATAATTGCCGTGGGAAAAGAAGCTGCTATGATGCAGGGAAAAACCCACGAAAACATCAAGACCATCCGCCCGTTGAAAGACGGTGTTATTGCCGATTTTGACGCCAGTGAAAAGATGATCAATATGTTTATCAAAGACATTCCCGCGCTGAAAAAGAAATTGTTTACGCCTTCGTTGCGCATGGTAATCTGCATTCCCAGTGGAATCACCGAGGTGGAAATGCGTGCCGTTAAAGAAAGTGCTGAGCGTGTCAACGGAAAAGAAGTGTATTTGATTCACGAACCTATGGCGGCGGCTATCGGTATCGGGATTGATATTATGCAGCCCAAAGGAAATATGGTGGTGGATATAGGTGGTGGAACCACCGAAATTGCCGTGATTGCCCTGGGCGGAATTGTGTGTGACAAATCGGTAAAGATTGCCGGTGATGTGTTTACCAACGACATTGTGTATTTTATGCGTACCCAGCACAACCTGTATGTGGGTGAGCGCACGGCTGAGAAAATAAAAATCCAGATTGGTGCCGCCACCGAAGATTTGGAAAACCCACCGGAAGAAATGTCTGTTCAAGGGCGTGACCTGCTTACCGGAAAGCCCAAACAGGTACAGACTTCTTACCGCGAAATTGCCAAAGCACTGGACAAATCTATTTTGCGTATTGAGGATGCCGTAATGGAGACCCTTTCACAAACCCCGCCGGAACTGGCTGCCGATATTTACAACACCGGTATCTATCTTGCCGGAGGAGGCTCGATGTTGAGAGGACTGGACAAACGACTTTCGCAAAAAACCGATTTGCCCGTTTATATCGCTGAAGACCCGCTGAGAGCTGTGGTGAGAGGAACCGGCATTTGTCTGAAGAACCTCAACCGTTACCGTAGTATTTTGATTAAGTAAAAGCCCCCCATCCCCCTAAAGGGGGAGTAGAATTGTTTACTTTTTATAGGAGTTTTCATTATGCAACAGATTATTAATTTTTTTATTCGGAATAAAAATTTTCTGTTGTTTTTGTTTTTACTGTTTCTCTCGCTGATTTTCACTTTTCAGGCAAATACTTTTCATAAAAACAAGTTTGTAAGTTCAGCCAATTTTGTTACCGGAAATATTTATATCATCAAAAGTGATATTACTACCTATTTTGGTTTACGAAAAGAAAACGAGCTATTATTGGAAGAAAACAGCCGGCTTAAAAATCTCATTCAACTGCTGGAAACCGAAAGTGTCGCCTTGACTGATTCCATCTATGACTTGCTGGATTTTGTATATCGCCCGGCAGAAGTAATCAACAATAATTTTTCACGCAGAAACAACTACCTCACCTTAAAATCGGGTGAAAAAGACGGTTTAAAACCCGCAATGGGCGTGATAAGCAGTAACGGTATTGTGGGCATTACAGACCAGGTGAGCACACATTTCGCTACGGTGATGTCTATTTTGAATTCGCGATCCAGCATTAGCGTCAAGTTAAAATCGTCGGGGCATTTTGGCTCGTTGGTTTGGGATGGAAAAGACCCCCATGTTTTACAATTGGTAGATATTTCCAGACTGGCCCCAGTGGCTGTGGGCGACACTATCACTACTGACGGGCGTTCCACCATTTTCCCGAAAGGGATAGCTGTGGGAACCGTTCGTGATTTCAGACCCGACCCAAGCCAAAACTTTTTTATTATAGACGTTGCGCTTTTCAATGATATGACCCGTACCGAAAATGTATATGTGATTGAAAACCGAAGAGCCGAAGAGATAAGAGAACTGGAAGCAACCATTCCCAATGACTAACGATGTATTATTAAATAGCGCCCGTTTTGTTGCCTTAATACTGGCTCAGGTGTTGATTTTTGACAACATCCACCTGTTTGGTTTTATCAACCCCTATGTGTATCTCTTGTTTTTAGTCCTTTTTCCCGTAAGGGTTAACACTATGCAGTTTTTATTTATTGGTTTTTTGCTGGGGCTAACGATGGACTTTTTCTCAGACACCGGAGGCATTCACGCTGCCGCCTGCCTGGTAGCGGCTTATCTGCGGCCTGTGTTTTTGCGGTTTTCTTTTGGGATAAGTATCGAATACAACTCGGTAAAAATTTCCAACACCCCCGTGGGCGGGCGATTGACTTACATCACCTTAGTTGTTTTGACACACCACCTGGTTTTATTCTTCCTTGAAATTTTTAGCCTGAAACACACACTTTTTATCATAAAAACCGTTTTATTTTCAAGTATTTTTACTATACTGTTGTCGCTGGTTTTGATGGTTATTTTCAGCACTAAAAAAAGATGAGAAAACTCCTGATTTATGGTTTGGTAATTTTGAGTGGTATCGTGTTTACGGCACGTTTGCTCTACCTTCAGGTGTTTGACAGCGACTTAAAAATAAGGGCCGAGCTCAATGCTGTTTCCAAAGTGTATGATTTTCCGCAAAGGGGTTATATTTTTGACAGAAACGGCGAACTGATGGTTGCCAATCAGCCTTCTTATGATGTGATGGTGGTGCCCATCAATGTTAGAAATCTGGATACGTTGGCTTTAATCAATGTACTGAATATTACCAAAGAGCAGTTAAAAAACAGCTTGCAACGCGCGCGGGTGTATTCCCCCCGATTGCCCTCGGTGGTTTTGCCGCAGCTCACCCGTGAGGAGTTTGCCCACATTCAGGAAAATATGTACCGCTTCCCGGGATTTTACATCCAAAAAAGAACCTTGCGCGACTATCAGGTAAGTCATTCTGCCAATGTATTAGGGTTTATTTCGGAAGTAACTCCGCTAAACATCGAGCAAAACCCTTATTACCAGATGGGCGATTTAATAGGTCGTACCGGAGTAGAATCGCAATATGAAGAAGTACTGCGCGGGCAAAAGGGTGTGATGTACATTCAGAAAGACCGTTTTAACCGGGACATTGGCCCTTATAAAGACGGGATTTATGACACCTTGCCTGTTCACGGAAGTGATATCACGCTTACCATTGATGCCGTGCTTCAGGAATATGGCGAATTGCTGATGAAAAACAAACGCGGGGGCATAGTGGCTATTGAACCCAAAACCGGTGAGATTTTGGCTTTGGTTACCGCACCCAGTTATGACCCTGCCTTGCTGGTGGGCAGACAACGCTCCAGAAACTACACCGAGTTGTTTAGAGACAGTATTGCCAAACCGCTTTATGACCGGGGGCTTTTGGCAGAATACCCTCCGGGTTCCACTTTTAAAATGATTACGGGCCTTATAGCAATGCAAGAGGGAATATTGACAGAACGTCAAACCGTTTTTTGTGCCGGCGGGTTGCGTTATGGCCGCGGTGCTTTTATGGGTTGTCACGCTCATTCCAATCCCGTGAATTTACACAATGCCGTTTATCATTCCTGCAATGCTTATTTTGGAAGTGTTTACTTAAATACCATCAACAAATATAACACTCCGCAAGAAGGAATGGACGTCTGGGAAAACCATTTGAGAAGTTTTGGTCTTGGTGGTTTTTTAGGCAACGATTTGCCTACCGGTCGCCCGGGAAAAGTTCCTACTTCGGCATACTATAACCGTATTTATAATTTCCCAACCTATCGATGGTTTGCAACAGCGACAGTATCAAACTCTATTGGACAAGGAGAAATCATTACCACCCCCATTCAACTGGCCAATATGACCGCTGCTATTGCCAACAGAGGCTATTACTACACCCCACACATACTAAAAAAAATAAATGGTGAAACGGCAAAAGATTCGGCTTTTACCGTAAAAAATCACACCACTATAGACCCTAGGCATTTCGACCCCATCATTGAGGGAATGTTTGATGTGTACAACAAGGGTACTGCCCGAAATTTGCAAGTACCGGGTATTGAAATATGCGGTAAAACCGGAACCGCCGAAAACTTTACCCGCATTGACGGGAAACGGGTACAATTGACAGACCACTCCATTTTTGTGGCTTTTGCCCCCAAAGATGACCCGCAAATTGCCATTGCGGTTTTTGTGGAAAACGGTTACTGGGGAGGGCGATATGCAGGCCGCATTGCCGGATTGATGATTGAAAAATACCTGCGGGGCGAAATAACCCGCAAGGACATGGAAACCTGGATACTCAACAACAGTCTGGAACACGAATATGCCAAACCGCTGAGCGGAAAACCCTTTACAATCAATCAATGATGCAAAGCAGCAGCCGAATAGGGAAATTTGACTGGACCACGATTTTTTTATATTTCGCTTTGGTTGCTTTTGGGTGGGTCAATATTTACTCGGCTTCATTGTCTGATACTTCAGAGGTGTTTTTTAATTTTGATTATCCTTACAGCAAACAATTAGTGTTTATTGGTTTGAGTGTCATTTTGATACTTTTCATTTTGGGAGTTGATTCAAAGTTTTATGAACGGTTTTCAAGCATCATCTATCTGCTTTCTATTCTATCCCTACTGGGGTTGTTTGTTTTTGGAAGTACCATAGCCGGACAACGGGCCTGGTATAATTTTGGCCCGCTGAGCCTGCAACCTGCCGAATTTGTAAAAGCTGCTACCGCTCTTGCTTTGGCTAAATACCTGAGCGATATACAAACCAATCTAAAAAACTTTAAAGACCAAATACAGGCGTTTGTCATTATTGGTATTCCTATTGTGCTGATATTAATGCAGCCCGACCCGGGAAGCGCACTGGTGTTTTTTGCGCTGATTATACCGATGTATCGGGAAGGTTTGCATTTTGTCTATTTGCTTTTGGGCTTTATAGTGGCCTTTTTATTTGTTTTAACCCTTTTGATTGACCCTCCCTTGGTGATTTTTATGGTTTTGTTTATCGCTTTACTTGTTTATTACCGAAATCGAAACCGAAAACCCAACCAATTTAAATACATCCTTATTTGTGTGATGAGTATTGGATTTACCCTTTCGGTGGACCATGTGTTTGACAATGTCTTGAAGCAGCACCACCGCGACCGCTTTAATATAGTATTGGGCAAGGAGGTTGATTTGAGAGGCGTGGGCTATAACACCCACCAGAGTGAAATTGCCGTGGGCAGTGGCGGCTGGTTTGGCAAAGGCTGGACTCAGGGCACTCAAACCAAAGGCAGCTTTGTACCCGAGCAGCACACCGATTATATTTTTAGTACCGTGGGTGAAGAATGGGGTTTTGTGGGCAGTTTTGCCGTGGTAGTGCTTTTTGTATTTTTAATTTTAAGAATACTACACCTGGCCGAAAAACAAAAATCTACCTTTAACCGGGTGTATGGCTACAGCGTGGCGGCTATACTTTTTATACACTTTTTTGTCAACATTAGTATGGTGATTGGCATTTTTCCAACTGTGGGTATACCCTTGCCCTTTTTAAGCTATGGTGGCTCGGGGCTTTGGGCCTTTACTGTTTTGGTTTTTATCTTTTTGAGGCTGGACAGCCAGAAGCATATACACGGGTAATCAAAACTGTTTATTTTTTGAACTGACAACCACAAAACAAACCGAATTTATTTTTGATAGTTTATAAAAATAGATTAAGTTTGAATATCCTCTCCCCAAGATTTGAGTAATCAATAAAAAAATGAACA
>ERZ869909.1579-NODE-1579-length-17982-cov-97.363083_pt1 | contig 17982 bp, 17 predicted proteins | sample MGYA00520892_ERZ869909 | MGnify/ENA primary metagenome ERZ869909 (study PRJEB32215, sample SAMEA104723947) | bioreactor metagenome | biome: bioreactor; feature: anaerobic bioreactor; material: water | place: China | collected 2015-03-12 ...
AGCTAACCCATTGAAATATCGAAGGCCGATATACGAAATCCGCTCAAATCACGCTCCGATGTGTCGAACTTCGGGGGCATTGTCCAATGTTGTTGCGCAAATCGGTTGCTGAGCGGACTTCCCTTACCCTCAGACAGACTTAGCCCACTGTTTCTGTTACAGGGATACCGAACACGGTGAAGCCGCCGAGATCGGAGACACGCACTTGGAATTCGTCGACTTGACGGTCGAACTGGCGTCCGATGAGGCGCTGGCCAAGCTGCTTAACGCTGTGCATCTTAGTCTCAGCGCGGCTTCGACGGTGATACCCACTCCGTCGCAACCGAATTGTCCAGCCGAGGCGATTAAGGCAAGGCCGTGATTGCTCGGATTGCGCAAATTTTCCGATGAGAGAACAACTCTAAATGAGGTAGATTTTCCCCTCGACACTTCCGCGACTCGTAACCCACCTGCGCTTGGAGCCAACTCTAACTCATTGATAAATATGTCAGGAACTCACCGTCCGCTTCAATTCCACCTTCCTCCTGTTTTCCGCCCCCTGCCCCGTGATCTGACTTGATAGAGGCGCGGATCCACGCCTGTGTCCATCGGCAAAGGAGGGCCAGACGGGTGAAACTGAGCGAGAAGGTGCTGCGGAATGCCGAGTTGTTGATTTGCACTGAGAAGTGACCCGGGTTTTTCATCGAGATTTGACCCACCTTTGATTATGGATTTTGGGTTATGCGTGGGTCAAGGGCGGGTTTCACTCCTTCTTTTTTCGGGCCGCTGCGGCTGAGCTTGCCTTGAAGCGGAAGCTGTCGCTTCCGGTTTCAAGGGCGAGCCATCGAGGCGCCATCGGTTCAAGCCCGATGGCGAGCGCAGCGGTGGGTGAGGCGGTCGAGCAAGGCTGTGGTCATCTTGGCGTCTCCAAAGACCGTGGCCCATTCGCTGAAGCTGAGGTTGGTGGTGATGATGACGCTGGTGCGTTCGTAGAGTTTGCTGAGCAGATGGAACAACAACGCGCCGCCTGATGCGCTGAACGGCAGGTATCCGAGCTCGTCCAGGATGACGAGGTCGAGTTTGGTAAGGTTTTCGGCGATTTGCCCGGCCTTTCCCTTGGCCTTTTCCTGTTCAAGGGCATTGAACAGTTCAATCGTGGAGAAGAAGCGGATCTTACGGCGGTGATGTTCGATCGCCTGGATGCCGAGGGCGGTGGCGGCATTGGTTTTTCCGGTTCCCGGGCCGCCGATCAGCACGACATTTTGAGCGCCGTCCATGAACTCACAGCGATGCAGGGTCCGGACAGTGGCCTCGTTGATCTCGCTGGCGGCGAAGTCAAAGCCTGAGAGGTCCTTGTAGGCTGGGAAGCGCGCCGCCTTCATGTGGTAAGCGATGGAACGCACCTCGCGTTCAGCCAGTTCGGCCTTAAGCGCGCAAGAGAAGGGCCCGGCTGTGCGACAGCTTGATATGGGCAACCTGAAGCTTTGTGCGTTCGCCGCCGACAACCGCAAAGTCTTCGCTCCAGTCAAACTGAAACGCCTCCCCTGTGGCAAAATACAACGGCACAAAAGCCCCGCGCCCCGTCGTCTGCTGTTCGCGCTGCCGATCTGCTTTCCACCGGCGCGCAAAGGCCGCCACACGGGCATAGGAACCTGTGAAGCCAAGAGCGACAAGATCGGCATGCATCTTCTTCAGCGTCGGCCGTTCTTTGCGTCCCTTCTTGGAATTGGTCGTAAGCCAGCCTGCCAGCTTCTCGGCAAACGGATCAACCTTGCTCGACCGTTCCGGCGTCGCAAACTTGGCCTCGATCATGCCGACCTTCAGATACTTCTTGATCGTATTACGCGACAAACCAGTGCGGCGCTCGATCTCCCGGATCGGTAAGCCCAGTCGCAGACACAGACGCAGATCCCGGATAACGTTCAGTAGTCCCATGTCGATCACTCCTTTGACCCCCTCGCTCTTCGCTCGGGGGAGGGTCACATCGGTCAAATCTCAATGAAACTTATGCGCCTACCCGGGGCACTTCTCAGTGCAAATCAACAGGGCAAGGCTTCTGAACTATTGCGTGGCAAAGACCGCATTAAGCCGCACAATGTATAATGATTACATTATCTTGACCGCACCAGAGGAATAGGAAATCTCGACGGTGAGCTTGCCCTCATTGACCAACCAGGGACGGATTTCGTAACGCCGCGCGCCGGATTTGTGCATGGGATCGGCCTCCATGATCTCGCGCGCCTGATTCATCGAGTTCGCCCTGATCACCACGGTTCCGTCGCCGCGCCATTCCTGTTCATCCTCGGTCCAGTTCGGTCCGGCGGCGAACATGATGCCGCGGCTTTCGAGATCGACCTGAAAGGCGAGGTGATCCTCGATCACGGCAAGCACCGCGTCCAGATCGCCGGTTGTCGTTGTGTGAACGATATAGAGCTGCTTGCCGAGCATCCCCTTTTTCTTGACCAGATCGCGGATCGCCTGTGCCGGCATCGCGTGTTGTGCCATGGTAATTCCCTCCTTTGCCGAGTGGTGTTTCATTTCGAGTGCTCGCAGTCTCGCGGGTGCAAACACGCGCCCGCCTTGTTCAGAGAATGCCGATAACCAGCACGGGAAAGGCGAGCATCAGCAGCACCAGAACCAGCATGGCAGCGAGATAGGGCAGCGCGCCCAGATAGACATCCCCCAGCGATACCCTGTCGCCCAGCGCCGCCTTGACCACGAAGGCAGCAATTCCGAAGGGCGGGGTAAGAAGTCCGATCTCGACCGCAACGATTGTGACGATGCCGAACCAGATCACCACTTCGGGCCCGATGATTCCGCTGCCCAGCGAGGTGACGAGCGGCAGCATCAGCGGAACCGTGATCACGATGATCGACGTGGAATCGAGGAACATGCCCATCAGGATCACGATGCCGATGAACAGAAAGAGAATTGCCCAGAAACCCAGACCCATTTCGGTGACCAGACTGACCAGGTGCATCGGCAGCCCGGTCATGACCAGTGCTCGCGAAAAGAGGCTGGCACCAATGATCAGGAACAGCACCGCAACGGTGATCTGCGCGGTCTCGGTCAGCACATCGCGGAAAGCGTTCCAGTTGAGTTTGCGGCGAATCGCCGCCAGCACTAGCGCGGCGAACGCGCCGATGGCACCCGCCTGGGTGGGTGTGAACCAGCCCATGTAGATGCCGCCCAGAACGACGCCGACCAGAATGGCGATCGGAACCAGTAGCCGGATCGACGAGCCGAGGGTTTCAGGTTCCAGATCGTCGCCGGTTTCGGGCGCGCCGATGAAACGCGGCACGAAGCGCGCCAGGATCACGATGGTGACGCAAAACAGAAAGGCGAGGAGGATCCCGGGCACGATCGCGGCCATGAAGAGCCGGCCGACAGAACTTTCCGAGACAAAGGCGAAGATGATCAGAAGCAGGCTTGGCGGGATCAACATGCCGAGGATCGACGAGCCCGCAACCGTGCCCGCCGCGAAGCGCGCCGTGTAGCCATGCGCCATCATCTGCGGCACGGCCACGCGTGAGAAGATCGCGGCCGAGGCGATGGAAATGCCGGTGACAGCAGCAAAGATCGCATTGGCAACCACTGTCGCCACGCCCAGTCCGCCCAGCAGGCGACGCGTCCACCACGCCGCGACCTTGTAGGCATCGCGCCCGATATCGGCGATGCCGGTCAACAGCCCCATCAGCACGAAGAGCGGCACGACGCCGAAGTCGAACTTGTCTATGGTTCCGGTCGCGGCCACCTTGAGCGTGCGAAAGGCCACCGCCGGGTTGTCGCGCACCAGCCAGATCGCGCCCAGGCCGATCACGCAGAGCACGATGGCGACCGGCATGCCACTGAGCAGCAGCAGGAACAGGAAAGCAATAGAGAAGATGCCGATGGTCACCCTGTCGAACCCGGCATTGGCGACGCCGGCGAAAACCAGCATGACGGTTGCCAGGATCAGGGCCAGCACCAGAACCTCGCGAAGAGTAGTCCCGGTCCGGACGGGCCTTGACAGCAACTCCTGGGCCGGCGCGATGACCTGTCGGGCGAATTCGACCGCCAGCGCCACCGCACCGATCAGCGTTGCCAGCGTGAACGGCCAGATCGGCGCGCTGAATACCGTCATGGTGCCGAAATAGGTTCCGCGCGCCAGGTCGCGCTGAAAGTCGGGCAGCAGATGCAAGGCCAGAATGCCGATGACCGCGGCTGCCATGGCCGCAAAGAGGATATCGAGCACCCGCGCCGAGAACACGCTCTGCCGTTCGATTGTACTGTAGAGAAAGTCGATCCGGGTCAGCCGGCCGGTGCGCGCGGCATGGGCAAGTTGCAGAAAGACGATCGGAACGATGGATTTCTCGGTCAGTTCGATGACCCCGTAGATGGGGCTGGCAAAGAGCTTCAGGCCGATCACATCCGCGCAGATCAGAAACATCAACAACAGGATCCAACAGGTCGCAAAGGCGGCCAACGCGGCAAGAAGACGATCATACATTTGTGTGATAGCTGTTCCGGTTCTCTTGAATGTCATCTGCGCTTGCATTGTGGCCTCCTCCCAGTTGGCGCCGGCTCCCCCGGCGCGCGAGGCCGCACGGACAGTGCCGTGCGGCCGTGGTCATGGTCACTGCGACCAGTCGCGCAGGGGCGTCTCGCCCGCATCGGTGACAGCCGCCATGTAGGCATCGAGCAGTTCGGCACCGTAGGGCAGGTTCGCCGCCCATTGGCCAGCCAGATCGGGCAGCATTTCCGCCCAGCGCGCACGTTCCTCCTCCGGCAGCGTGCTTACGGTAACAGCGGGATCGTCCTGATAGGCGGCGATGACGTTCTGATATCGCGCTTGCAGGAGCGCACCATTCTCATTGCTGTATTCGCGCCCCAGTTCGACCAGAACCTCTCGGATGTCGTCGGGCAGACCTTCCCAACTGTCGCGGTTGACCGACATGGCACCGATGAAGTTCGCACCCAGACCGACGAGCGTTACATAGGGCGCAACCTCCTGAAGGCGCAGCGGATAGGCGCCGGTCAGAATGACAAGAACGCCGTCGGCGATTCCGGTCTCGACCTGGTTATAGTAGGTGGTCAGCGCCCCGCTGACCGGAACGGCACCGACGGCCGACAGCCACGCCCCCGAAGCACCGGGCGCAAGGATGCGCCGGCCGCGCAGATCGTCAACGCTTTGGATCGGAAAGTTCGTCAGCAGGTGATAGGTGTCGGCTGCGGATGCGCCCAGAAACACCTGATGGTGTTCATCCCAGGACTCGGCCAGGAACGGCAGCTCGTCATGGAGCCGGTTGAACGTGTCGAGCAGAAGCTGCGGGTCGTTGGTGGTGAAGGGCGTGTAGAAGGTGACATTCTGGTAGGGCATGCTGCTTTCCTCCCACAGCGTGCCGACCCAGCCGATATCGGTGATACCCAGTTCCACCGCCGCCAGCGTGTCGCCAAACCCATAGAGCGAACCGCCAAAGGCTTCGGTCCAGTCGATGCGGTTGGGCGAGCCCGCCGCCTCGAGCCGGTCATTGGCTTCGGCAACAACCCGGGTTTCAAGCGGTGCGACCCAGGGCAGCGCCGTGGTATGGCTTGACGCGATGGTCAGCCGATAAGTGTCGGCCTGCGCCGTGCCGGTGCCGAGGCTGGCTGCGAGCACAAGGCCCGCCGAGATGGTACGTTTCATGGTTTCCTCCCTTTGCGTGAATCCGGTTTGATCAGGGGCCGGTGGCCGCCGTTACGGCACCAGCAGGCTCAAGGCGCATGCGACGCTCGCGCAGCATCGCCCCCCATTCCGCCAGCGCATCGAGCATGTCGCGCGCCGCCTCGATCTGGGTCGGGTTGGGGGTGAATTGCCCCGCATCATCACATTGCTGGCGGTAGAGCGGTGCCACCACATTGTGGTTGAGCGGCACCATGTTGAGCGCCACGCCAACCCGGCGCAGATCCTCGGCGGCACGCAGCGCACCCGAGATCCCGCCATAGCTGATCACCGACATCGGCTTGCCCTTCCATTCTCGCGCCAGGTAATCGAGCGCGTTCTTCAGGGCACCGGGAATGCCGAAATTGTATTCGGTGGTGACAAAGACATAGGCATCCGCCTGATCGATGATCCGGCTGAAGCGCCAGGTGTGATCATGCGTGTAGCGCGCCAACCGCGGGTGGTTCGGCTCGTCCATCAGCGGCAGGGCCAGCGCCTTGAGATCCACCAGTTCGGTGCGAAAACGGGCGTCGCGCTTCGCCGTCTCCTCGAACCAGCGCGCAACGGCGGCGCCACCGCGCCCTTCGCGGACGCTTCCCAGAATGATCTGCAGTGTCAGCATGTCGTGCTCCTTTCCCGCCACTCACCCGCCCCGGGCAATCGGCGTGGCCTGGTAGGCGCGGAACCGCCAGGCGCCCTCTTCCCGGGCCCAGACGGCGAGATACCGGCAATCGAGATCGCGCGGCGTGCCGGCAACATCGACCGCGCCCTTCATGAGGCCATGAACAATTGCCACCCCGGGCAACTCATCCACGCCCTCGATGGCGAAGTTGAGCCGGTGATAGGTGAAGTGCCGGTTTTCGACCTTCTCGAGATAACTGTCGCGGTCATCCGCCTCGCCGCGCGAATGGATATAGATCAGCGCCCCCGAACACATCCGTCGCAGCGCGGCGGTGTCCGCACCAAGCAGGGCGATCCGGCGTTTCTCTTCGAGCACCGCAACATCGCGCGTCAGTTCGGTCACGCCCATCACACCGGTTCCCTGACTGCTGCGCAGGGGTTGAAATGCTCCATCCAGGCTTTTGACGGCAACTGCCCCCAGCGATTGACGACCTTGTAGTTCGACAGGTTCTCGCCCGGATCGACGATGCGCGCCTCGAAGGTCGGATCGTCGATCACCTCCATCTCGGCGGTGCATTCGACAAGGAACCCCGCCGCATCGACGTAATAGGCAAACAGGTTATCGCCCGCGCCGTGCCGCCCCGGCCCCCAGACCAGCGTTCGATCAAGCGCGTCGAGCACATCGCCCAACCGCTTGAAATCGGCGAAATCGGCAAACTCCCAACTGTAATGGTGCAGCCCCGCCGCCTCTGACTTGACAAAGGCCAGGGTATGGTGACGCCCGTCGCCGGCCCGCATCCAGGAAATCTCCCAGCCGGCGGTGCGCTCGGACAGCTTGAGGCCAAGCACCTGCATCATCTCTTCTGCCGCCAAGGCCGGATCGCGCGCGGCAAGGTTGACATGGTCGATATAGCGCGGGTGAATGCCCGCCCCGGGATAGCGCAGCGGCTGGTCACGCCGCATCGGCGTATGCACCTCGATCTGGTGGCCCTCGCGAAAGCGCAGTGTCACCGCCCGCGCGATCACCGGCAGCGAGGGCGTCTCGCTTACGATCTCCACGCCTGCCGCGCGGGCGCGCCGGGTGACTTCGTCCACCTGCGCGCCGTCCAGCGCCTCAAGCCCGATGGTGCGCAACGCACTCTCACGGGCCTGATGAAACACAAGTTCGGCATGGCGCGCATTGGCTGTCAGCAAGGCGTGCGATTCATCGCGTGCGACAAGCGACAACCCCATCACGGCCTGCGCATCATCAATGGCGGCGTCGATATCGGCGACATCAAGGGCGACATAGCCCAGACGTTGAACAAGCGGTTGCATGGTTTCTCTCCTCCCTCGCCGCGCTCATGCGGCCACGGCTTCATCTTCGATTTGGTTCTGTAGGATGCCGATGCCCTCGATCTCGACCTCGACAACATCGCCGGGCTTCATGAACAGCTTTGGGTCGCGTGCCCAGCCGATCCCTGCGGGCGTGCCGGTGGCGATCACGTCGCCGGGCTCCAGTGTGATTGCTTCGGAAATGATCGCGATCAGATCGGCCACCGAATAGAGCATGTCGCCGGTATTGCCGCTCTGGACGGTCTCGCCGTTCAGGCGCGTGGTGATCACAAGCCCCTTTGCTCCTTCGGGCAGTTCGTCCGGGGTAACGATTTCGGGGCCAAAGGCGCCGGTGCCGTCGAAATTCTTGCCCACGGTCCATTGCGGGGTCTTGAACTGGTAGTCGCGGATCGAGGCGTCGTTGAAGATCGAATAGCCCGCGACATGGTGCAGCGCCTCGTCACGTGAGACATGGCGCGCCTGCCGACCGATCACCACTGCAAGCTCGCCCTCGAAATCCAGCTCTTGCGAGCTGCGCGGCCGGATGATTGACGCCCGGTCGGCAACAAGGCTGGTTGCGAAGCGCGGAAACAGGGTCGGGTAGGAGGGCTGTGCATAGGGCGACTCTGCCGTGTGGTCGGCATAGTTCAGCCCGACACAGATGATCTTGCCCGGTCGCGGCACGGGCGGCAGCACGCGTATTGCAGCCAGATCGAGTTCGGGCGCAGCTTCGAGTGTTGCAAGCCGGTCCCTGATCGCCGGGTCACCGCTCAGGACAGCAACCGGGTCGATCGCCCCAAGGTCGCGCCAGCTTCCCCTTTGCTTGAGGGCAACCCCCTCAGCCTCGTCCCTCGAATAGGTCATCAGCCGCATGTTGTGCTCCTTTGCAATATGAGTTGTGTTCCGAAATACCTCTTATTTTCCAAAAGTCAATTATTTTGGAAAATATTTCGGATCATTGATAAGTGTGTTTACTGCATGAGGTTTTCCACAAGCGTTGACTTCTTGGAGATTTGCCATATTTTTCCAAAATATACCGCGAAGGAGACTGCATTGGAGCAAACATCCGTTTCAGCCGCGCGCAGTCCGACACGGACCGCCGAGATCCTTGATGTCTTGCGCACCGACATCCTCGAAACCCGTCTGCAGCCCGGAACGCGGCTACGATTCGACGAACTGCGCCGAAGTTATGATGTCGGCATTTCGCCGCTGCGCGAGGCGCTGATGCATCTGGCGTCAGAAGGGCTCGTGGTGTCGGAGGAGCGGCGCGGTTATCGGGTGGCGCCAGTATCCGAGGATGATCTGCGCGAGATTGCCAAGCTGCGCGGCGAGTTCGACGCGCTGGCAATTGCCGAGAGCATCCGGCGCGGCGACGAGTTGTGGGAAGGCCGGGTCATCGCCGCCTTCCACGCCCTTCGGAAACGCAGCAAGATCGGCCCGGATGGCGAGATCGACCGCGAATGGGAAGGCCATCACATCCGCTTCCACGATGCGCTGGTGTCGGAATGCGGCATGCCGAAGCTGATGGGCTTTCGCACCATTCTCGACCTGCAAGCGCGCCGCTACCGCCGCATCGCCGTGCACTACCTGACCGCCCCGCGCGATGATCTGGCCGAGCACCGCGCCATTCGTGATGCGGTGCTCGACCGCGACGTTGCCGAATCGGGCCGGCTGATCCGCGAGCACTTCATGCGCACGGTGGATATCATCCTGACCAGGCAGCTTGGCTGAGGCAGGGCGTCAGGGCAACGGAATATGCTCATCGCGGTCCTCGGGCGGCAGGTCGAAGCGGCCCTCGCCCCAGTGTTCGGCGCGCCATTCTTCCTTGGCGGCCTCGATCCGTTCGCGCGAGGAGGCGACAAAATTCCACCAGATATAGCGCGACCCGTTCATCGTCGCACCTCCCAGCGCCATCAGCCGTGCGCCCTGCGCCCCGGCCTGAACCGTGATCCGGTCGCCGGGCCGGAACACCATCATACGCCCGGCCTCGAAACTTTGCCCCGCGATGCTGACTGCGCCTTCGGTGATGTAAAGGCCGCGATCCTCGTGCTCATCAGGCAGCGGGAAGCGCGCGCCGGGCGCAAGCACCACATCCAGATAGAAGGTTTCCGAATGCAGTGTCGCGGGCGCGGCAACGCCATAGGCCGTGCCAAGGATCAGCCGCGCCGTGATGCCGGTATCGGTCATCTCGGGCAGTTTATCCTTGCCATGATGCTCGAAACTGGGCGCGTCATCCTCATGCGATTCGGGCAGGGCAATCCATGTCTGGATGCCAAACAGGCTCGACGGCCCCATGCGCGCGGTCTTGGGGGTGCGTTCGGAATGGGTGACACCGCGCCCGGCGATCATCCAGTTGAGCGCGCCGGGCTCGATGATCTGATCGGCGCCGGTGCTGTCGCGGTGATGGAAACTGCCGCGATAGAGATAGGTGACGGTGCCCAGCCCGATATGCGGATGCGGGCGCACATCGACGCCCTGCCCGGTCAGAAATTCGGCCGGACCAGCCTGATCGAAGAAGATGAAAGGCCCCACCATCTGCCGTTTGGGCGCGGGCAGGGCGCGGCGCACCTCGAACCCGCCAAGGTCGCGCGCGCGCGGCACGATCAGGGTTTCGATGGCATCGGCGCCGAGATCCTCGGGGCAGCCGGGGTCAAGTGTCGGGTTCCAGCTCATCGCGCGCACTCCTCTTTTGGTTGCGGAAAAGTGTAGGGACAGGCAGCAGCGCGGGCAATCACTTCCCGTTCGGCTGGAGCGAACACGGGTTTCGTGCTGGCAGCCTTTGGGCGGGTGCGGATGTCTGCCTATCTGCGACTGGCAGTGCCAATTCTGCGGACGAAACCGGTAAAGGGACCAAGACCATGACCAGCGGCATCCACCATGTCACGGCGATTACGGCGCGGGTTCAGGCCAATGTGGATTTCTACATGGGCTTTCTGGGGCTGCGTCTTGTCAAGCAGACTGCCGGTTTCGCTGATGGCGAGCAGTTGCATCTGTTCTACGGCGATGCCGCGGGCAGCCCCGGCAGCATCGTGAGCTTCCTGGTCTGGGAGGCGGGCGCGCGCGGGCGCACCGGACATGGCCAGCCCTCGGAAATCGCCTTTGCCGTGCCGACCGCCAGCATCGGCGAATGGCTGGCGCGTGCGCTTGCAGCGCAAGTTCCGGTGCAGGGGCCGGAGCGCGAATTTGGTGAGCCGGTTTTGCGACTGAAGGACCCCGACGGGATCATCGTCAAGCTGGTGGGCGCGGACCTGCCCGCAACCGCGCCCCTTCCCGACCCGATCGCGCCCACGCGGCTGCGCGCCGTCACCCTCTTGAGCGACGCGGCCGAGGCTAGCGCCGGGTTCCTGAAAAGTTTCGGCTATCGGGAAACCGCACGCGACGGCGCGCTGCGGCGTATGGTTTCGGCCAACGACGCGGTCGATTTGCGCGACGCGGCAGGCTATGTGCCGGCAATCCCCGGCACCGGCATGATCGACCATGTTGCATTTCGCGCCAAGGATGCAAACGCGGTGCGCGCTATGCGAAAGACGCTGGGCCACGCCGACGGGCTGACCGAGGTGCATGACCGGCGCTATTTCCTGTCGCTTTATGCACGCGATCCGGGCGGGTTGCTGATCGAATACGCCACCGATGCGCCGGGCTTTGCCATTGACGAACCTCCCGGAAGGCTGGGCGAGCAGTTGATGGTGCCGCCCCATGATGCCGCCCGTGCTGATGAGTTGCGCGTGATGTTGCCGCAATTCGCCCGACCGGGTGCGGAAAGGATGCCGCTTCGCGACCTTTCCTTCATCCACCGTCTGCACCGCCCGGACAACCCCGATGGCTCGGTGATCGTGCATCTTCATGGGACCGGCGGCAATGAGGCTGACCTGATGCCACTTGCTCACCGTCTGAACCCACGCGCCGTGCTGATGGGGGTGCGGGGGCGGTCGACCGAGGAAGGTATCAACCGCTGGTTCCGCCGCTTTGACGCCGTGTCCTTTGATCAGGACGATATCCGCGCCGAGGCCGAGGCCTTCGCGGCCTTCATCGAGGACGCGCTGCGCGGCTATGGGCTGGATGCGGATCGGCTGACTTTCCTGGGCTATTCAAACGGTGCCAATCTGCTGGGCGCGGTGATTCTGCTGAATCTCGGTGTGGTGCGTCGGGCGATCCTGCTGCGCGGGATTGCGGCGCTGGACGAGCCGCCTGCGCCCGATCTGGGCGGGACCGAAGTGCTGCTGCTCTCGGGCGCGCAAGACCCGTTCGCGCGAATGGCTCCGGCGCTTGAACAGGTGCTGCGCGCAGCCGGCGCGGCGCTCGATGCGCGGGTGCTCAACGCCGGGCACGACCTCACCCAGGCCGACCTCGAAGCCGCTCGGGACTGGCTTGCCGCGCACGCTTGAGCGCAAACCGGGACAGGGGCGCGCTTGCCCCTGTCCCGTTCATGGCCCGTAGTGCAGTGCGCTTGCGAGGGTGCGCTCACAGCACCTGCGCAAAGCCTTCCATGAATTCGGCCAGCCGCTCGCGACTCTTCGCGTCGGTCAAGTTGCCATCTTGATCGAACAGATCGCCTGCCCGGGACACCATCAGGCGCCCCTCGGCCCAGAGATCGGCCTGGAGCGTGCGTAGGACCGGCAGCCAATGCGCCTGCGCCAAGATCGTGCCGAACCCGCCCGGCGAGGCGCCGATCACCGCGACCGGCTTGCCCGCCCACATCTTCAGCCCCGGCCCGCGCGACATCCAATCGATGGCGTTCTTGAACACGCCGGGGATGCCATTGTTGTATTCGGGCGTCACCAGCAGCACGCCATCCGCGGCCTGAAGCTGTGCCTGCAGGCGCTCGACGGCCGGCGGCAAGCCCGCGGCCGCCTCCAGATCACCGTCATAGAGCGGCAGATCGCGGATCGAGCCGATCTCGACGCTCACGCCCTCGGGTGCCCGCTCGGCCGCCGCGCGCAGCAGCCCGGAATTGAAGGAGGCCCGGCGCAGGCTGCCCGAAAGGCCCAGTATCGTGCTGGTCATGGGGTTTTCTCCTTTGTTGTCATTCCGGGCGTCAGCGGCTCGGGCTTCGGGGTGGTCAGGAGCCTGTCACGCCCGGACATGATGTCACCCTGCACCTGTTCGGTCAGGCGCTGCGCGTCAAGGCGGCGGATATCCTCGAGCGCTTCGCGCACCGTAGCCTCGGCGCATCCCAGCCGGCGCAGCCCCTCCGCCCCCATCAGCAACGCCGATTCCACCGTTTCGCGGATCTCGAAATCGACGCCGGCGCGGATCAGCTCCATCGAGTGGCCGCGATCGTAGCTGCGCGCGAGCAGGGCGGCGTTGGGAAACTCGTGCCCCGCCAGCTCGGTGATCGTGTTGACCGCGCCGCGGTCATCCACGCAGATCAGGATCGCCTGCGCTTCGCCAGCGCCGGAGGTGCGCAGGATACCCAGCCGTGTGCCGTCGCCGTAATAAACCTTGAAGCCGAAGCGCTCGGCCTCGCGGATGCGGTCGGGGTTCGACTCGATCACGGAAACCTGCGCTCCGCGCGCCAGCAGCACCTGCATGGCGATCTGCCCGAAGCGGCCGAAGCCGATCATCAGCACCTGCCCGCGCAGTCCGTCGGCCGCCTCGACCCCGTCGAGCGAGGCGGCCTCCCGCCGCAGAAGGCGGTCGGCCACGATCAGGATCAGCGGCGTGATTGCCATCGACAGGATCACCACGGTCGAGAAAATCGCATTCTCGCGCCCGTCGATCACCCCGCCCGCCAGCGCTGCGGTATAGAGCACAAAGGCGAACTCGCCGCCTTGTGCGAACATCGCGGAGCGTCTCAGCCCAGTGCGGTTGCCCGCCCCGAACAGGCGTGCCACGGCATAGATCGCCACGGCCTTAACCAGCACGTAGACAGCCAGCATCGCGATCAGCAGCACCCACTCGGCCACCACCACGGACAGGTTAAGCGACATGCCGACGGCCAGGAAGAACAGCCCCATCAGCAAGCCCTTGAAGGGCTCGATGTCGCTCTCGATCTGGTGGCGATAGCTCGAGCCGGAGAGCATCACACCGGCCAGAAACGCGCCCATCGCCATCGACAGGCCGACCGCCTCCATCAGGAGCGAGGCACCGAGAACGACGAGCAGCGCGCCGGCGGTCAGCACCTCGCGCGCGCGGGCACGGGCGAGCAGCGCGAAGAACGGGTCCAGCAACCAGCGCCCGACGATCAGCAGCGCCGCCAGCCCGGCCATCGCCAGCGCCAGCGCCGGCACCCCGCCCTCGCCCTGGCCCACCGGCGACAGCAGCGCCACCACCACCAGCAGCGGCACGATCAGCAGATCCTCGAACAGCAGGATCGAGACCGAGCGCTGGCCCTCGGCGCTGGCGAACTGGCCGCGCTCTTGCAGGGTGGACATGATCACCGCGGTCGAGGACAGCACGAAGCCCGCACCGGCGACGAAAGCCGTGACCGGGGCGAAGCCGAACACCAGCATCCCGGCGGTTGTGAGCAGCGCGGTCGCCAGTGAGACCTGCACCAGCCCAAGCCCGAAGATCTGCCCGCGCATCGCCCAGAGCTTCTGCGGGCGGAGCTCCAACCCGATCACGAACAGGAACATCACCACGCCGAGCTCGGCGAAATGCAGGATCGCGTCGGGATCGGTGAACAGCCCCAGAGCCGACGGCCCGACCAGCACCCCGGCGGTGAAATAGCCCAGCACCGAACCCAGCCCCAATCGGCGAAACAGTGGCACCGCCACCACCGCCGCCCCCATAAGCACCACCGCCGGTCCTATTGCCGGTCCCAATCCTTCCACCGCCATCAAAGTCCCCTTCCAGTTTGCTGTTTTGCAACGCGCGGCAGATGAGCAGAACCGTGAATCAAGGCGCCGCGCATGAAAGCCAGATTTCGCTGATACGTACAAAGATCGCCGCCGGACAGCATCCGACGGCAGATGTGGTCATTCGCTTCAGTCCAGCGGTTTCAGCCCGGCCTCGATCGTGGCGCGCTGCGGCTCCAGAAAGGGCGGCAGCGACAGCGCCTCGCCCATCGTCTCGAAGGGTTCGTCGACATCGAAACCCGGCCCGTCGGTCGCCAGCTCGAACAGGTTGCCGCCCGGTTCGCGGAAATACAGGCTGCGGAAGTAGTACCGCTCGACCTCGCCGGAACTTGGCACCCGAAAACCGTTGACCCGCTGCACCCATGCCTCCAGCGCCGCACGGTCGGGCACGCGGAAGGCGACGTGGTGCACCGCCCCCGCCCCTTGCCTTGCGACCGGCAGGCCGGGCTGGACGCCAACATGCAATTCGGCCGCAGGCCCACCCGCGCCCATCTCGAACACATGCACCTGACCCGCCCCGTCGGGGCTGGGATAGTCGCGCGCCTTCCGCATGTTCATCACCTGCGTCAGCACGGCTTCGGTCGGTGCCAGCTCGGGAACCGAGATGGTGATCGGCCCGAGGCCGCGGATCTGGTGCTCGGCGGGAACCGGGCTGTGTGCCCAGGGGTGGGCGGGGCCGGACGTGTCGGCAGTCAGCCGGAAGCGTTGGCCCTCCGGATCCTCGAAATCGAGGCTCGGGCGGTTGTCGGTGGTGCCGATCTTGCCGACCGTCAGCCCGGCTTCGTGCAGCCGCGCCGCCCAGTAGTCGAGGCTGGCCGCACCGACGCGTAGCCCGGTGCGGCTGATCGAACGCGTTCCGCGCTGTTCGGGACCGACCGGCCAGTCGAAGAAGGTCAGATCGCTGCCGGGGCTGCCGGCACCATCGGCGAAGAACAGATGATAGGCCGAAGTGTCATCCTGATTGACGGTCTTCTTGACCCGCCGCAGGCCCAACACCTGCGTATAGAAACGGTTATTGGCGGGCGCATCGGCGCTGATGGCCGTGAGGTGGTGAATGCCGGTGAGATCCATGACGGCCTCCTTTCCTTGTGCAGCATATGGCAGCTTGCCGGTTGCGCGTGCAGGGGCCGCCCCCGCAACCCGGTGTTCGCGATTGTCGAACGGTTGCGCCGCGACTATAGTGCCATCATGCGCTACACGCTGGACGAGATCGAAACCTTTCTGAGTGTGATCGAACTGGGAACGATCACCGCCGCTTCGGCGCGGATGAACCTGTCGAAATCGGTCATCAGCAAGCGGATCTCCGATCTGGAGGCGGCTCTGGGTGCTGCCCTGTTCCTCCGGACTGCAGGCCGGGTCACGCCCACGGACGCCGGGCTGCGCCTCGCCGAAAGGCTGCGCCCGGCGGTGGCCGATCTGCGCGCTGCTGCCGAAAGCGCGGCATGGGAGATGGACGGCCAGGCATCATTGCGCGGCAGGCTGGCGATAACATCGCCGATGAGTTTTGGCACGCTTTATCTGGGGCCGATCCTCGCAAGCTTCGCCGCGCGTCATCCGCAGCTCGAGCTACGCATCGACTATGACGACCGCGCCCGTGATCTGGCGCGCGACGGCTACGATTTGGCCATCCGGATCGGCGAGCCGCGCGACAGCGCGCTGGTCGGGCGCAAGCTGTGCACCGACCGGATGGTGGCCTGCGCCAGCCCCGATTACCTCACGCGGCACGGTCGACCGGATGTGCCGGACGATCTGGCCTCGCATCAGGTGATCAGCTATACACATCTGCCGAATTCGCGCCATTGGCTGTTTGGCCGCAATGGAGAAATGACGCCCGCACCTGTTCAGGGCCGACTGACATTGAACAATGGCGAGGCCATGCGCGATTTCGCCATTGCCGGACTGGGGCTGGCGATGATTCCGCGCTTCATCGCCGCGCCGGAGATCGCGGCCGGCAGGCTGCGACAGGTGCTTCCCGAATTCGAGACCCGCGAATTGCCGATCCTGGCGCTCTGGCCACCGGTATCTCCTATGCCTGCCAAGCTCCGGGCACTGGTCGATCACCTGATCGCCGAACTGACCGGTGGGAAACCCTGGGCACCTGTGCCTCCGGGATAATCTCTGACACGATGCAACACTCGGATCATCAGCGCAAAGCCCCCCAGAGAACGTTAACTCCCGGGCTTCCGCTGTACTTGATCGATTCATTGTTCTCTTGATCTCAGGGCCTGCCTCACCCACTGCCATGGTTATCATTGAGCGCGCCAATTGTCTGCTTCCGCCAGATCGTTCAACTGCCGTGCTGCGTCGCCGCAAGGCTGTTTTCCGCCCGTTTTCGTCCCTTGCGCGCTGCCTGATTGTTCCCTGAGGTGCCGGTGACTTTCTGCGGGATTTCGGACACGGCGCGGACACGTTCAGCGCAACGCATGAAGCCCCACCAATCGGCAGGGCGCAAGGCATTGTAGTTATTGAGCGATTTGGTGTAAGCGTCCGCTCTGACCGCTCTGCCGCAGTCTGAGAGGGCCGGATAGTGTCCACCATTGATAGTGGGTAGGCGATGCGTGACGGCCGTTCAGGTTTCGCTTGACGCTGTGGAGAACGCCCATGGCATGAGATCATCAATGCGCGATGCTGGGTGGCCTTCGGCGATGGCGGTGAGTGTTTCGCGCAGGCAGGCGTAGGGATCGACGCCGTTCATCTTGCAGGTTTCGATGATCGAGGCGATGCGCGCCCAAATGTGGCCGCCCTCATCGTGTCCCGCGAACAGTGCATTTTTCCTGTTCAGAGTCAGAGGTCTGATGGTGTTTTCCACCGCATTGGTGTCCATTTCGATGCGGCCATCGGTCAGGAAGACCTGCAGCCCGTTCCAGTGCCGGTGGATATAGCCAAGCTTCTCGCCGAGCCGGGACTTGGCTGAGATCCGGTGGCGCTGTTCGGTCAGCCACTGACGGAAGTCGGCCATCAGTGGTGCGGTCTGTTCCTGCCGAATGGCGCGACGATCCTCGGGGGATTGCCCCCGGATGGTGCCCTCGATCCTGTAGAACGCGCTGATCCGGCGCAGGCCTTCGGCCGCGATGGGTGACCCGTCGCGCTGGAACACGTCATGTAGCTTGCGCCGACAATGCGCCCAGCAATAGGCGAGTGTCAGCGGCGCTCCACCGCGGCGGTGCGTTTCGGCCAGGGCATTGCATCCGGCATAGCCGTCAACCTGCAGGATGCCGTCAAAGCCCTCCAGAATGTTCATGGCATGAACGCCGGTCCGGCCGGGCGTATAGGTGAAGATCACCGCAGGCGGATCACTTCCGGCCCAGCCGCGGTCATCGCGCGTCAGCGCCCAAAGATACCCGGTCTTGGTCTTCCCCCTGCCCGGGTCCAGCACCGGGGCGCGGGTCTCGTCCATGAACAGCCGGTCAGAGCGCCTCAGAGGCTCGAGCATCCGCGCCACTACGGGTGCCAGGTGGAAGGCGGTCTTGCCGCACCAAGATGCGAGGGTAGAGCGCTCCAGATCGACGCCGCCGCGCCGATAGATCTGGCTCTGGCGGAACAAGGGAAGGTGATCGGCGTATTTCGACACCGCCACATGCGCCATGGTGC
>ERZ869909.1580-NODE-1580-length-17975-cov-3.952062_pt1 | contig 17975 bp, 13 predicted proteins | sample MGYA00520892_ERZ869909 | MGnify/ENA primary metagenome ERZ869909 (study PRJEB32215, sample SAMEA104723947) | bioreactor metagenome | biome: bioreactor; feature: anaerobic bioreactor; material: water | place: China | collected 2015-03-12 ...
CTCAGTCCGAACCAGCTCTGTATGGACAGCACCCTGGAACGGCTCGACGGTCTCAGCGAGGGGTCGCGTGAGCGCTTGATGATCGAGGTTACTGAGGATCCGATCACCGACCGGGAGTCGTATCACCTCGGTATCGGCGAGATCGCTAATCTGGGGGTGAATGTCGTCCTGGATGATGTGGTACCGGAGGATATTGAGCAGCGACTGCTGAACGGCCTGGCGGTAAGTGGCGTGAAGTTCGATCGCTCGGTCCTCCCTCGGTTGATTGGGCCTCGTGCAGAACCTGCAGCGAGTTTGGTATTGAAGGCGCTCCGCCAGCTGAAGTTGCATGTGACCATAGAAGGAATCGATGACGTCGCGGCCCTGCCGCAGCTTGCGAGCCTGGGTGCCACGAGGTTCCAGGGCTTCGGGCTTGCCATGCCCGGCCCGTACCTGAACGCTGAGCACCGGGTTGGCCGGTAGAAAATACCAGCACCACGGTTTTCAAGCCTCCAGTCAGCGCTGACGCCTGAGACCGACACGAGAGCACGCCCGCGCGCGCCCATAAGAGCAAAAGGTTCAGTCCCGCGGTCGAACCTGCGTCCGTTTCGCACGGGCGGACAGCTTGGCATCAATCCGGTTCACGACGTTTCCAACCAATACAGCCGAATGATCCAGATGGCTCCTCCCGTCAAAGGCAGCGATGGGATCAAGGTAGTTTCCCCTGCCACTGTGGCGCATCGGGCCCGCCGAAACACGTGTAAAGCGGTTCTCGCGCAACAGCCGGTTCCAGTGCGAATGACCCATGAGGCTCCAGCGCCCCGGGAGCATCCAGGCGGGGATGTCAGGCACGCGATCCAGCGTTCCCTGCAGGTGCCAGACATGCTCCACAGCCATCAGACCTGCATCACTGCTCATGATCCCTCCAAGAGAGATCAGGCTTACCGGGGCAGCCAGCCCGCGTCGCAGGAACGGCGCGGCAACCAGCGCGATCTGTGCGCCACCGCTATACCCCACAATCGTAACGGGAACGCCACTGGCCGGTTCGTAGCCGCGCTTCAGCAGGGAATTGACGATGAGCTGTGCCTCGCCCTGGCCGTAGATCGGGCCGTAGCGGCTGTCGGCGGCCACGAGGACCTGCATCAGATTGCGGATGTTTATGAGGAAGTTGATCAGAGGCTGACGGCCTTCGGTTTTGAGCCTGTGGGCGTAGCGCCACAATGCGGCCAGGGGTCGGTTCTCGAGGAGGCCGACGTTCCGCACGGAGTAAGGCATCACGTCACCCAGCACCTCAGCGGTCGGCAGCTCCCGTGCCAGGCGGTCCAGAAACAGCTCGACGTTCGCGTAGTTGCTTTCGCCTACCTTTGCGATTCCGTCCAGAAAGACCACGTAATGCCCCGGGCGTCTCACTGCCCCGAAAGGGCTGTAGCTGTCCAGGCTGCGCAGCGTGGGCTGCTGAAGCTCCTCGCCGTACCAGCCTGCCCACCAACCGAGCGCCTCGATAGGTGCCAGCAGCATCGCGATGAGCAGAGCAACGAGTCCTGCCGTGATCACCATGCCGATCACGGCTGACCCTCTGCTTCAGTGTCCGGGCCTGCTTCGACGATTGCCCTCAGGCGCGCCCTGTCCGTGACCAATGATACTCCTGCCGCGCGGTGGCGCATCCAGCGTGCAAGTCGATTGAGCGGCTTGCCAACGGTGTTCTCGAGGGCGACGAGCCCGACCGCTCCGAGCAGAACGCTCACAAGTGCCTGCCAGGGTGCGAGGCTGAGCGCTTCCTGCACTGACCAGAGGACTGCGAGGAAGCTGAGCACCTGCAGTACCAGGCCGACGGGGCGGCCGAAGAGTGGCAGGAACTGAAGGAACCCGAGGATTCTGGGGGCCTGGGCAAGGGCCACGATTCGGGCGACCGCCCCGAATCCGGCATCGACCCCGAACACCAGACCAGCCACCGTGTAGACGCTTGCTGTCCAGAACAGGTACGTGACCGCATGCAACAGCCCGCTGATTGCCAGCGTCAGCGCGAAACGCGAAAAGCGGACACGATTGATGAACAGGACGACGCTGTTGCCAAGCGCTTCGGATACTCCGGCCAGCACCACTATCAGAACTGCGAGCCGGTTGCTTGCCGGTGCCCCCGCCAGGCTTGCCAGGAACTCGGTATCGAGCCGCAGCAGTTCGGTCAGCAAACGCCAGGCCTGGATCAGCATTTCCGTCAACATGTAGATCAAACGGTACCCCGTGGGCCCACAGTTGGTAGGCTGTAGCGAAACATAGGAGGCGTAGCTTACTCATGACGAGCCGTATTGGAACCAGTGCCGAGGCAAACACAACGAGCCTGGAAGACATGATCTGGAAGAGGCAGTATGCAGCCAGCGAGTCGGAGGATTTCGCGGCGGGTACCCGGCGGGTCGGTCGCAGCATCGCCTTGAGTCAATCGGACGCCGACGCATACGCAGGACTGGTCCTTTCGAAGAGGTTCATGCCGGGGGGACGTATCCTGGCAGGGGCTGGCAGCAGTCACGGCAACCTGCTGAACTGCTTCGTTCAGGACGGTGCTCCGTTCGATACAGGCTCGACCAGCGGCTGCCTGCTGCTTGCACGCAAGCTGGCTCTTGTCACGAAAGTAGGTGGCGGAAACGGACTGAACCTGGACCCGATCCGGGCAAGGCAGGACTACCGGGGTCCGAAAGGCAAGGCAAGCCTCACCATATCCGGCACGCATGCAGACGCGGGCCGGGTCCGGGAGGGCACCTACATGGATCTCGTCCGCGGGGAATACGCCACGCGCCCTTACCGCTTCCTGGAGTTCGTTGAACGGGACCGGGTGCCCTCTGGCTCCGACGTCATCCATGTCGAGGACAGTGTCGACGGCATCTGGATCGCTGCAGCAGACATGGTCAACTCCCTGCTTGCGGGGCACGACGTCACAGTGGACCTCAGTGGGCTGCGGGCAGAAGGAACACCCGTCCTTGGCAGTGGCGGCACAAGCAGTGGAGCGGCCAGCTTCGCGGTCGAGGTGTTCGAGAACTTCAGCCACTGGGCAGCGCTGGGCGGCGCCGAGCACGCCGGCCCGGTAGCCACGCTTCGCTATGTGTTCGCGCCGACGCTCCGGGTCATCCGCCAGGCGGGGGTGCGCAGGGGGGCCGGGATGGCGACGCTCAGCGCGACACATCCGGATCTGAAGGATTTCATAACGGCGAAGGATCTGGAGCGGGAGGCGGCCGAAGGCGACATCAGCACCTTCAACATCTCGGTCCTTGCAAGCGATGACTTCATGCGGCGTGCCGAGGCGAGTAACGACTCACCGGAACACGCCCGGCTGGTTGAGGTTGCGAGCCACGCATGGCAGACCGGCGAGCCCGGTCTGATCTTCATGGACGCGATCAATCGTCATAACCCGCTTGCAGAGATCGACGGCCCGATCATGGCCACCAACCCATGTGGCGAGATTCCCCTTTATCCGGGCGAACCCTGCGATCTTGGCGCTGTCAATCTCGCCGCACACGTCAGTGATGGCAGGATCGATGAAGTGGCACTTGCACGCACTGCGCGGACGGCTGTTAGGTTCCTGGATGACGTCCTGACCGCCGAGAAGTCACCGTTGCCCGAGATTCACGACGCCATCCAGGACAAGCGCCGGATCGGCCTCGGCGTGATGGGACTGGCCGACATGCTGATCAGGCTTGGGCTCAACTACGGTACGGACGAGGGCCGGGCAGCTGTCAGGTCCGTGATCGATACACTCCGGAACGCGGCTCTGGCCGAAAGCACTGACCTGGCCCTCGAGCGCGGGATCCCGACCGGTGTGGAACGGGCCGGTCTCCAGCGGCGCAACATCGCGCTCTTCACCGTTGCCCCCACGGGCACCACAAGCATGTTGGCGGGCGTCAGCGGGGGCGTCGAACCGGTCTTTGCGGCAACTTATACCCGTCGGATCGGCACGGAGTACGTCAAGGTGGTCCACCCGCTGCTTTCGGAGATCCTCTCCACGCTCACTCCACAGGGTCGCTTCAAGGGCGGGGACGGACGTTGGGACGAAGAAGCCATCGTTGCTGCGCTCAACGAGCACCACGGCAGCCTTCAGGCTATACGCGATGATCTTCCGGCTGATGCACGGCTGGATGCTTTCGTCATCGCTCACGACATCAGCGGCCGGGACCATGTTCTCATGCAGGCAGTCGTCCAGCGTGCGTTCGACTGGGTCAGTGACTCGGCCTGGAAGTCCGGGAACCGCAACGGCATGACGCTGGCGGGCAACTCGATCAGCAAGACCTGCAACATGCCTACCGAGGCGACGGTGAAGGATGTGCTCGAGGCATACGAGCTTGCCTGGAGCGAGGGCTGCAAGGGAATCACGGTCTACCGCGACGGCAGCAGGGACCTGCAGGTGCTCACGACAACCGGTACGAAGGCAGATGAAGATAAGCCGGAAGTTGTCTCCGCGCGTCCTGAAGCAACGGTCACAAGGCCAGACCCCAGGCTCGAGTACGAGCGCGAGCAGCGGATGCACGGGATAACCGACAAGGTGAACCTGGTCAATGCGAACGGCGTCAGGCGCGGCTTCTTCATCACGGTCAACAGCGACTCTTCTGGCGATCCGCGTGAGGTATTCATCGTCAGCGGCAAGGCTGGCGACGAGGCGAACGGCGACAGCGAGGCGCTCGGTCGCGTCGTCAGCATCGCACTGCAGTACGGCGTGCCACCGTCGGCAGTCGTCTCCACGCTGCGGGGTATCAACGGGGGGATGTTCGGAACTTACCAGGGCCGGATCGTCACGAGCAAAGCGGACCTCGTAGCAGTAGCGCTGGAGACGGCTGCGCGTGAGAACGGTGCCGTTCCCGCGACGACTGCAGGCGATGGAGCCACTACCTGCCCGCACTGTGCTGCACCACTTACGCACAGTGAAGGCTGTCTGAACTGCTCGAACGTGGCCTGCGGATGGTCCAAGTGCTCTTGAGCCTATCGGCTGTTCTGACACCACGGTGCACGCCACAGTCGGGTTCGCACATACTGTTATTGTCGTGAGAGTCCCTGGCAAAGATGCCGCCAGCATGGAGGAGTGACAATGCGATATTCCCTTAAGCTTCCTGTGATGCTCTTCGTCGGTCTCGCCATGCTCCTGGCGGCATGTGGCGTTCCTGTCACGGAGAGTCCGCATGCTGCTGCCGTGACGCTGCCTGCCAGCTCCGACGGTTCGACCAGGATCACCGGCCGGATCGCAGACTATGACGGTCCGTCCGGCACGGTCGATGCGAAGCAGACCGTATACGGCACTGAGTACGTGTTTGCCGAAGGGACCATCGGGGCCGATGGGCAACTGGCCATCGACCTGCTGGTCCCACCCCGGGAGCGACTCTGGCAGGTGAAGGATGCATGGGCCGATTCGAGCATCGACGTTACAGCCAGCAATCCGAACGCACGCGTGCTGGTCCTGTACACGTTCAATCTCTACGCGGGCAGGCAGACGCCGTTCGGCTATGTCTTCGAGGACAACTCGCATGACCCCGACGCAGACGTGTACGAGCCGGAGGTTGGCGACCGTTGGACCGGCTATATCTACAGCAGCGAACCGACCCGCGTCCGCATCAACCACGCTTATGGCGACGGCAACCGGTATCAGGCCGACCTGAACCTTGGTCGTGGCTGGCAACGGATCGTGACCGAGGTGATCAGGGTCGAAACGGGCTTCGCGCTGTGGCGTGATACCGTCGACCTCTCGACGGCCGTACCGTGGCAATGGGTCAGCCTGGACTGAGCGGGGCAGGAGGTCCATGGCAATTGTTTCACGTGATGGCGGGCTTGCACACCGAAGCCGGCGTACGCCCCGGCTAGCATGGTCTCGGGCCCGCTGCGGTCCGGCAAATCCATAGGAGGAACACAATGGCAGCATTGACAGTCTGGCGATTTCAGGATCCCGCTCATGCGCAGGAAGCTCTTGGCGTTCTGCAGGATCTTCAGAAGAGGAACCTCGTGGCGGTAGCGGATGCCGCGTCGATCACGTGGGCAGCTGATGCGAAGGCGCCACGTATCAGGCAGGCAATCAATACGACAGCCACTGGCGCGATCGGCGGAGCCTTCTGGGGCTTTCTGCTGGGAATGCTCTTCCTGATGCCAGCCCTGGGCGCTGTGATCGGTGCGGCTACCGGTGCAGTCGGCGGTGCCCTCACCGATATCGGCATCAACGATGACTTCATCAAGGAGATGCGTGCGAAAGTGGTTCCTGGTACGTCCGCGCTCGTTCTTCTGGCGGATGCCAGCGCACCGGATAAGGTTTCCGAGGCTGTGGCCTACCTGCAGCCTGAATTCATCACTTCAAACCTTACTCGCGAGCAGGAGCTCACCCTCCGGGACTACTTCCAGAACTGAACTTTACACAGTGGCGCTGCGCCTGTGGCGCTAGAATGCCCTGATGGACAGGCCGCAGCTTGACGAACTTACCGGAGCCAGGACCAGGGCCGAGCTGAAGGGCCTTCTGGCTGCGCTCCGGAACAGGGCAGTGGTGAGCGATGAACCGTTCGCCGTTGCCATGCTGGACCTGGATCACCTCAAGACGGTGAATGATGTTTACGGGCACGCAGCCGGCGACGAAGCGATACGGACAATAGCCCTCCGCACCATGCATGCCCTCAGGTCTGAAGACCTGCTGTTCCGCTACGGGGGCGATGAGTTCGTGGTCGTTTTGCCTGCCACCCGGGAAGCCGAGGCTGCTGCGGTGATGCGGCGGGTACGGAACCATGTGATCGCCGATCCCGTCCAGGCTGGTTCATGGATAACCCTGAGCCTCAGCATCGGCGTAGCAGGCAGTGACGGCGCCGACGTGGGCTTCACGGTTGACGAGCTGCTCGCCCGGGCCGATGAACGGCTTTATGCCGCCAAGCGCTCCGGACGGAATACCCTGGTTGCGAAAGACGGCACGCACAGGACAGAGCTGAACTTCGCCGGCACCAGGCTGTTCGGGCAGGACGCCGCGATCAGCCAGCTTGATGCTTTCCTTGCCAGGGAGGCCAGCTCTTCCGGGTCCAGGGCCGACCGGGTCGCCAGGTTGCTGGGACCTGATGGTGCCGGCTTCACACGGGTCATGAACGAGGTCGAAGTCCGTGCGAGGCTCGCCGGTAAAGCTGTGCGGCACATCAACGGAGAACAGACGCACGCGAACGTACACCTGCGCGCCCTCGAAGTCGCCTTCGCTCAAGAACTGAGTGCGGATCCCTCGGAGGAGAACTTCGCGGCACTGCTCAGGCAGGAAGCGGAGGCGCACGGCCTGGTTCTGCTTGTTGAAGGGGGCAAATGGCTGGACCCGGCAAGCATGCGGGTCATCACCCAGCGGCTTGAGGCAGGGGGAGCTCTGCTGCTCGAAGCCCTGGTTGATGGTGAGCAGGGGGCATTCGGTCCTGGCCGCGATGTGCAACTGGAGCGGCTTGGCATCGAGGACGCGCGAAACTGGCTGGCTGCAGCGGGAGTGGGTCAGGCAGCTTCAGGGCTGGTTCAAACCATACATTCGCTGGGAGATGGCTTGCCCGGCAGGATCGCCCGCATCGTGACCGAGCTGAGGGCAGGCGGTGCCCTTCGAACGGTGGACGGCAGGCTGACGGGGGACATCGAGGAGGTACAGCGGCTCACGGCACGTATGGACTTCACCGGCAGCGGGGTTCGCCCGAAGTTTCGCGACTGGGGCACGCCGCTGGTCGGCCGCACCAGGCTCATCGAGACCCTGCTCCCTGCGTTAAGGTCCAGCCGGTTAGTGACCCTCACGGGCCCGGGTGGGGTAGGCAAGACGCGGATGGCGGCTCAGCTGGGGTTGGAGCTTGCGGCCGACAGCCCGGACGGCACAGCCTGGGTGGACCTGCGCGCGGTGAGGTCTGTCGGACAGGTGCCCCGGGCAATCGCTGAAGCGCTGGAGCTTGACAGCACCGATGACCTGGAAGTGATCAAAGCCCTTCTCAAGGGACAGAAGCACCGGCTGATCATGGATGAAGTCGATGCGATCGCTGATGAAGCCGGCGTACTTGCCGAACTCCTGAGCGAGTTGCCTGACCTGAGGCTCCTGCTGACCAGCAGGATGCCACTGCGGATAAGTGACGAGCTTGTGATCGAAGTGCCCGAGCTTGCCGACAACGCGGCGCTGGAGCTCCTTCGCCAGGGCATGACCCGGGCGGGCACAGTGGTGGCTGTCGGCGATGCAGAGCTCGAAGCCTTGGTCGCGCGGACGGGTTCAAGTCCGCTTGCACTCGAGATGGCAGCTGCGTGGACGCGGGCGCTGACGGTGGAGGAGCTGACAGGGGCGCTTGATGCCCAACCGGAGTTGCTGGTGGAGGCGCCGGGACTCAAGCCGCGCACCACCCGGCTGATCGATGTCACCCGCCAACTGATGAGTGAGCGGGAGCAGGAGATGCTCGGAGTACTGACGCTGATTCCCGCCGGCTTCACCGCCGAAGCGGCGACAGAGGCAGCCGGTGCATCACCGTTCTTCCTGCTGGCCCTCCTCGAGCGCTCGCTGATGCGCAGGGAGGGCAGCCGCTATACCGTGCACGCCGCTATCGCAGAGCGCTTCCGGGCAGGCCTGCGGGATCCGGATGCCGCCCGGTCGCGGGTGGCACGGACCTGGTCAGCGCTCGCCCGAAGGATAACTGCCATGAAACGGGACGAGTTGACGGCTGCCGGTTACCGGAAGGCAGACGCCGAGATGCCCAACCTCGTCGTGGCATGGCAGTACCTGCTCGAACGTCAGGACACGGAACTTCTCTGGCCACTGGCGCGGCTGCTGAGGGGGTACTGCGACCTGCGCGCCCGCCGCTACCAGGCGCTCGAGCTGTTCACGCTGGCGGACTCGCAGCTTGCCGAATGCAACGACGTTGAACTGCGCGCCTGGGTGCGAGAGTGCCTGGCCCTGTACTCGATCCAGCTGCAGCGACCTGAAGAGAGCCGAGAGCACATCCGGACAGCCCTGGAGCTCATTGCGGACATCGAGAGCGAGACGACGGCACTCATCTACAACACCGCGGGGATGATAGTACATATGCAGCCCGAAACGGATGCTGCGCTGGCGATCGAGTACTTTGGCAGGTCCGCGGATCTGAGGGCAAGGCTGGGCGATGCGATTGGCGAGGCTCAGGCGCGTGGCAACCAGGCGTACGTCCTTGCGGACAGCAAGAGGCCGGCAGAGGCCCAGGATGCGTTGCTCGGTGCGGTGAATGCTTACCGGGAGCTTGGGCTCAAGAGTGGCCTCGTGCTTGCCATCTGGCGGCTCGTCGGCATATACCGGGAGTTCGGACTGGTCGGCCCGGCTGAAGCGCTCGACCTCGCGATGGAGGGTCTGGAAGCCGCCGAGGCCATCGGTTTCACGCACGGTGCGAAGATCTCCGCAGAGCAGTGCGGTGATCTGCTAGAAGACCTCAAGGACCTGCGGGGTGCTGCTGCGATGTGCGAACGCGCTGCCGACTGGTCGCGGCGTGAGGATGGGGCTGACGATGAAGCCAGGCTTCTGGGGCGTGCGGGCACGTTGCGCGAACGCGCCCTTCGCAGCCTTGTCAACCCCGAACGTGCAGGCTGACCTCGGGACGCACAACACGGCAGGATACTTTCAATTCACCGGGAGATTCACCATGACACGCAGAAAACCATCCTTCGATCAGCTCACGAGCATCCGCATCTTCGGGGACGCCTCATACTCCCCCGACGGTGACAGGTTCGCCTACCTTGCGAACACCAGTGGCAGCCTGCAGCTGTGGCTGCAACCCGCAGGGGGAGGCTTCCCGCTTCAGCTCACTGCTCTCGCCGACTGGCGGGTGACCAGCTTCAAGTGGTCACCAGACGGCAGGAGAATCGCGTTTGCGGCCGATCGGGCCGGCAGCGAGATGCATCAGCTGTTCGTGCTGGATGTCGGGCCGCAGGGCTCCTGGCCGAAACAGCTTACGGACCTTCCCTCTGTGCAGCACAGCCTTGCCGGCTGGACGGCGGACGGCAGGATCGTCTTCAGCGCGAACGATCGCGTGCCTACGGAGGTGGACCCACAGCTGCTGGATCCGGACAGTCTGGAAACCACCCGGCTGATGACAGGGGCGCTGCACTACGCCGCACATGCGTCGCCGGACGGCAACTGGCTCACGGTGGTGAAGGCCATCGGCAACATGAACCAGGACGTTTACCTGGTGAACCTCAACACCCTGGAGCACGAGCTGATTACCAGGCACGAGGGCGACGCGAAGTTTCTGCCCGCAGACTGGGATGCGGACAGCAGTGGGTTCGGTCTGCTCACCGACCTTGACCGCGAGTTCACTGGACTCGCGCACTACTCGGTGGAGTCGGGCGGCTGGGAGTACGTGCACACGCCGGAGCACGACGTTGATGGCTTCCGCCTCAGTCGCGGGGGAGGCCTGCGGGCTGTTGTTGAGAACAGGGACGGTGCCAGCGCCCTTGAAGTGCTGGCTTCAGGCAAGGGCGAGCCGGTCGAGCGCGTGGCACTTCCGTTCGGTGTGCTGCAGAGCCTTGACCTGCATCCGACCCGGAGCCACGCACTGCTCACGTTCAGCACGCCCCGTGAACCCACCAATGTGTTTGAGCTGGACCTTGCCACCGGGCGGTTTGAACGGAGGGAACAGGCGATGCTCGGGGGCGTTGACCCCGATGACCTGACAGTTCCAGAGCTGGTCAGCTTTCCCAGTTTCGATCGCGAGATCCCCGCCTGGCTCTTCCTGCCAGACGGACCCGGCCCACACCCGGTACTCGTTTCGATTCATGGTGGGCCTGAGTCACAGGAGCGTCCGCACTACATGTACCAGGGTCTGTACCAGTATTTGCTGACGCAGGGAATCGGAGTTGTCGCACCAAACATCAGAGGGTCAACCGGCTACGGCAAGTCATACAGTCGCTCATCCACCGCGACTGGGGAGGCGGAGACCTCCGGGACATAGAGGCTGCTGCGCAGTGGTTAAGGGAAATGAACTGGGCGGATTCGGCGCGCCTGGGGATCTTTGGTGCATCATATGGAGGCTTCGCCACCCTTTCCGCGCTTTCACGCCTGCCTGAGTACTGGGCCGCGGGGGCGGCCGCGGTCGGACCCTCGAACCTCGTCACGTTCGCCTCGAGCGTCCCTCCTTACTGGAAGGCGATGATCAGGAGCGTCGTCGGGGATCCCGATGACGATCGCGAGATGCTGCTTGAGCGCTCGCCGATCAGCTACGTGGATCAGATCCGTGCGCCACTGCTCGTGTACCAGGGTGCGAACGACCCCCGTGTCGTCCAGGCCGAAAGTGACCAGATGGTCGAGGCGTTACGTTCGAACGGGCTTCCGGTGGAATACATTGTCGATGAGCACAGCGGGCATGGTCCATCCGATCGCGAGACCGCTGTCAAGTGGTGGAGCACCATCGCCGACTTCCTGGTGACCCATCTGGTGGCTCGATGACTGACATCGCTTTGAAAGCACCGGCTGGAACGATACTCACGGACGAGCAGGTCCGCACTGCGTTTCACGAGGGCCTCGCCGGACGCTTCGCAGGACGTCGCGTACTGGTACTGATCCCGGACGCCACGCGCAGTGTCCCGCTGCCGCAGGTGTTCCGCCATGTGACGGCTGCGATGAGGGACGCTGCCAGCCTCACCTTCGTCTCCGCCCTCGGCACCCATGCGCCACTCAGTGATGAGGAGCTGCTCAGCCTCGTCGGCGCCAGTGATACGGGACTGCCGGCTGGCGTCTCGATCAGGAACCATGAGTGGTACGACCCTGACACCCTCGTGAGCATCGGAACGCTCAGCCGGTCGACCATCAGGCGGTTGGCTGGCGAGCGATGGCACGAGACGCTCGGTGGCGATGTTGACGTACTGATCAACCGTGCCGTACTGGAGCATGACGACATCCTCATCCTGGGCCCCACCTTTCCGCACGAAGTGGTGGGCTTCTCGGGTGGAGCGAAGTACCTGTTTCCCGGCATCAGTGGTCAGGACATGATCAATGTCACCCACTGGCTGGGGGCGCTTGCCGGCGTGCGGCGCACGATCGGCATAAAGGACACTCCCGTACGGGCGATGATTCATGCCGCAACCGAGCTCGTGCCCACCCCCGTCACACTGGCTGCCCTGGTGGTCGAGCAGGGCGAACTGAGCGGTGTCTTCATCGGGGATCACATCAGCGCCTGGGAGCAGGCGGCGGACCTGTCAGCCGAGCGGCACATCGTGTGGGTCGACAAACCGTTCAGGCGGATCCTGAGCGTTGCACCTCCCATGTACAGCGACCTCTGGACAGCCGGCAAGGCGATGTACAAGCTCGAGCCCGCGCTTGCAGAAGGAGGAGAACTGATCATCCATGCGCCACACCTGAGTGAAGTCAGCGTCGTGCATGGCGAGCAGATCAAGGCGATCGGGTATCACGTTCTGCCTTATTTCCTTGAGCAGTGGGACCGGTTCAGGGACGTGCCACTCGGGATTCTGGCTCACTCAACGCACGTCAGGGGAGACGGACGCTTCGAGAATGGCGTGGAGCTGCCACGAGCAGCCGTGACCCTGAGCTCCCGCATGAGTCAGGCGGAAACGGAGGAAATCGCACTGTCGTGGCGCGACCCGGCCGATATCGCCCCGTCCGAGTTCATGAACAGGGAAGACGACGGGATACTTTACGTACCCAAGGCCGGCGAGATCCTGTATCGCGTCAGGGAGAAGGCATGAGAGCGCCACGGGCGATCGTGGTGATGGGAGTATCCGGGTGCGGAAAGACGACCGTCGGACAGGCACTCGCAGGAAGCCTTGGCTGGGACTTCGAGGACGCCGATGACTGGCACCCGGAAGAGAACGTCGCAAGGATGAGGGCCGGTCAGCCCTTGACGGATGAGGATCGCGTGCCCTGGCTCGAGCGCCTGAATCGATTGTTGCGTGAGAGTGAGCGGGTGGTGCTGGCATGCTCGGCCCTGAAGCATGGATACCGTGAGAAACTCCGCGAAGGCTTGAATGACGGGGTCGGCTTCGTTTACCTGCACGCAGGAGAGGAGCTACTGCTTGCCCGCCTCAAGGACCGCCGCGGCCACTACATGCCTGCCAGCCTCCTGCCAAGCCAGCTGGAGGCGCTGGAAGTTCCCGGCCCGCAGGAGGCGCTTCGGCTCGACGCCGAAACCGGGCTGGGGGATGCGGTTATTGAAGTCAGCAGGCACTTCGGACTGAAGAAGGGCTGAAGCGCTGCGCTGCAGTCGTCAGCGGGGCCCGTAGTTGCGTGCGGCGATCAAGCGCAGCGCCCCCGGCTTCAGTTGGACACGCAGCGGAGTCTGGCCGATGACATCCCCGTCGATCTGTACAAGCAGGGGCGGGTCGGCATGCAGTTCAAGCTCCCGTACCGGGATCAGGGTCGGCTGACTCGCAGTGGGGTTCAGCAGGCGCAGCACCTGGAGCACTACGGCGAGCGTACCGGGAGAAGAAAGAACGGCCAGGTCGGCTATGCCGTCATGCGGATCCGAGTTCGGGCCGAAGGTCGCACCGAGAATGTCGATTCTGGCGGCGTTGAACATCATGACTGTATGTCCCTGCCTCACGGTTTCCTTGCCGTCGATCACGAGGCGCAGCTCATGGTTGCGCCGACCGCGGACGTTCGCAAGTGTGGCCTTCACGTAGGCGAGGAACCCGAGTCGTGCTTTCTCAGCCTTGTCGGCATCCCGGTTGATCTCGGCGTCCAGCCCGGCGCCAAGGAAGAGCAGGCTGGTCCGGTCGTGTGAAACGACGCTGATCACGTCCAGGTCAGCCAGCCCGCCGCGGGCCATCTCGTCCACGGCAGCCACTGGATCCATCGGAATCCCGAGAACCCGGGCAAGACCATTGCCCGTCCCGAGTGGGATGATGCCTATGGTCAGCTTGCGGGCCTGGCCGAGCACTCCGTGCGCGACGTCTGCCACCGTGCCGTCCCCACCTCCGGCCAGAACGATGTCGAAATCGCTTTCGGCAGCTGTTGCGGCCCAGGCCAGGGCGTCATCCGGACCCGCCGTGAAGCGCATCGTGACGTGCGAGGCGCCATGTCGCCCCAAGGCGTCCTCCACGCGTGATGAGACCGTCGTGGCCACCTCACGGCCGCTCGAGGGATTCAGGATCACGAGAACGCGTTTGCCGGAATACATTGGCCCCAAGTGTATGCCAGTCAGCCGGGGTGACTGGCGAGCCAGATGAAATGGCGACCTGCGCGCTTTCCCCTTGCCCGCACCATGTGCTCACGTACCCTGAAGTCGGCTGCCTGCAGCCGCCGTACATAAGCCGGGCTGGGGAATGAGGACCATACGGCCAGGACCCCTTCAGGGTTGAGGGCAGAGGCGACCGCCGCTGCGCCGGCACTGGAGTAAAGCCATTCGTTCCCGTCGCTGGTCGTGCCTTCCGGGCCGTTGTCGACGTCGAGCAGGACAACGTCGAAACGTGTAGGCGGCCGTTTGATCAGGTCTGCAACGTCTCCTTCCCGGACTGTTACGCGAGGATCATCAAGCGGATGGCCCGCGAGGTGGCCAAGGTGCAAACGGTTCCAGGAGTGCACCGCAGGTACGAGCTCCGCGACGGTTACCGAGGCGCTGCCTGGCAGGTGCTCGAGAGCAGCCCGCACCGTGAACCCGAGGCCAAGGCCCCCGATCAGGATGTGCGGCCGGCCGGAGAAGCCACGGCCCGCGAGCGCCAGTTCTGCCAGGGCTTCTTCCGAGCCGTGCATCCGGCTGTTCATCAGTTCCACTCCACCTACCCGCAGGGAGAACTCGCGGTCTCGCCGGTGCAGGGTGAGGGCAAGATCGCTGCCGGGTACTGGTGCCTCTCCAAGCTTCTCCCACGGGATCATGGCTTGCGTCCTTGCCCCGGCCGGTCCGCTGGGGCATCCGTCCGCCTGAGCGTTGGCAGGCGCCAACCCCGCCTTATCGCCATGAAACGCAACCCGAAGCACACGGCTGCTCCCGTGACGGCGACCGGCAGGCCCGGCAGGTCCAAAGCGTGTCCGGCAACGACTACGCCTGCACCTGCAAGAGCGGCAACTGCGTAAAGGTCTGACCTCAGCACGCCGGGTATCTCGTTGATGAGCAGGTCTCTGGTCATCCCTCCTCCAATCCCGGACAGCATTCCCAGAATCGCAGCCGCCAGCGGATTGAGACCGTAGTGCAAGGCTTTCTGGGCGCCTGCGACGGCAAAGAGTGCCAATCCGGCGGCATCGAAGAGCATCACCGGACTCCGCAGGCGGCTCACGACCCCGAAGAACCAGAATACGGCAAGGCCGGCCAGCACGGAGGTCAGGACGTAACGCGGGTCAGCCAGGGCGTTCGGCGGCAGGGCCCCAATGAGGACGTCGCGGGTAATGCCGCCGAAGTTGCCGGCTACGAACGCGAGCACCAGAATGCCGAACAGGTCGAGCCGGCGCTGTGCCCCTGCCGCAGCGCCACTCAGCGCGAAAACGAACGTACCAAGGAGATCTGCAACAAGGTTGATGACGCCTGTACCCACGAGTACATACTAAGCGCGTGCCGGCCGGCCGCAGCTGCCATGGAGGGTTATCGTGAACCCATGACAGAGCTCAAGGCCCGCAAGGATGTAGAGCAGGAGCACACGTGGAACCTGGAAAGCATTTTCGCCGACATGGATCAGTATCGGCGGGAGCTTGAGGCAACCGATCAGAACGTGAGCCGCCTGGCAGCTGCGGCCGGCACACTCGACTCGGACGGACTCGGACTCTACGCCTTCCTGGAGGACCTGCATGCCACGGTTTCCGCCATCCGCCGCCTGGGCCTGTACGCGAACCTGCCGGTGGCGGTTGATGGAGTCGATCAGGCAGCCCGGGCAACGGCAGGCGAGTTCTCCAGCCGCGTGGCACGCTGGAACCGGAGCCTCGCGTTCATCGACCCGGAGTTGCTTGCGATCGGGCATGTGCGCCTGGCGAAGCTGCGAACGGAGGAGCCACGGCTCGAACGTTATGACCGTGCGTTTTCGAAGCTCGAGGAACAGCGTCAGCACATCCTCTCAGCGGAGACCGAAGCATTGCTCTCGGGCCTGTCGGACCCGTTTGCTGGTGTGGGCAGGGCACAGGGCAGCCTCGTCAACGGTGAGCTGCAGTTCGAACCGGTCACGCTTCCGGACGGCACGGTGGCCGAGCTCGCAGCGGGCACACTCAAAGACCTGGTTGGCCATCCGGATCGATCAGTGCGGGAACAGGCATTCCGGAACCATACAGATGGCTTCCTGGGCGTCAGGAACACGCTTGCTGAGCTGTACCTGACGCGTGTCCGCCAGGAGGTGTACACGGCACGAGCGAGGACATATCCGGATACCGTCGAGGCGGCGCTGAAACCGAAGGAAGTGCCACGCGCTACGCTTGACGCTGTCCTGCGCGTATTCGGAAGGCGCGTCTCGGTCTGGCACCGTTACTGGGAAGTCAGGCGGCGCCTGCTTGGCGTCGAGCGGCTCGAGCCCTGGGACGTCTTCGCGCCTTTGACGCGTGAGCCGCTTCACGTGCCTTATGAACAGTCGGTGGCCTGGATCCTTGACGCGGTGAAACCACTCGGAGAGGATTATGTTGCGCGTCTGGAAGAAGGCCTGCGTCGGGGCCGCTGGGTGGACATCTACCCGAACCGGGGCAAGCGTGACGGTGCGTTCGCCGCGGGTGCCCCTGGCACTCAGCCGTTCATCATGATGAGCTATGACGACGGCACCGCCGGGCTCAGTACGCTCGCACACGAGCTCGGTCATGCGATGCATGGTCAGTACACCTATGAGGAGCAGCCGCCCGTGTACGCGGGCTACAGCATGGTGGTGGCAGAGACGGCATCCAACCTGATTCAGGCGCTTCTGTTTCCCCAGCTGCTCGACAGGGCTGGGGACCGGGATTTCCGGATTGCGATCATCGAAGAGGCTCTTTACAACCTGCACCGCTACTTCTTCATCATGCCGATCCTCGCGCAGTTCGAACTCAGGGTGCACGATGCCGTTGGTGCTGGTGAAGGGCTGACCGCGCAGCGGTTGGGCAGCATCATGCAGGAGCTGTTTCAGCTGGGCTACGGGGACGCGATCGAGACGGACGAGAGGACCGGCATCACGTGGGCCACGTTCGGCCACCTCTTCATCCCGTTCTATACGTTCCAGTATTCATGCGGCATCTCAGCCGCCGCCGCGCTGGCCGCGGACCTGCGTTCAGCGAAGCCGGGAGCGACGGAAGCGGTCCTGGGTTTCCTCAGTGCAGGAAGTCATCTGACGCCGATCGAGACGCTCCGTCGCGCAGGGGTTGACCTGACCGATGACGCACCGTTCGAGCGCGCCTTCGATGCCATCGAAGAGTACCTGGATCGACTGGAGCAGCTGCTCGGTCAGGACTGAGCTGCAGCGGTCAGTGCTCCTGCTGCTCAGCAGCGGAATCCTGGGCGGACATCTCACTGTCCAGATGGGCGAACAGTTCCTCCCGCGAGCGGAAGACGCGGCTTGTGCCCGATGCGGGCTGCTCGAGCCTGGCTCGCCAGGGCCCGTCGGGAGCCTTGTCGCACCAGAGGTGTAGTAGGTACCTGAGTTCTCGTCGCATGCGCAACGATAGGTTGGCGGGTGTCAAGGACACGTCAAAAGTGATCTGTTCACTCAGGCTCAAGCCGGTCGCTGCCTGAGGCTTCGAGGGCATCGGCCCGGGCGGCCAGCTCAGTCCCGAGCCTGACCAGGTGTGGGTTGTGCGCCATCCCGACGAGCTGTTCCGCCCATTCGCGGACCTGGCCGGCATCCTTGATCAAACCGCCCAGCTCTGCCCAGGCCCAGGGGATGGTGTCAAGGAGCTTCATCTGTTCCATCGCCCTCAGGGCGGCGACCGCGGGTGCCGGGTCGCGGTCCGGATCAAGCTGCAGTCGCACGCGTTCGACGTTGAAGGCCATCTGGGCCTTCAGTCGGTCATCGCCCAGCTCACCAGCCTGGCTGTACGCAAGATCGTAAGTCATGAGGCTCTGCTGCGGCGCTCCGGTCAGATCGAACCACATGCCGAGGGCAAACGAGTGTCTGAGCGCGAGCAGCTTCGACCCTGTCTGCTTCGC
>ERZ869909.1581-NODE-1581-length-17970-cov-32.382105_pt1 | contig 17970 bp, 16 predicted proteins | sample MGYA00520892_ERZ869909 | MGnify/ENA primary metagenome ERZ869909 (study PRJEB32215, sample SAMEA104723947) | bioreactor metagenome | biome: bioreactor; feature: anaerobic bioreactor; material: water | place: China | collected 2015-03-12 ...
CGGCCCGGACTCTATGGATTTGGTACGATGAAGGTCAGAAATTCGCTGAAGTCCCTGCGCGCGCGCCATCGCGACAATCGTCTCGTCCGGCGCAAGGGGCGTCTGTACATCATCAACAAGACGCAGCGCCGCTTCAAGGCCCGTCAGGGTTGATGATTTGGGGCGCGGATGAGCGCAGCCCCTTATTTCGCTGATGTTTCCGCCCGGCACCCCTGGTGTGCGGGCGGTTTCGCTTGGGCCAACGCCTCCGCCGAGGTTTGAGAAGCCCCTTTGACGGCCGGCACCGTCCTTCCTATCTTCCAGGGCATGAAGCCGATCCATCCGGGCCGCACGGCCCTCAGCGCCGCTCTGCTGGCCTTCGCGTTTGCGCCTGCCGCAGCGCAGGTCGACATCCCCCTGCCTGGGCCCGACGCCGGCCCCACCCGTCCCGATGCGCCGCTGCCGCGCATCGCGCCAGTACCGCCAAGAGTGCCGCCCGCTCCTGACGCGCAACCCGAAGCGCCGGAAGCTCCCGCTGCGGGCACGGAGAAGGAAGCGGCTACGCCGCCTGCCACGGAGCCCGAGCAGCGCGCGAAGCTGCTGGAGGAGCTTTACGGCCGCCTCGCGACCGCGCCGGACGAGGAGACGGGCGCACAGATCGCGACCGCCATCGAGCAGCTTTGGCAGCATTCCGGGAGCGCGACGGCCGACCTGCTGATGGCGCGCGCCGCCGCCGCCACCGAAGCCGAGCGCCGCGATCTCGCGATGAAGCTTCTGAACGCCGCGGTGGAGCTGCAGCCCGACTACGCTGAGGCGTGGAACCGGCGTGCCTATCTCTTCTACCTCGAGAACGACTACAACCGCGCGCTCGGCGACATCCGCCGCGTGCTGGCGCTCGAGCCGCAGCACTTCAAGGCCATCGAGGGCCTCGCCAACATTCTCCATCACCTCGACGAGAAGAAAGCCGCCCTCGAAGCCTACGAGAGCCTGCTCAAGGTCCACCCCATGGCGCCCGGCGCCCGCAAGATTGCCGACGACCTGCGCGAGCAGGTCGAAGGGCGCGGCATCTGAGACGCCGCGCCTCGTAAAGCGTAAAAATTCGGGAGACTACGAGGCGAGCTTCGGCGGCGGACGCTTGTCCACCGGCACCTTGCCGCCGACCGGCACGTATTCCGGCACGTGGCCGTCCGGCAGGCCGTGCTCGTCCACGAACGCGAGACGGATCATGTTGGTCGCGCCCGGCGATCCAAGCGGCACGCCGCACGTGATCACGACACCCTGTCCAGGCTTCACGAAGTTGCCCTCGGACGCGATGCGAGTTGCCTTGCGCACCATGTCGGCGAGGTCTTCGGGATCGCCCGTCAACACCGTCTCGATGCCCCACACGAGGGTCAGGCGCTGGGCCGTCCGTGCGATCGGCGTGAGCCCGATGACGGGCAGGTTCGGCCGCTCGCGCGCAACGCGAAGCGCCGTGGAGCCCGTCGCCGTGTAGCAGAGGATCGCCGCCACCTTGACCGTGTCCGAGATGGCATGCGCCGCCACTGCGATGGCGTCCGCACCCGTCGGCACGGGGGGAAGATCGATGGCGTGAACCAGCGTGTCGTAGCTCGGGTCCTGTTCGACCTCGCGCGCGATGCGGTTCATCATCTGGATGGTTTCGACCGGGTACTGCCCGACCGCGGATTCGCCCGAGAGCATGATCGCGTCGGCGCCGTCGAAGACGGCCGTCGCCACGTCCGAGACCTCCGCGCGCGTCGGCATCGGCGAGCTGGTCATGCTTTCGAGCATCTGCGTCGCGACCACGATCGGCTTGCCAGCGCTGCGGGCCTTCCGTGTGATCTTTTTCTGCAGGCCCGGAACGCGCTCGACCGGCATCTCCACGCCGAGATCGCCGCGCGCCACCATGAACCCGTCGCCGGCGGCGATGATGTCGTCGATTTCCTCGATCGCGGACGGCTTTTCGATCTTCGCGAGCACGGCAGCGCGCCCGTCGATGATGCGCTTGGCCTCGATGACGTCCTCGGCGCGCTGCACGAACGAGAGCGCGATCCAGTCCGCGCCCACCTTGAGCGCGAGGTCGAGATCCTTGTGATCCTTCTCCGTCAGCGGACTGACCGGGAGCAGGGTGTCGGGCAGGGAGAGACCCTTGCGGTTCGACATGATACCGCCCGTCACGACCTCGGCCACGATGTCGCCTTTGCCGCTTTCGATGACGCGCATCCGGAGCTTTCCGTCGTCGATGAGAAGGGCGTCTCCCGGCTTCACGGCATCGAAGATGGGCGCATGAGGTAGGCTGACGCGCTGGGACGTCCCCGGCGCTCCGCTCTGGTCGAACCGGAACAACTCGCCGGTTTTGACGAGGGCGCGGCCGTCGGTGAATTCGCCGAGCCGGAACTTGGGACCCTGCAGGTCGCAAAGCACGCCGATCGAGCAGCGATGTTTGTCCGAGACGTCGCGAATGATGCGCACGAGCGCGCGCGCCGTATCGTGATCCGTATGGCTCATGTTGACGCGGAAAACGTCCGCACCCGCAAGAAACAGGCGCTCGATCACGTCCGGAGAGGACGACGCGGGCCCGAGCGTCGCAACGATTTTGACCCGCCGTTCACGCCTCATTGCCCGCTTTGTCCTTTATCTTCGGGATCGGTGAGACGGACCGTCCATTCGGTCGCCTCGCCCGTATCGACTTCGTAAAAACCCGTGCGCTTATAGCCGCGTTTGGGGCAATCCTGAACACCGCGGATGGCAAACGATTTGTCGTCGGTGCACATGAAGTTGGTGCCGGCCCATTCGCCGCCTCGGTCGTAGTCGACCGCGTGGACGTAGATAAACCGGCTCGGGACCGCACCTTTCAAGAGCGTTTCGCATGTCTGCGACGCGATGTTCCACCACCCTTCCGTGGCCCATCCGTCTGCGTCCTGATAGCCGATCGAGACGCCGATGCGGCTCTGGGTCGTGTTGCAGAACTTGAGATCCGCCAGGGCGGCATCCGGGAGAAGCGCGATGAAAAGCGCCGCCCAGAGCGGAAGGGATCGGATTTTCAGGCTCATGGTTGCACGGGGAGAGTAGCGGTCCGACGTAAGGGAAACCTGAACGCAGCCGGGCCTTGCGGGGAGCGTAATGAGGTTCGCGTGAAAAGGGGGCAGCTTTGAGGTGCGGCAGAAGCGACGCACCCATGCTGTGGGCGCATTGAAAGCCGTCGGATGGGAATTCGCAAGGGCTGCCGGCTGGGCGGCTACGGGAAACCCGGCCAATGCACGGTCCTAAGCCGATGATCCACAGGGAAATTACTTCTGGATAGACGTAGCCTCTCCTTGCGGGGGCCACAGCGGAAGCCTAGCGTCCGGCCAAGGTCGGTGCCGATCAGGAGCCCGACGAGCGGATATCGTGTGATCGAATGGATGCAGGGGGTGCCATGACGACGCTTCAAGCTTCGGCGCAGAAGCAGCTTCGCCAGATGATCGAAAGCATCGAGCGGCTGGAAGAAGAGAAGAAGGCGCTCGCGGACGACATCCGCGACAAGTACAACGAGGCCAAAGGACTGGGCTTCGACGTCAAGACGCTCCGCCAGATCATCCGTCTGCGCAAGAAGAGCCAGACCGAGCGCCAGGAAGAGGAAAGCCTCCTCGAGGTCTATATGCACGCTTTGGGCATGTTGGACGGTCCGCTGTCGGCGGAAGCCGAGGCGGCAGCGGACCATATGATCGCCGCCGAGTAAGCGGCACGTTGCCTGTTGTGGCGCGAGCCACACGGCCGGCGGCAAAAAAGCAAAAACGGCGCGGTAGCGCCCGGGAGCAAGGCGACCCGGCGCAAGTGCGCCGGCCATCCATAACCTCGCCCCGCGTTGAGCGAAGCTTCTCTCAACTTGTGTCCAAAAGCAAAAGCGTCCCGGGCCGCTTCGGCGTACGGCCCGGGACGCTAACGACGGGCTAGGCAAGAGCCTCACCAGCCGCATTTGGGAAATCGTCCCATCTGGTTGGCCAGATGATCACGATCGTTTGTTCACTGTGACCATAGACCGCGGCAAAGATCAGGGCTAATCGTTATTTGTTTCGTTTCTGATCAGGCTGCCTTATGACGCACGTCACGCTCAAGCAGCTCCGCTACTTCGACGCCCTGGCGCGCGAGCTCCATTTCGGGCGCGCGGCGGAGTCGTGCGCCGTGACCCAGCCTGCGCTCTCCATGCAGATCAACGAGCTGGAGCAGAGCCTGGGGCTCGTGCTGGTGGAACGCACCCGGGCGGGGGTGCAACTCACCGGAAAAGGGGCCGAGATCGCCGCCCGCAGCGCGCGCATCCTGGGCGATGTTCGCGACCTCGTTGCCTACGCACAGCATTCCAATCGCCTGCTCACCGGTACGTTGAGGCTCGGCGTGATCCCCTCCGTCGCGCCCTATCTGCTGCCGCCGCTGTTGCCGCTCTTGCGCGACGCCTATCCCGATCTCGAATTGCACGTGCGCGAAACCCAGACCCAGCTGCTGACGGACGAGCTTCTGGAAGGCAAGCTCGACGTGCTGCTGCTGGCGCTGCCGCTCAAGAATACGGACCTCACGAACCTGCCGCTGTTCGAGGATAAGTTTCTGCTCGCCGTGCCCAAGGAGCGCAAGCTCTCGGGCCGCGTGCGCGCGACCAAGGAATTGATCGAGCACGAGCGCCTCCTGCTTCTCGAAGAGGGCCATTGCCTGCGCGATCAGGCGCTCACCTATTGCAGCCTCCAGCAGGTCGACGCGGTCAATACGTTCGGCGCATCGAGCCTGGCGACCATCGTCGAGATGGTGTCGGCAGGGTTCGGCATCACGCTTCTGCCGGAGATGTCGATCGGCATCGAGGAGCGGGGCCGCGACATCACGCTGGTCCGCTTCGTGGAGCCCGAACCGTCCCGCACCGTCGGTCTTGTCTGGCGGTCGACGTCTCCGCGCACGGAGGATTTCGAAGAGCTGGGCCGTCTGGTGACCAAAGCTTGGACCGATGGCCCGCTCAGGGCGGCGCGCGCAAGCGGGCGTGGCGGCGCGAAAAAAGCCGCCGCTACCGCGGCTGAGTCTTGACCGCGCGCGCCAGAAGCTGAGGGCCGGCGGGGGCGCTGGGCTCGGGCTCGGCCGCAAACGCATCGAAATTGACGGCTTCCCCGCTGAAGGCTTGCGCCCAAGCCATCGCCGTCTGCGATTTTTCGGGCCCGAACCGCATCGGCATCGCCGTGCCCTCGTCGTCGATCATCGCCAGGGCTTCGTTGGCATCCGGATGCACGAGCGTCAGAAGCGCCGGATCGTCGAAGGAGGGCGTTTCCGTCAACAGCGGTCCGAGCGCGAAGGGCCGATAGGCCAACTCGTCCGGATGATCGTCGTCGTAGGCGGGCGCGACGTGCCATCCGCTCCGCCAGTCGGCATCGCCCTGGCCGAGGGGATGGGGTCCGAGCGGATTGGGGGCCGGCTTGACGTCCGGCACGACATCTGCGGTGACGGGCGCGGCTTTGCGCAGCGAGGGCCAGGACGGCGTCATCGAAGCCGTCCGGAGCGGCGCCGTACCCGTGATCAAGGCGGACGTCCCGGTTTCCTCGGGCAGGCTCGACGGATCCTCGAGCGAGGCGAGCTTGATCAGCATGTCGAGGCGGGACCGCTCGGCATCGGGAAGTCGATTGACGAACTGCGCGGGACGATCGACGGCGCGCGGAGAAGCGACGAGCTTCGGCTGCGGTGCGCCGGACGGCCCATCCGTTGTGAGCGATGCAAGAGACGTCATCGCCTCGGGTTGCGTGGCATCGGGCGACGGCATAGGCGCGCCGACGGCCATGCGCCGGTCGGGCGCGGGCGGTGTCGGGCGCACGGCGCGCACGGGCGTGGGAACGGGCGCCGCCGCGACCGAAGCCTGCCAGGCATCGGCCACCTGCACCGGCGCCGGCGGCACCTTGCCGTCGCGAATGGCGAAGAACTGCGCCATTTCCTGCGCCAGATCCTGACGCCGTTCACGCGCCGCCGTGGCATCTCCGCGCTTGATGGGCTTGCCGTCTGCGGGAACGTGCTGGGTCCGCCCCGAGGGGAACAGCAGGGCCAGCTCGTCGCGCACCATGCGCGGCCAATGACGCACCCGCGCGGAATCGACATGGACGAACGGGATGCCCGACGTCGGATAGTAGCCCACGCCGCCGCGCTCGCGGATCATCGCGGAGTAGCGCATGCGCCGGATGGGGACGTCGGGGAAGGAGATGTCGATCGCCTTTCCCGTCATGTGATGGCTGCGCTGCGCCTGTCCGCCGCGCGTCTTGCGCAACATGTTGTTCGTGGTGGGCGAGCGGTATCCCGAGATGATGCTGACCGGCTTCTGCGAACCGAGCTCGCGATGCATCTCCCAAATGATGTCGATGGTCTTGGGGTCCATCTTGATCGACTCGTCACGCCGCCAGTCGCGCATGATCCAGTCGATCTTCTTCATCGCCTCGGGGATGTAGCTGCCGTTCCGCTTGTAGAGGACGGTCAGCGTCTCCTTGGTATGGATGTGGTAGAAGGAGATCGTGCGGTCTTCGCGGGCATGCGCGACGCCGGCATGGAGCACGACGGCCATCATGGCCACCACGCCCAGACCGAGTGCCTGAAGACCGGCGAACAGGACTCGGGTCCGGTGCCGGCAGGCAGACTGTCCCGCCTCTACGCTCAAACGCTTTCCCCCGTGGAGAGACTGCTAAGGTTAAGGCTTACGACCTCGTGCTTAACGGTCGGTAACCTTGGAATGCGCGACAAAAGGGGCTTGCCTGCGGCGTAAACAGGGCAAGTCTCGCCATGATGCGAAACGAGGTTAAGTTTTGGCTAATGGCGTGCTCGGCTTGGGACGAAAAACGCCCGATGCTTTTTATCGTGCGGCAAAAGCGAAGACGCCCCCGCTCGCAGCGCGACCGGGGGCGTCGGGATCGTCCATTGGGACGAGGACGATCGTAACTCAGTTGACGCGCGGTTCGAGGCCGTATTCCTGCATCTTCCGGTAAAGCGTGGAGCGGCCGATCTTGAGCCGGCGTGCGACCTCCGTCATGTGGCCCCGATAGCGGCCGAGCGCGAGGCGGATCATGTCGGCCTCGATGTCCTCCAGCGCGCGGATCTCGCCCTGTTCCGTTACGGCGGGGATGCCGAGTGCGGACGTCCCGGCACCCGGCCGGACTTCGACGGTCTGGGGAACGGTGTCCTCCGCGCCGATGAGGGCCGGCCCCGTGTAGGCGGCGGGCTTCTCCACGCCGGCAGGCGCCGGCGGTATTTCGGCCGAGAAGCCGTCGACATGACTTGCGATCTGCGGGAATTCCGCAACCGACAGCGTGGGGCCGTCGGCCAGCACCACCGCCCGGAAAATGGCGTTTTCGAGCTGGCGCACGTTGCCCGGCCAGTCGTAGGCCATGATGAGCTTCATGGCATCCTCGGTGAAGCCCGAGAGGCGCTTGCCTTCTTCGGCGGCGAAGCGGGCAAGGAAATGCCGCGCGAGGTCGGCGATGTCCTCGGAGCGTTCGCGCAGCGGCGGCACCCAGATCGGGAACACGTTGAGGCGATAGTAGAGATCCTCGCGGAAGCGGCCGTCCTTCACGAGCTGGATCATGTCGCGGTTGGTGGCGGAGACGAGCCGGAAGTTGACCTTCACCGGTTTCTTCGCCCCCACGGGGTCGATCTCGCCTTCCTGGATGGCGCGCAGAAGTTTCACCTGGGCATCGAGCGGAAGCTCGCCTACCTCGTCGAGGAAGAGCGTGCCGCCGTCGGCTTCCTGGAACTTGCCGATGCGCTTTTCGACGGCGCCCGTGAACGCGCCTTTCTCATGCCCGAACAGGATGCTTTCGACGAGATTTTCCGGGATCGCGCCGCAGTTGACGGTCACGAACGGACGCCCCGCGCGCTCGCTCTCGCCCTGGATGGCGCGCGCGATCAGCTCCTTGCCGACGCCGCTTTCGCCCTCGATGAGCACGGGGATGGTTGACGACGCCGCGCGCTTTCCGAGCCCGATGACGCGCTGCATTCCTTCGCCGCGAATGATGAGGTCGTCGAAGGTCAGCGTGCCTTCGGTCTTCTTCTTGATGCGCGTGATTTCGTCCGAAAGCGCTTCGATCTTGAGCGCGCTCTGGATCGTGACTTCGAGCCGCTCGGGAGAGGCCGGCTTGATGACGAAGTCGACGGCGCCGAGCCGGATCGCGGCGATGGCGGCATCGACGGAACCGTTGGCGGTCAGCACGATGATCGGTGGGCCCGCCTGGCCTTTCATGCGCTCGAGGACACCCATGCCGCCCATGCCGGGCATCACGAGATCGAGAAGCACGAGGGAGATCGCGCCGCGGTCGGGGCCTTCGAGGATCTCGACGGCCTGCTCGCCGGAATGAATGGAGCGGGTATCGAACCCGAAACGTTTGACCGTCTCTTCCAGAATGCGACGCTGGGCGGGATCGTCGTCGACGATAAGGATACGCTTGGCCATGGTCACTCGTACTCAACACGAACTGAAACGCGGCCGGTCTTTCGGAGAGCTTACGCTCGGGACGTTGCGAAGGACCGACAACTCACATGGCCAGAGATTGCCCCACAACGGTAAACAAGCCCTTTCGCAGAGACTCACCTTGAAACTTTTTTGGAACGGGCGGCCAGGCGGGCGTCCGGCGACACGCCGCGGCTGGGGTCAAAAACACGCATTGATGCCAAATGGCGATTGATCTTATCTGGCCGGGCGAGGCCACGTCCTCCCCCATAAAAAGCTGGGATCATGTCCGGGACGGCCCGGCACCTCACTATGAAGGAGGCTGCCGTGGCGTGGTTGATGTTGATCGTCGCCGGTGTGTTTGAGGTGGTCTGGGCGTTCTCGATGAAGCAATCCGAAGGCTTCACGCGCCTGGTGCCCTCCGTCGTCACGATTGTCATGATGATCTTGAGTTTCGGCCTTCTGGCTGCGGCCATGCGCACGCTGCCGCTGGGCACGGCCTATACGATATGGACAGGGATCGGGGCCGTCGGCGCCTTCGTGGTCGGGATCGTCGTGCTGAGCGAGCCGGCGACGGCCTTGAGGCTGCTTGCCGCCGCGCTGATCGTGAGCGGCATCGTTCTCATGAAACTGTCGAGCACGTCCTAGCTGCGGACGCGCCCTGGACGTTTTGGAGCAAGCTGCCGCCTGCCCAAAAGCGGACGGCGGCTTCCCGTTCGGCCTTCGTTGCCCGTGGTGCTTGAACTCTGGCAGGGGAGCCCGCAGATTAGGCGGTGCATTCCCATTCAAACCGGAGTCTCTGATGTCGCCGATCCTGCGCGCCCCCGCATTTGCCGCCTTTGACGGGTCCCCCGGACCTCACGCAGCGTCCGGTGCGGGCGGGGCAGCGCCTGCCGGGGCCGCGGACCTGGGTGTCGTGCCGGAATGGGATCTCTCCGACCTTTATAAGGGTATGGACGATCCGGCCGTCACGCAGGATCTCGACCGCGCCGCCGCCGAGGCGCGCCGCATCAAGGAAAGCTACCAGGGCAAGCTGGCCGCGCTGGCGGGTGACGGCGCGGGCCTTGCGGACGCCATCGCCGCCTACGAGCAGCTCTCCGATCTCATGGGCAAGCTCGGCTCGTACGCGGGGCTCCTCTATGCCGCCAACCAGGCGGATCCCGCCCGGGCAAAGTTCTACGGCGACATCTCGGAGCGCCTGACGCGGATCGCGACCGACCTCATTTTCGTCGAGCTCGAGCTCAACCAGATCGACGAAACGGCTCTCGAAGGCGCGATGAACGTGCCCGCGCTTCAGCGCTTCAAGCCCTGGCTGGAAGATCTGCGGAAAGAAAAGCCCTATCAGCTCGATGAGAAGCTGGAGCAGCTGTTCACCGAGAAAGGCCAGACCGGACGCGGCGCCTTCACCCGCCTTTTCAGCGAGACCATGACGGGGCTGCGCTTCGACGTGGAAGGAGAGCCCGGGCCTCTCGCGCTTGAAGCAACCCTGAACCTCTTGTCCGATCCGGCCGAGCCACGCCGCCGGGCCGCGGCCGAGGCGCTCTCCAAGGTGTTCGGAGCCAACGTCCGCCTCTTCACGCTGATCACGAACACCCTGGCGAAGGACAAGGAGATCTCCGACCGCTGGCGCGGCTTCAAGGACGTTGCCGACAGCCGCCATCTCGCCAACCGCGTCGAAGCGCCCGTCGTGGAGGCGCTGGTCGAAAGCGTGCGCGCCGCCTATCCGCGGCTGTCGCATCGCTATTACGCCATGAAGGCGCGCTGGCTCGGCATGGAGAAGCTGTCTCACTGGGACCGCAACGCGCCGCTGCCCGATAAGCCGGAGCAGATCTTCACCTGGCCCGAGGCGGAGCGGATCGTGCTCGAAGCCTACGGCGCCTTTGCGCCCGACATGGCGAGTGTTGCGAAGGAGTTCTTCGACAAGCGCTGGATCGACGCGCCGCTGCGCGAGGGCAAGACGCAGGGCGCTTTCTCGGCCGCGACCGTGCCGTCGGTGCACCCCTATGTGCTGATGAACTTCCAGGGCAAGCCGCGGGATGTGATGACGCTCGCCCATGAGCTGGGCCACGGCGTGCATCAGATGCTGGCGCGCGCGCAGGGCCCCTTGCTCGCGCCCACGCCGCTGACGCTCGCCGAGACGGCGTCCGTCTTCGGCGAGATGCTGACCTTCCGCGCGCTTCTCGACCGGACGAAGAGCCCGCGCGAGAGGAAGGCGATGATGGCCGGCAAGGTGGAGGACATGCTGAACACGGTGGTGCGCCAGATCGCGTTCTACCAGTTCGAGCGCAAGGTGCATGAGGCGCGCCGCGAGGGCGAATTGACGAGCGAGCAGCTCAACCAGTTCTGGCTCGACGTGCAGCGCGAAAGCCTGGGTCCGGCCATCGACCTGAAGCCAGGGTACGAGGTCTACTGGACCTATATCCCTCACTTCATCAATTCGCCGTTCTACGTCTATGCCTATGCCTTCGGCGATTGCCTCGTGAACTCGCTCTATGGCCTCTACCAAGAGGCCCATCCCGGCTTCGTCACGAAGTACTTCGATCTCCTGAAGGCCGGCGGCTCGAAGCATCATTCGGAGCTTCTGGCGCCTTTCGGCCTCGACGCCACCGACCCCTCGTTCTGGTCCAAGGGGCTCCGCGTGATCGAAGGCATGATCGACGAGTTGGAGGAGATGGAGAGGACGGCGGCCTGATCGCCGCCTCCCCCGGGCACGTTATACGATCTGTACAACATCCCGATCCGATGTTATACAATCTGTACAACGCGCAGCGGAGGCGTCGCCATGAAGCTCGAAATCAAGAAGATCGGCAACTCTACGGGACTGATCCTGCCGAAGGAGCTGCTTGCACGCATGGGTCTCTCCCAAGGCGACGAAGTCCTTGTCACCGAAGGGCCGGATGGAATTAAGATCTCCCGCTATGCGGCGGACCTCGAGCAGGGCATGGAGATCGCCCGCAAAGCGATAAAGACCTATAGGGCGGCCCTGACCGAGCTGGCGAAGTGAGTGAGCCTGTTTGGCTGTTTCCGGAGCTGGTCATCGCCTTTCACGACGAGCAGCTCAGGGAGTTCGGCGGCCCCCCCGGCATTCGTGACCGAGGCATGCTCGAGTCCGCGCTCGATCGTCCGAGGAACAAATGGGCGTACGGCGAGACCGATCTCGCCGCGCTTGCTGCCTCTTATGCGTTCGGCATCGCGAGAAACCATCCTTTCGTCGATGGCAACAAACGCGCCGCCCTCCTGTCTGTCGTGACCTTCCTTGGACTGAATGCCATCGATTTCTTGGCTGATAACGCCGAAGCCGTGCTGATCATCCAAGACCTCGCAGCCGGCGAGATCGACGAGGACGGGCTCGCCCGCTGGATCCGTGACAATTGGCCGGCGGATTAGCCGAGGCTGGCCGAGACCCGCGCTTCGACCCCCCGAAATTGGTCTGTGGCGGACGCCGGGGAACGGGCGTATAAGCGCCGCGTTTTGCTGCGCGAGCAGCAGCAGCGACAGGAAACTTCATCGTGGCACACCCCAAGGCCACAGACGCCAGTCATGATGCCGACGACCGGGCATTGGACAAGCGGTTCTGGCTTCTCGTCGTCGGTGCGATCGGCGTCGTTTACGGCGACATCGGAACGAGCCCCCTTTATGCGTTTCGCGAAGCCGTGCGCGCAGCGAGCGGCGGCGGCGCGACCAGCAGCGAAGCGGTGTTCGGGGTTCTCTCGCTCATCTTCTGGGCCCTCGTTCTCATCGTCACGTTGAAATACGTGATCGTGCTGCTGCGCGCCGACAACAAGGGCGAGGGCGGCACGTTCGCGCTCATGGCGCTGGGGCTCACGGTCGCCAAGCGCACTTCGCCACTTCTGCTTGGGCTCGGCGTGGCGGGGGCATCCTTCTTCTATGGAGATGCCGTCCTCACGCCGGCGATCTCCGTGCTGTCCGCCGTCGAGGGCCTGATGCTCGTGTCGCCGGCATTCGAACGATGGGTCGTGCCGCTGGCTCTCGTGATCATCGTGGCGCTGTTCGCCGTGCAAAGCCGCGGCACCGCGCGCGTGGCGCAGTTCTTCGGTCCGCTGACCGTCGTCTGGTTTCTCATGCTCGGCGGTGGCGGCCTGGCGCACGTCGTCGACAATCCGACCGTGCTCGCCGCCCTCAATCCGTGGTACGGGCTCGGCTTCCTGGTCAGTCATGGCTTGCTGGGCCTGACCGTTTTCGGCTTCGTATTCCTGGCCGTTACGGGTGCGGAGGCGCTCTACGCCGATCTCGGTCACTTCGGACGCAAGCCGATCCAGGTCGCCTGGGTCGGTTTCGTGTTTCCTGCGCTGATGCTGAACTACATGGGGCAGGGCGCGCTGGTGCTCGAAGACGCGAGCACACTCGATAACCCGTTTTATCGCCTCTACCCCGAGTGGGCCTTGGTGCCGATGGTCATCCTCGCGACCGCCGCGACCGTCGTTGCGAGCCAAGCCGTGATCACGGGTGCATTCTCGCTTGCGCGCCAGGCGATCCAGCTCGGTCTCCTGCCGCGCTTCGCGGTCCGGCACACGTCGGAGGAGATGGCGGGCCAGATTTACCTGCCGCGCGTCAACTGGCTCCTGCTGATCGGCGTCGTGTTCACCGTCGTCACCTTCAAGTCCTCGTCGAACCTCGCAAGCGCCTACGGTGTCTCGGTGACGGCGACCCTCGTCATCAACTCGCTCGTCGCTTTCTTCGTGCTGTGGAAATACTGGCGCTGGCCGCTGTGGAAGGTCGCGGCGCTGATGGTGCCGCTGCTCGTCGTCGAGCTCACGTTCTTTGCCGCGAACGCCATGAAGTTTTTCGAAGGCGCGTGGTTCCCCGTGTTCGTGGCCGCGGTCTTGAGCCTGATCATGTTCACGTGGATGCGAGGCTACGGCATTCTTTCGCGCATGACGCGCCGCGACGAGACGGAGCTGGATTGGCTCGTGCGCCGGCTCGAAGCCAAGCCTCCGGCACGCGTGCCCGGCACCGCCGTTTTCCTCTCGGCCGACGTCAACGCGGCGCCGACGGCTCTCATGCACAACCTGAAGCACAACAGGGTGCTGCACGAGCGCAACGTGGTGCTTTCCATCTCGACGGACACCTCGAAGCCACGCGTCCCGCGCCACGAGCGCGTGCATATCGACCGCTCGAACGAGATGTTCACGCGTGTGGTCGCGACCTACGGCTTCATGGAATCGCCGAACATCCCGAAAATTCTCGAAGGCTGCCGGCGCAAGGATCTCAACATCGACATCGGCGCGACGTCGTTCTTCCTGTCGCGCCGATCGCTGAGGCCGAGTTCGAAGTCGGAGATGCCGCGCTGGCAGACGCGGCTGTTCATCTGGCTCGCGCGCACCGCCGAAGACGCGACGACGTATTTCAGGATCCCCACCGACCGCGTCGTGGAAGTCGGCACGCAGGTCGCGATTTGAGAGTGACGGCTGGCGAGCCTTGCAAAGAATGAGGCGCTACTGCGCCGCCTCGTCCGTGTCCTGGTGCGCCGGCACGAGATTGACGCTCTCGCCGCATCCGCAGGCGCCCTGCTGGTTCGGATTGTTGAAGACGAACGTCGCCGACAGCTTGTCCGTTTTATAGTCCATTTCGGTGCCGAGCAGATAGAGCACGGCCTGCGGATCGACGATCACGCGCGCGCCGTCCTGCTCGACGACTTCGTCGAATTTGTCGACGCGATCGGCCCACGTCATGGTGTACTCCATGCCGGCGCATCCGCCCTTCTTCACGCCGATCTTGAGACCGGCGATGTCCGGCCCCTTCGACGTCATGATGGCGCGCACGCGCTCCGCCGCTGCGGGCGTCAGCGTCATGACCTTCGGCCGGGGGCGGCGGGTCGGCGTTGCGATCGTCTTTTCGGTCATGAGTGCTGTCCTGGGGCTCAAGGCCGGAAATACCGAAGCTTGAGCGAAATATAGCGTGAGCGGCCGCCCATTGCGAGATGTGCGCCGGCAACGCTCCGCGCCTTTGAGAATCCGGGGCGACCGGCTCCAGCGGATGAAAGCTAGAACATGTTGAGCGCGAGGCGCGCCTCATCCGACATACGGGTCTGGTCCCACGGTGGATCAAAGGTCAGCGTGACCGTCACGCCCGAAACGCCGGGAACCGCGCTGACGGCATTCTCCACCCAGACCGGCATCTCGCCAGCCACCGGACAGCCCGGCGCCGTCAGCGTCATCTCGACAGCAATCTCCCGGTCGTCGTTGATGTCGATCTTGTAGATCAGGCCAAGCTCGTAGATGTCGGCCGGGATCTCCGGGTCGTACACGGTCTTGAGGGCAGCGATGATGTCGCCCGTGAGGCGTTCGATCTCCTCGGGCGGCAGAGCGGACACGCCCTCGACGGGAGCGTCGGCCGGCTGCGTCTCGGCCGCCGGGGAAGCATCGGCCTCTGCTGCCTCGGCCGGCGTCGCGTCCGGAAGGCTCTCGCTCCCGGCGGGTTTGTCGTCGATCTCGACCTGTTCCGTCATGATACGGCCCTAGCGTTCCTCAAGCAAAAAAGTCTCGGGCGCGGAGGAGGGCGGCGACGAGCGCGTCCACCTCCGCTTTGGTATTGTACATTGCGAACGACGCCCGGCAGGTGGCCGACACGCCGAGCCGCTCCATCAAGGGCTGCGCGCAATGGTGGCCTGCGCGGATCGCGACGCCGCCCCGGTCGATGATGGTCGCGACATCGTGCGGATGCAGCCCGTCGATCGAGAACGCGTGGATCGCGCCCTTGCCCGGTGCGGTGCCATGGATCGTGAGCCCCGGCACTTCCTTGAGACGCTCGAACGCATAGCTGCCGATCTCGGCTTCATGCTCCGCGATCCGGTCGCGTCCCACCTGCATCATGTAGGAGAGGGCAGCGCCCAGTCCCACCGCCTCGACGATGGCCGGCGTTCCGGCCTCGAAGCGGTGAGGGGCTTTGCCGTAGGTGATGCGGTCCACCTCGACGAGCTCGATCATCTCGCCCCCGCCCTGATACGGCGGCATGATGTCGAGATATTTCTGCTTGGCATAGAGCACGCCGATGCCCGAAGGCCCGTACGTCTTGTGGCCGGTGAAGACATAGAAATCGGCATCGAGATCCACGACGTCGACGGGAAGGTGCACGGCCGCCTGGCTGCCGTCCACGAGCACCGGCACGCCCTTCGCGTGCGCGATCTCGATCACCTCCTTGATCGGCACCACCGTGCCGAGCACGTTCGACATGTGCGTGATGGCGACGATCTTCGTGCGCGGCGTGATGAGTTGATCGAGCTCGTCGAGCAGAAGTTCGCCTTCGTCCGAGATCGGCGCCCACTTGAGCACGGCGCCCTTACGCTCCCGATGGAAGTGCCAGGGCACGATGTTCGAGTGATGCTCCATGATGGAGAGCACGATCTCGTCGCCTTCGCCGATTTCGAGCGCGCCGAAAGAGGATGCCACCAGGTTGATCGCGTCGGTCGCGTTGCGCGTGAAGATGATCTGATCGGCCTTTGGCGCGTTGAGGAAGCGGCGCGTGACCTCGCGCGCCTCTTCGAAGCGCTGCGTCGCCGTGTTCGAGAGGTAATGCAGCCCGCGATGCACGTTCGCGTATTCGAAGCGGTAGGCGTGATCCATCGCCTCGATGACGGAAAGCGGCTTCTGCGCCGAGGCACCGTTGTCGAGATAGATGAGCGGCTTGCCGTAGATCTCCCGGTAGAGGATCGGGAAATCGGTGCGGATGCGCTCCACGTCGAAGGGGCCGGCGGCCACGGGGGCCTGCGCCTTCTTCGACTTCTTCTGTGTCGCCGCCGTCATGGTGTCGTCCTTGTTCAAGCGAGCAGAGCCTCTCAACGCAGAGGACAAAGAGGGGCGCTTTCCAGCGCCCCTCTCTTTCTAGGCTTGGCTTTGCAGCCACCCGCGCGCCAGCGCCCGGAGCGCATCCTGCACCGCTTCCGGCTCCGCCTTGTCGATCGCTTCGCCGACGAAGCTCTCGACCAGCATGGCCTGCGCCTCCGCGAGCGGAATGCCGCGCGACTGAAGATAGAACACCAACTCCGGATCGATCTCCGCCGATGTCGAGCCGTGGCCGCAGACCACGTCGTCGGCGTAGATTTCGAGCTCCGGCTTGCTGTTGAACTCGGTGTCCGGCGAGAGCATCAGCGCCTGCGCCATCTGCTTGCCGTCCGTCTTCTGCGCGTCGGGGCGCACGATCACCTTGCCCTGGAACACCGCCCGCGCGCGGTCGCGCAGCACGGTCTTCACCAGCTCGCGGCTCGTGCAGCTGGGCACGGCGTGATCGACCACCATCGTGATGTCGTGGTGGGAGCCCGCGTTGCCGAGCAGTGCCGAGCCGAGGTCGAACGTCGCGTGCTCGCCGCGGAAGGTGACGGCGAGATCGTTGCGCACGACGCCGTCGCCGAGAACCATCTGGAACGGCCGGTAATTGGTCTCCGCCCCGAGCCGCGCGATGGTGCGGCCGAGATGGATCGAGCCCTCGCGCGACGTGACGAGCTTCACGTGCACCACCTCTGCGCCGTCGCCGACGATGAGCTGGGTGAGCGTGTTGACCTGGCGCGGCGCGTCGGGGGCGAGGTGCGCCTCGACGATCACGACCTTCGCGTTCTTTCCGACGCGGATGACATTACGCGTCGCGACGGAGCCGGCAGCGTCTCCGGACGCGAAGATGAGCGCGATCGGCGTTTCGATCTCGCGCCCGTCCGCGATGTCGAGCACCGCGCCGTCCGTGAACAGCGCCGTGTTGAGCGCCTGCGTCGCCTCGTTCACATGCCCGCTCACCTCGGCCACATCCTCCTGCAGCCATGCAGGCGGATGATCGATGATCCGGGCGAGAAACGCGCTTTCGATCTCGGAGACGGCGGAGATGCCGGCTTCCGAGACGGCCGTGCCGTCGAAGAAGAGCGCATGCGTGCCGGAGAGATCGGCGCCCGGAAGGGCGGCGTCGACGAGAGCTTTCGCCGTCTTGGCATCCGGAACCACGCCGGGGGCGAGCGGAAACGCTTCGCGCATGAATGCGCGCAGGTCGGTGTACTTCCACTCTTCGACGCGACGATGCGGCAGACCGCGCCCGGTGAAGGCGCCGATGGCGTCCTTGCGCAAACCGCGCAGCCACGCGCCGCCGGGAAGGGACGCTTCCGCGTTTCCGAACGCTTCGACGAGCGCCGTCTCGGCTTTGGTTTTGAGAGCCTGCACGGAAGCTCCGCTCCGCGCTGTGGGCCCGCTTTCGATTTTCTGGGCGATGCTCATGGTTTAAGCCGCCTTGCCCTGGTAAGCCGCATAGCCGGACTTTTCGAGTTCGAGCGCCAGCTCCTTGCCGCCTGTGGCCTGGATCTGTCCGTTCGACAGCACGTGAACCTTGTCCGGCACGATGTAGTTCAAAAGCCGCTGATAGTGCGTGATGACGAGCATCGCGCGATCGGGGCTGCGGAGCGCATTGACGCCGTCCGCCACGATCTTGAGCGCGTCGATGTCGAGGCCGCTGTCCGTCTCGTCGAGCACGCAAAGCGTGGGTTCGAGCACGGCCATCTGCAGGATCTCGGCGCGCTTCTTCTCGCCGCCCGAGAAGCCGACGTTCACCGGCCGCTTCAGCATCTCCAT
>ERZ869909.1582-NODE-1582-length-17966-cov-4.390463_pt1 | contig 17966 bp, 17 predicted proteins | sample MGYA00520892_ERZ869909 | MGnify/ENA primary metagenome ERZ869909 (study PRJEB32215, sample SAMEA104723947) | bioreactor metagenome | biome: bioreactor; feature: anaerobic bioreactor; material: water | place: China | collected 2015-03-12 ...
TCGGGCAGTTGATGTGCAGCCCGGCCTTCTCCGCGAAGGCGCTCCCGGTGATCGGGCGGGAGCCCGGGATGACGACGGCGCCGGCCGGGATCTCGAGCGGGTGCTCGCTCGTCGCGCGGTAGATGCGCTCGTTGACCAGGTCGTAGACGGGGGTCGAGGCGGTGAGGATGACGCCCGAGCCCAGCACCGCCCGCTCGCGGACGAGGGTGCCTTCGTAGACGCCGCAGTTGCCGCCCACGAGCACGTCGTCCTCGATGATGACCGGCCGCATGCCGATGGGCTCGAGCACACCGCCGATCTGCGCCGCGGCTGACAGGTGCACCCGCTCGCCGATCTGCGCACAGCTGCCCACGAGCGCGTGCGAGTCCACCATCGTGCCGTTGCCTACCCACGCGCCGACGTTGACGTACATGGGGGGCATGCAGGTGACGTTCTCGCCCAGGTACGCACCCGCGCGTACGGACGAGCCGCCGGGCACGATGCGCGTGCCGCGGTCGGCGAACGCCGGGCGCAGCGTCCGGTAGGTGTCCTTGTCCGCCATCGGGAGCAGGTCATCCGGGCCGGTCTGCTCGACGATGCGCCCGATCCGGAAGCCGACGAGGATGCCCTCCTTGACGGCGGTGTTCACGACCCAGGTGCCATCCTGGTTCCGCTCTGCGGCGCGGACCTCGCCGGCCTCGAGCGCCGCGAGGAAGCGCCCGAAGATCGCGCGGACCTCCGGCGTCGGCTCGCGGACACCGGCCTCGAAGACGCCATGAATCTCATCCAGAATTCCCATCGTCGACTCCTTCTGCGAACGTATCGGGGCCCGCGGTGTGTCACGCCGTCGGGACGCAAGCCCTCGCACAACCCGGCCCTGTGGCATTCAAGGCCCTCTGGCACCTTTGGGCGCCGGGCTCAACCTCGCGCGGCACCTCCCCGCAGCGGAGCCAACATGCAGACCCCCGACACTTCGGCGCTTGTCCTCCTGACCCTGGTTCACGTCGCCGGCCGCCGCCGCGAGCGCACGCTCCTCGTCCGGATCCCTGGCCTGCGCCGCGATCAGGATCCACGCCGCACGCCGGAGCAGCAGACAGACGACGTCCGCGACGTGAGCATCGGTGAGCACCTGGGCGAGGACCCGGAGCGGTGCACGATCACGACCGTCGGCGTGCACTGGGGCCCGGCTGTCGGGCCGACGATCAGCGAAGACCTCACCACCACTGGCGTCGACGTGCGCTGGGCGCCGCTCGCGCCGCTCGCCGCCTCGCCCGGCGACGCCGGGCGGGGTTCACGTGGCCCTGATGTCGTCGTCGCTCAGGTCGACAGCGACGCGGAGCTCCACGCCGTCGCTGCGGCGCTCCCCTGCGGGCGGAGCATCTGCGGCCCCGTCACGCGGGCGCAGGTCCTCTTCACGGCCGGCTTCAGCTACTGAGTTGCGCACCGGGTCCGGCCCCGGGTCGAGCGCGGCGCCCGTCGCCACCGGCCGCGCTCGGCCAGACGCCCCGCGCCCCGGGCGTGCGCGAACGCCAGCTTGCGTCCCCAACTGAAACATGTTCTACTTCTGCCCGCATCGACCACCATCCGGGGAGCTGACGTGTCGCTGGCAGAGTTCGAGAAGGAGGCGCGTGCCTGGTTGCAGGACAACGCGCCCAGGTCCCTCCTGGGTACCCGCAAGGGGCGCTTCGACGGCTTCTGGGGCGGTCGCAAGCACGTGGACAGCAACCCGGACCTGCTCCTGTGGCGGGACCGCATGCTGGACCGCGGCTGGACGGCGCCCACGTGGCCGCGTGCCTACGGCGGCGGCGGGCTGTCCCGTGACGAGGCAGAGGTCCTCGACGGCCTGCTGGACGAGCTCAAGCTGCCGCCGCCGGTCGTCGGCTTCGGCCTCACCATGATCGGCCCCACGCTGCTCGACTACGGCACGGAGGAGCAGAAGCAGCAGCACCTGCCCCCCATCGTGCGCGGCGACATCCGCTGGTGCCAGGGCTACTCCGAGCCCAACGCCGGCAGCGACCTCGCCTCCCTCCAGACCCGCGGCGTGCTCGACGGCGATCACCTCGTCGTCAACGGCCAGAAGGTCTGGACCTCGCACGCCGACAAGTCCGACTGGATCTTCTGCCTCGTCCGCACCAACCCGGACACGACGAAGCAGGCGGGCATCTCCTTCGTCCTCATCGACATGGAGTCGCCGGGTGTCTCCACCCGCCCCATCGAGCTGATCAGCGGCGCCTCGCCGTTCTGCGAGACGTTCCTCGAGGACGTCCGCGTGCCGCTGGCGAACGTCGTCGGCAAGCTCAACGAGGGCTGGACGGTCGCCAAGGCGCTCCTCGGCTACGAGCGCTCGATGATCGGCTCGGCGATCAGCGGTCAGATCACCCACGCCGAGCGTGAGATCGTCGCCAGCGCACGCCGTGTCCTCGACGCCCCGGAGGGTGAGCTGCCGGACGAGCACCTGCGCCTCGAGATCGCCCGGTTCGGCATGGCGAACCACTACCTCGATCAGACGCGCCTGCGCATCCAGCAGGCTCAGGAGGCCGGACACAAGCCCGGCCCCGAGAGCTCGATCATGAAGATCGCCGGCACGAACACGAAGCAGCTCCGCTACGAGCTGGGCATGGCCGTCGCTGGCCGCGACGCGCTCGGCTGGGAGGGCCCCGGCTACCTGGCGGAGGACCTCGACACGACGCGTGAGTACCTGCGCTCGCGAGCCAACACCATCGAGGGTGGCACGTCGGAGGTCCAGCTCAACATCATCGCCAAGCGGGTGCTTGGCCTGCCCTCGGTCTGACCGCATGCACCTGAACCTGAACGACGAGCAGCGCATGCTGGCGCGCACGGCGCGCGACTTCGCTGACCGCCACAGCCCGATCGCCCGTCTGCGCGCCTCGCGCTACGCCCACGAGGCGTCGGACGCGGACCGCGCCGTCTGGGCTCGCTACGCCGAGCTGGGCTGGACCGCCCTGCACCTGCCCGAGGAGGCCGGCGGGCTGGGGCTGGGCTACATGGACCTGGGGGTCGTGCTCGAGGCGCTGGGCCGCAACCTCAACGCGGACGCGCTGGTGACGAGCCACGTGCTCGGCGCGGAGCTCCTGCTCCGGACGGTTGGCGCGGCAGAGGCGGCGCCCCTGCTCGAGCCGCTGGCCGCCGGGACCGGGTGGCTGGCCGTCGCCCACGACGAGCGCGCCGCCCGCGGGCGCAGGCTGCACGTGACCGCGCGTCTGGACGAGGCATCGGGTGCTCCGGTGCTGACCGGCGACAAGCTCGACGTCATCGGCGCGATCGACGCGGAGTACCTGATCGTCAGCGCGCGTCTGGCGGGCGGGGCGACCGACGCGCCTGCGGGGCTCCGGCTGTGCCTCGTGCGCCGTGACGCCGCTGGTGTTCAGGTCACGCCGCTCACGCGCATCGACGGCCGCCGCGTCGCGAACGTGCGCTTCGAGCGGGCGCCGGTCGAGCGGGTGCTCGCCGGCGATGACGCCGCGGCTGCGGCGCTCGGGCAGGCCATGGACCGCGCGACGGCCGCGCTCTGTGCCCAGATGCTGGGCGCCGCGCAGCACGCCTTCGAGATCACGACCAGCTACCTGAAGACCCGCGTGCAGTTCGGCGTGCCGATCGGCTCGTTCCAGGCGCTGCAGCACCGCGCCTCGAAGCTGTTCGTCGAGATCGAGCTCGCCCGCACCGCGACCCTCGCCGCGCTGGCAGCGATCGACGCCGATCATGCCGAGCAGAGCGCGTGGATCAGCGCCGCGAAGGCGGCCTGCAACGACACCCTGATGCACGTCTGCCACGAGGGCATCCAGATGCACGGCGGCGTCGGCGTCACGGACGAGTACGACATCGGCCTGTTCCTCAAGCGGGCTCACGCGGACCGCGTGCTCCTTGGCGACACCGCCTGGCACCAGCGCCGCTGGGCCACGCTGCGCGGCTACTGAGCTCCCGTCACACGAACCCTGTACCCACCGCCCCATTCGCGGGCCCAACGCACCCGGAGGCACCCATGGAACCCAACGCGACGCTCGTGATCGCCTACGTCCGCCAGGACGTCTACTTCCAGATCGTCCAGGCACTGGGCCGGAACGACGTGACGGACTTCCAGTACACGGAGATCACGTCCCAGGACGGCACCACCATCACGGGGCGCTTCGAGCTCGTGATCCCGGACTCCATGGACGCCCGGCGGATCGTCGACGGCATCAAGCGTTACGGCACCGGCTACAACCCGCCGGACGTCAAGATCAGCTCGATGCGTGTCCACTACGAGACGAACGCGAAGTAACCCGGTCGCCCCGCGTCCGCGGGGCGTGCGTCCGGAACCGGGCTGTCGCCGCCGTGGGCAGGAGGCGGCGTCCGGGTTCCGGGGCGATACCCCTGGGCGCGCCGCGCCGGAGCCGCGGGCTCGTGCTCAGCGCGCCGCGCCGGAGCCGCGGGCTCGTGCGAAGTACGCCTGAATCGCCGCGACGCTCTCGGGTGACCCCAGGATCGCGGCGAAGGCGCGGGCCTCCGCGGCGAGGGCGGCGCGCACGGCGTCCGCGTCGTGCTGCCGCAGCAGCCGCCGCGTCGCGAGCAGCCCCGCCTGCGGCTGATCGGCGAGCTGAGCGGCCAGCGCCAGCGTCGCCTCGAGGACCTGCTCCCGCGGCATCGTCCGCGAGACCACGCCGCGCTGCGCGAGCTCGTCGGCGCCCACCCAGCGGCCGCTGTAGAGGATCTCCGCGGCCGCCGCCTGCCCGATGCGCTGCGGCAGCAGGAAGCTCGAGGCGGCCTCCGGGACGACGCCCATCGGCACGAACGGCAGCCGGAACCGCGCGTCGTCCGCCACGTACGTCACGTCCAGGTGCAGCAGCAGCGTGAAGCCCAGCCCCACACCGCTGCCGGTGATCGCTCCCAGCAGCGGCTTGGCCAGCCCCTCCAGCGCGACGAACAGCCGCGAGAACCCGATCGGCTCGTCGGTCGTCGCCATCGCGTTCATCTCGGACAGGTCCTGCCCCGCGGTGAACATCTCGCCGTTCGCGGCGAGCACGACGAGGTGCACGCCCGCGTCCGCCTGAGCGCGCTCCAGCTCCGTGGCGAGCTCGAGGTACATCCGGTTGTTGAAGGCGTTGCGCTTGTCGGGGCGGTTGAGGGTGAGCACCCGGACGGCGCCGCGGTCCTCGACGAGGATGTGTTCGTTCATGGGTCTGCTCGCTGGCCCTGTCGGGGCGCGGGTGTGGCGTCGTGGCGGCTCAGGCCGCGTCGGGTGGCGTCGTGGTGGCGGTTCAGACCGCCTTGCCGGCGGCCCGCGCCATGTCGAGGGCGAGGTCCTCGATCATGTCTTCCTGGCCACCGACGGTCCGGCGGCGGCCCAGCTCGACCAGCAGGTCGCGCGCGGAGATGCCGTACTTCGCCTGGGCGCGCTGCGCGAAGAGCAGGAACGACGAGTAGACGCCGGCGTAGCCCAGGATCAGCGCCTCGCGGTCGACGCGGACCAGCTTGTCCATCATGGGCACGACGAGCTCCTCGGCGCAGTCCATGATCGTGTAGAGGTCGACGCCGTGCTCGACGCCCATGCGGTCGAGGACGGCGACGAAGACCTCCAGCGGGGTGTTGCCGGCGCCGGCGCCCAGGCCCGCGACGGAGCCGTCGATGCGGTTGGCGCCGGCGTCGATGGCGGCGAGCGAGTTCGCGATGCCCATGCCCAGGTTGTGGTGCCCGTGGAAGCCGAGCTCGGTCTCCGGCTTGAGCCGCTCGCGCACGTAGCGGATGCGCGCCGTGACGTCGTCGGGCAGCATGTAGCCGGCGGAGTCGGTGATGTAGAGGCAGTTGGCGCCGTAGCTCTCCATGAGCAGCGCCTGCTTGCACAGCTGCTCGGGCTCGATCATGTGGGCCATCATCAGGAAGCCGACGGTGTCGACGCCCAGGTCCCGCGCCATGCCGATGTGCTGGCGCGAGACGTCCGCCTCGGTGCAATGCGTGGCCACGCGGATGCACTGCACGCCGCAGCCGACCGCCATCTTGAGGTCGTCGACGGTCCCGATGCCCGGCAGCGTCAGCGCGGAGATCCGCCCGCGCTTGACGACGGGCACGACCGCCTCGAGGTACTCCTGGTCGGAGTGCGCCGGGAAGCCGTAGTTGATCGAGGCGCCCCCCAGCCCGTCGCCGTGCGTCACCTCGATGAGGGGCACGCCGGCGTTGTCGAGGGCGGTGGCCACGGCGACCATCTCGTCGATCGAGATCTGGTGCCGCTTGGCGTGCATGCCGTCCCGGAGCGACATGTCGTGCAGGGTAACCTTGCGTCCACGGATGTCCATGGTGTGCTCCTGATCAGCTTGCGGAGGGGGTGAACGTGCCGGCGAGGATCTCCTCGGCGATCATCTCGCCGGTGCGGAGCGCCGCAGCCGTCATGATGTCGAGGTTGCCCGCGTAGGTCGGCAGGAAGTCGCCCAGGCCGGCGACCTCCATCCAGACGGTGACGCGCCGGCCGTCGAAGACGGGCCCGTTCTTGAGGGTGTAGCCGGGGACGTAGCGCTGGACCTCGCGGACCATCTCGTGGATGGAGCGCGTGATGGCCTCCTGGTCCGGCTCGTCGTCGGTCAAACAGTGGATCGTGTCCCGCATGATCATCGGCGGATCGGCGGGGTTGATGATGATGATCGCCTTGCCCTCGCGCGCGCCGCCCACGGCGGCGACGGCGCCCGACGTCGTGCGGGTGAACTCGTCGATGTTGTCGCGGGTCCCGGGGCCCACGGACTCCGAGGCGACCGTCGCGACGATCTCCGCGTAGGCGACCGACTGGACACGCGAGACGGCGGCGACCATCGGGATCGTGGCCTGCCCCCCGCAGGTGACCATGTTGACGTTCATCTCGCCGCGCCCGACGTGGTCACGCAGGTTGACGGGCGGGACGCAGTACGGCCCGAGCGCGGCCGGCGTCAGGTCGATGGCGACGATCCCGGCCTCCTTGAGCCGCGGCGCGTGCACGCGGTGCACGTAGGCCGAGGTCGCGTCGAAGACGATCCGGATGTCGTCTGCGGCGGCCTGGGCCATCAGCCCGTCGATGCCGTCAGCCGTCGTCTTCAGGCCCATGTCGCGCGCGCGCGCCAGCCCGGGCGACGCCGGGTCGACGCCGACCATCCACACCGGGTTGATCGTCTCGCTGCGGCGAGCCTTGTAGAGCAGGTCGGTCCCGATGTTGCCGGGGCCGATGATCGCTGCGTTGATCTTTCTGGTCATCAGACGAACCTCACGGACGCGCGGCCGATGCCGCCAATCGCCAGTTCCATGTGATCGCCGGCGACCACCGGCTCCAGCGGAACCAGCGAGCCGGACAGGATGATGTCCCCCGCGTCGAGGGTGATGCCGTAGCGGCCCAGCGTGCTGGCCAGCCACGCGACGCAGTTCAGCGGGTTGCCCAGCGCCGCGGCGCCGGCGCCGGTCGAGACGATCTCGCCGTTCTTCCACACCACCATGCCGCAGGTCTCGAGGTCCACGTCCCGCGGGTTCACCCGCGCGTCGCCCAGCACGAAGACCCCGCACGAGGCGTTGTCCGCGACCGTGTCCTGGATCCGGATCTTCCAGTCCCGGATCCGCGAGTCCACGACCTCGAAGCACGGCGTGATGTAGTCCGTCGCGTCCAGCACCTGCTCCGGCGTGACGTCGTCGCCGGTCAGCCCCTTGCGCAGCACGAACGCGATCTCGCCCTCGGCGCGCGGCTGGATCAGCTCCGTCGACAGCGGCAGCTCCGCGCCGTTCGGGTACTGCATCCGGTCGGTCAGGTAGCCGAAGTCCGGCTGGTGCACGTCCAGCATCTTCTGGACGGCCCGGCTCGACACGCCGATCTTCTTGCCCACGATGCGCTCGCCGGCGTCCAGCCGCCGCTGCACCATGCGCAGCGACACGTGGTACGCGTCGTCGATCGTGATCTCAGGCGTGCGCTCGGTGAACGGGGTGATGGTGCGGCGCTCGCGCAGCGCGTCGTAGAGCTCGTCGCCGTACGCGAGGATCTGGTCCCTGCTGATGCCCACGGTGGTCTCCGGTCAGCCGTTCTGGAGGAAGTCGAGGAGGGTGCGGTTGAACACGTCCGCGTGCTCGACCATCACCCAGTGGCCGCACTCGCTGAGCACGACCAGGCGCGTGTTGCTGCACTGCTCGACCAGCCGATAGCCGCCCGAGACCGGGCAGAACTGATCGTTGACGCCCCACAGCGCGAGGATCGGGCAGCCCAGCTCGGGCGTGCGCGACGCGAGGTTCGGGACCTTGATCATGCCCAGGATGTTGGGCGGCTGGGTCTCGAAGACCTGAAAGCGCTCCTCGATGATCTCGTCGGTGATCAGCGACTCGTTGAAGAGCTGCAGCCGGAACAGGCGCCGCATCGCGTCGCGGTCGATCGCCCCGCCGCCGTACAGGATGCCCAGCATCGTGCGGATGCCCTTCATGCCCATGTACGTCTCGCGCTCCTCGAGCCCGCCCGGCGCCATCAGCACGAGCCGCGTGATCAGCTCCGGCCGATTGAGCGCCGCCTGGATGCAGATCGCGCCGCCCATCGAGTTGCCCACCAGCGTCACGTCCTTCAGACCCAGCCCGTCACAGAGCCCGGTGATCGCGTCGACGACCGACTCCCAGCTGTACGCCGCGTCCGGTGTGCGTGTCGAGTAGCCGTAGCCCGGGAGATCCGGCACCACGCAGCGGTAGCCCTGCGCCGCCAGCCACTCGTAGTTGTGGCGGAAGTTGCTCCAGCCGCTGGCGCCCGGGCCGCTGCCGTGCACGAAGACGACGGCGGGACCGTCACCGGCCTCGTGGTAGTGCACACGCAGCCCGTGGGGGACGTCGACGTAGCGGCCTTCCGGCACGGCGGGGACGATCTGGGTCATGGTCGTTCCTTGCGGCAAACGGGACGGGGCGCGCAGCTGCGCGTCCCTTCCCGTGAGGTGTGGCGTCGTGGGGCGGCCCGGGCAGAGCCCGGAGCCGGGCAGGGTGCCGGTCCGCAGCGCGGAGCCGGGCGTCAGGGCGAAGCTCGAGGGGGACTACTGGCGGGGGCGCGCGTACGGCGGGCGGCGGTGCCCCCACTCGCTGATGTGGTCGTACGTCGTCGGCTCCCACGTCGCGTCGTCGACCAGGCGGCCACCCCAGCCGTACTCGAACTCGAAGCCCGACGGCGTCATCGCGTAGAACGACACCATGCGGTCGTTCGGGTGCCGGCCGATCGTCTGGGAGATCCGCACCCCGTGATCCACCGCGCGGTCGAACGCCCGGCCCACGTCGTCCAGCGAACCGACCTGGATCAGGAAGTGGTGGATGCGCTTGGGCAGGTTGCCCCCGAACGCCACCGAGTGGTGCCGCGGGTTCACGTGGGTGAACGCGATGTCCACCTTGTAGCCGCCGATGTCGCAGATGATGTGGTCGCTCAGCTTGAAGCCGATCACGTCGCAGAAGAAGCGCTCGCTCTGCTCGCGGTCCTTCGCGCGCATGACGACGTGGCCCAGGCCCAGCTCGCCGGCGACGAAGCCCGACGGGACCAGCCGCGTGTCCAGCGGCTCGTCCGTCGTCTCCAGGCCGTGCACGATCTCGACCCGGTTGCCGCCCGGCTCACGGAAATGCAGCAGCCCCTGGACGCGCCGCGCCCGCAGCTCGTCCTCCGTGCCCCGCGTCGTCGCGACGCCGTGCTCCGCGAGGTGCGCTTCGAACGCATCCAGCGCCGCGCCGTCGGCGACCGACAGGCCCACCGTCACGCAGTCGTCGCGCTCGCCGCTCACCACGATGAACCGGTGCCGGTGCTCGTCGTTGCGCAGCGTGAAGCCGCCGTCGAACCGCTCGCCGATCGTCAGGCCCAGGACCTCGGTCGCGAACGCCTCCCACTCCGCCAGGTCGCGGACGTCGAAGACGAGGTATGCCAACTGCTCGATCGCTGCCATCGTGCCTGTACCGTGTGGCTGTCGCGCCCCGCGCTGCGGGGCCCGTGGGGGTGGGCGTGGCGGCCTCGGTGCCCGCGAACCGGGCGCCCGACGGCCGCGTCAGATGAAGTAGTCCGTCGTGCGCAGGCCCATCGACACGCGCGCGAAGTTGATCCCCGGCTTCTCCGGGTTGTTCGCGTAGTGCGCCCGCGCCGCGTTGATCGCCTGGAAGTACCGCTGCAGCGGGTGCGACTCGAAGATCGCGCCGCCGCCAGCCGCCGCGAAGAGATCGAGCATCGCCCGACGGCACTTCTCGACCACGCGCGCGGAGTCGTACCGGTACGCGACCCGCAGGTCGACCGGGATGTCCTCGTTCGCCTCGGCGTACGCCATCAGCGTCGCCATGTTGTGCGCCAGCACCGTGCGCAGATCGTGCACCGTCGCCCGCGCCTCCGCGATCGCCGCCTGCGTCGAAGGGTCGTCCTGGACCTTGCGCCCGTCGCCGCGCGCCACCCGCTCACGCTGGCCGGCGATGAACCGATCGGTCGCGCCCTCCAGCATCCCGATCGTCGACGTCGAGACCGACCGCACGAACAGCTGCCCGAACGGCAGCCGGAACAGCGGCTCCGGGTTCAGCGTGTTGCCCGGGCTCTTGAGCCGGAACCCGTCCGCGAACCGGTGCGTCCGGTACTCGGGGACGAACACCGGCTCGTCGATCACCACGTCCTTCGAGCCCGTCCCGCGCAGCCCCGACGTGTGCCACGTGTCGTCGAGACGGTAGTCGCGCCGCGGCACCAGGAACGTGCGCATGTCCGGCTGCTGGCCCTCCTCCCTGGGCGGCACGAACGCCCCCAGGAAGACCCAGTCGCAGTGATCGCTGCCGCTCGAGAAGCCCCAGCGGCCGCTCAGCAGGTACCCGCCCTCCGTGTGCTGGACCTTGCCCACCGGCATGTACGAGCTGGAGATGAGCGTCGAGCTGTCCTCGCCCCACACCTCCTGCTGCGCCCGATCGTCGAACAGCGCCAGCTGCCAGTTGTGGACCGCCACGACGCCGTAGACCCACGCCGTCGACGGGCACGCCTTCGCCATCTCCATCTGGCAGCGGAAGAACACCATCGGATCCATCGCGTAGCCACCCCAGCGGGTCGGCTGCAGCACCCGGAACAGGCCGGCCTCCTGCATCTCCGCGATCGTCTCCGCCGGCAGCTGGCGCGCCGCCTCGGTCGCCGCCGAGCGCTCGTCCAGCCGCACCGCCAGCGCACGCGCCCGCTCCACGAGCTCCTCTGCCGTCACCTGGTTCTGCCTGGACACTGCTGCAGTCATCGCTCCTCCCATGGCTGCCCACGCAGCCTCCTGGTGGCCGGCCCGCGCCCTCTGCGCGCTCGCGGGCGTCGACGCCCCGGCGGTCGCTGGCCGATGCCACAAAATAGAACATGTTTCAGTCGCGAACGCAAGCCCCCGCGAGGTTCGCCCCACTGGGATGCCCGAAGGCCCGCTGCGGGTGTGGCGCGAGGCCCCGCCCGGCTTCAGGTGGTGACAAACGGGGGCGCGGCGTGTAGTCCGCCGCCAGCTTTCCGCCGGGCGGCGCGAGCCCGGCGCAGACGGAGTCCGATCCGATGGCCATCGAAACCAGGACCGTGCACGCGGTGGCGACCCTCGCCCGCATCGATCTCGACCGGCTGGACCCGGCCCGGGTCCAGGGCATGGTGGAGCAGCTGTCGCGTGTCATCGGCTGGGTCGAGCAGCTCTCCAGCGTCGACACCAGCGACATCGAGCCCACCGCCCACCCCGTCGACCTCGCGATGCGCCTGCGCGACGACGTCGCCGTGCCCGGACCGGGCGCAGACGTCATCCTGCGCAACGCGCCGCACAGCGACGGCTCGTCGTTCCTCGTCCCCCAGGTCGTCGAGGAGGACACGGATGCCTGATCAGCTCTCACGCCTCGCCGCCGCTGTCCGCACCGGCGCGACCACCTCGCGCAGCCTCGTCGAGCGTGCGCTGGCGCGCGAGGCGTCCGCGCGCGCGCTGAACGCGGTCACCAGCGTCACCGCCGCGGAGGCCCTCGCCACAGCGGACGCCATCGACGCAGCCGCCCGCGCCGGCGCGCCCCTGGGCCCGCTGGCCGGCGTGCCGCTCCTCGTCAAGGACAACATCTGCACCACGGACGGCGTCACGACCTGCGCGTCACGCATGCTGCCGGGCTACCGCTCGCCGTTCGACGCCGAGGCCGTACGTCGCCTGCGCCAGGCCGGCGCCGTGATCGTCGGCAAGGCGAACATGGACGAGTTCGCCATGGGCTCGACCGGCGAGACCAGCGCCGCCGGCCCCTGCGGCAACCCCTGGAGCGCCGCGCACGTGCCCGGCGGCTCCTCGAGCGGCTCGGCGGCCGCCGTCGCCGCCGGGATCGTCCCCGCGTCGCTCGGCTCCGACACCGGCGGCTCCGTGCGCCAACCGGCGGCCTTCTGCGGGGTCGTCGGCGTCAAGCCCACCTACGGCACCGTCAGCCGCCGCGGCCTCGTCGCCTACGGCTCGAGCCTCGACCAGATCGGGCCCCTCGCCACCTCCGTCGCGGACGCCGCGCTGCTGCTGTCCGTCATCGCCGGCCACGACGCCGGCGACGCCACCAGCGCCGCGCAACCGACCCCCGACTACCTGGGCGGCCTCACGGCAGGTGTCCAGGGCCTGCGCGTCGGCGTGCCCCGCGCGCTGCTCGCCTCCGGCGTCGAACCGGCGGTGCTCGCCGAGGTCGAGCGCGCCGCCGCGATCCTCGAGGAAGCGGGCGCGCGAGTCGTCGACGTGGCCCTGCCCCACGCCCCGGTGGCCGCGCCCGCCTACTACATCCTCGCCACCGCGGAGGCGTCCTCGAACCTCTCCCGGTTCGACGGCGTGCGCTACGGCCACCGCACCGGCGACGCCGCAGACATCGACGAGCTGTACGCGCGCAGCCGCGCCGAGGGCTTTGGCCCGGAGGTCATCCAGCGCATCCTGCTGGGGACCTACGTGCTCAGCGCCGGCTACTACGACGCCTACTACCGCAAGGCCCAGCAGGTCCGGACGCTCATCATCGACGACTACCGCGCTGTCTTCGCCGCCTGCGACGTGCTGCTCACGCCGCCGTCCCCATCGACCGCCTTCCGCACCGGCGACGCCTCGCGGGACCCGCTCCAGATGTACCTCGCGGACATCTTCACGGTCTCGGCCAACCTCGCCGGCATCCCCGCCATGAGCCTGCCGATGGGCCTCGACGGCCAGGGCCTGCCCACCGCCGTGCAGCTGTCCGCCCGGGCCTTCCGCGAGCCGGTCCTCTTCCAGGCCGCGGCAGAGCTGGAGCGCCGCCGCGGCGCGCTGCCGAGCGCCCCGGGCTACACCCTGTTCGACGGAGCGGACGCATGAGCAGCACCGAGTCGGCGTGGGAGACCGTGATCGGCCTCGAGGTCCACGCGCAGCTGGCCACCCGGTCCAAGATCTTCTCGAGCGCGCCGGTCGCCTTCGGGCAGCCGCCCAACAGCCTCGTCAACGACGTCTGCGCAGGCCTGCCGGGCGCGCTGCCGGTCCTCAACCGCGAGGCCGTCGCCCTCGCGCTGCGCGCCGGGCTCGCGCTGGGCTGCTCCATCCAGCGCGTCAGCGTCTTCGCGCGCAAGAACTACTTCTATCCCGACCTGCCCAAGGGCTACCAGATCAGCCAGTTCGAGCAGCCGATCTGCCTGGGCGGCGCGATCCCCTACGAGCTCGACGGCGAACAACACAGCCTGCGGCTGACCCGCATCCACATGGAAGAGGACGCCGGCAAGTCGACGCACACCGCCGCCGGGCCGTACTCCGCCATCGACCTCAACCGCGCCGGGACCCCGCTCGTCGAGATCGTCTCCGAGCCCGAGCTCCACAGCGCGGAGCACGCCGCCGCCTGCTTCCGCGAGCTGCGCTCGATCCTCGTCGCGCTCGGCGTCAACGACGGCAACATGGCCGAGGGCTCGCTGCGCTGCGACGCCAACGTCAGCGTCCGACGCCGCGGGGACACGACGCTGGGCACCAAGGTCGAGATCAAGAACCTCAACTCGTTCAAGTTCCTGCGCGACGCCATCCGGGCAGAGAGCCAGCGCCAGATCGACGTCCTCGAGCGCGGCGGCGCCCTCGTTCAGGAGACCCGCCTGTGGCATGAGGTCGAGCGCCGCACCGTCCCGATGCGCACCAAGGAAGGCAGCGCGGACTACCGCTACTTCCCCGACCCGGACCTCCCGCCGCTGATCATCGAGGAGGGCTGGATCGCGACCGTGCGCGCGAACCTCCCCGAGCTGCCCGGCGCCCAGCGCGCTCGGCTGCAGCAGCAGCACGGGCTGAGCGCCTACGACGCCACCGTGCTCGTCGCCCTCGAGGGCGCCGTCCCGGTGTTCGACGGCGCGGTCGCCGCCGGCGCCCCGCCCAAGGGCGTCGCCAACCTGCTGAGCGGCATCGTCGCCGCCAGCATCAACGAGGGGCGCCTGCGCTGGGACGCCGCGGCGTCCGCCTTCGTCCCGGTCGCTGCCGGCCCGGCGCCCTCGAGCGGCCGCGTCGACGGACCGCGCCTGGGCGAGCTCGCCGGGCTGCTGCACGACGGCGTCATCTCCTCCAACGCGGCGCGCGACGTCCTCGACCGCATGCTCGCCTCCGACGCGTCGCCGCGTCGCATCGTCGACGAGGCCGGACTCCAGCAGCTCTCCGACACCGACGCCCTCGACGCGATCATCCGCGAGGTCATCGCCTCGATGCCTGACGCCGCGACTTCGTACCGCTCGGGAAACAGAAAGGTCCTCGCGTTGTTCATCGGTCGGGTCATGAAGAGCTCGTCGGGGCGCGCCAACCCGGGCCTGGTGCAGGAGCGGCTGCGCGCGTTGCTGGCAGAAACCGAATGACCCACGACGGCTGACGGCTCCTCGCCTGACGCCGTGACGCCCCCACGTCGCCACGACAAGCCGTCGTGCCGGCGGCCAGCTCCCCAACCACACCGCGGTCCCGCGCGCTGCCACGATCGACAGGCCGCTGCGCGACCCGAGCCGAGACGACAGGGTACACTGATGCAACAGGACACGTGGTTTCGCGCCGTACGCTGGACCGGGGGCGCACGCGACGGCGCGCTCGAGCTGCTCGACCAGCGTCTGCTGCCCGGCCAGGAGACCTGGCTGACCTGCAGGACCGCGGCAGACGTCGCCGCGGCGATCCACACGATGGCCGTCCGCGGCGCGCCGGCGATCGGCTGGACCGCCGCCTACGGCGCTGTCCTCGCCTACCGTGATACCCACCCGGGCACCGCCGAGCGCGCCTCCCAGTGGGGGCTCCTCCACGACGCGCGGCCTACCGCCGTGAACCTGCACTGGGCGCTGCGCCGCATGGCCGCCGTCGCCCAGGACTGCGGACTCGACGGCGACGAGCTCATCGAGCGGCTCCTCGCAGAGGCCCACGCGATCGGCGAAGAGGACCTCGCCGCGAACCTCGCCATGGGCGCCCTGGGCGCGGAGCTGATGCCCGAGCGCGCCCGCATCCTCACCCACTGCAACACCGGCTCGCTCGCGACCGCCGGCGTGGGCACGGCGCTGGGCGTCATCCGCGCCACCGCGAAGGCCGGCAAGCTCGAGCACGTCTACGCAGACGAGACCCGCCCGTACCTCCAGGGCGCGCGCCTCACTGTCTGGGAGCTCATGCGCGACAGCCTGCCCGTCTCCCTCGTCACCGACGGCATGCCCGGCTACCTGATGCAGCAGGGCCTCGTGCACGCCGTGATCGTCGGCGCGGACCGCATCGCCGCGAACGGCGACACGGCGAACAAGATCGGCACCTACGGGCTGGCGGTGCTCGCGCACCACCACGGGATCCCGTTCTACGTCGCGGCGCCCACGTCGACCGTGGACCTCAACACGGCGTCAGGCCGCCAGATCCCCATCGAGCAGCGCAGCGCGGCGGAGGTCACCGAGCTGGCCGGCGTCGCCATCGCGCCCGCCGGCGCCCGGGCCGAGCACCCGGCCTTCGACGTGACGCCGGGCGAGCTCATCACGGGCATCATCACCGAGCGCGGCGTCGCGCTGGGCTCCTACACGGTGCGCCTGCGCGAGCTGATGAACCAGCCTTGAGACGGCGACCGCGCGTCGCGCGACCTGCCAGCGTGTGAAGCTGCGGAGGGCGCCCCCGGAGCGCGGCCTGCCCTGGAACACGGCCCGCCCCGGAACACGATCCTCCTCTGGTGAGGGATCAGCCCTTGGTCAGAGCGTGAGGCCCTGGCCAATCAGCGCGCCCGGGCGCGGGCCGCCCAGCTGGCTGCCGCCCTGGAGCCGCAGCTGCATGCCGTCTACCTCGCGCCGCTCGAGCTGCAGGTCCGGTTGATCGGAGAGGTCGTCGATCCGCCCCTCCGGAGCGGCGAGGTCGTCGCCGGCGGCGGTGTCCGCCTCGGGGGCAGCGCCGTCTGCGGTGTCGGCCTCGGTCGCAGGCTCATGGGCGCCCTGCGCGCTGTCGCCGTCCGCCCCCTCGTGTGCAGCGCTGTCGTCGGTCGCCGCCGAGGTGGTCTCTGCGGCCTCCTCGGTCGCCGGCTCGTCGCCGCGTGAGCAGGCAGGGAGCGTGAGCAGGGAGCAGATGATGACCGATGCGCTGAGGCGAAGACGGAGCATGGTGTTCCTCGTAGGGGGGCAGGGTGGGCGTGGCCACCGGTGGGGTCCCGGTGCGTCCCGATCATGGTGTCTCGCGGCGCCGCCGCGTCGTGTCGTGGGGCGTTCGCGGTGCTGGGCGCTTGGGGTGTCTGGTGCTGCGCGCGTGTTGTCTGGGGGCGCGTGTTGTCTGGGGGCGCGTGTCGCCAGGACAGCGGGCCCGGACCCGGCGCGCATCCGGCGGTCCAACAGCGCTCAGCGCACCGTATTCCCGTTCGCGCGGCGCGCAAGGTGCCGTCCCGCGTCGCGAGGACGGTGAGCACCCGGAGTGAGCGCACCGGATGAGCGTCGCGTGGCGGGCAGCTCGTCCGTTGACGACGCCAGCCGGTGTGCTAGCCGCGCTGCCGGTGTCGAGGCGTGCGACCGCGGAGGGTCCAGTGGCAGGAGACATCATTCATGTGCGCGGGCTCTCGTTGACCGCGAGGCACGGCGTCTACGAGGAGGAGCGGCGCGAGGGCCGCAGCTTCACGGTCGACCTGGACGCGTACGTCAACACGTTGCGCGCGGGCACGACGGACGAGCTGCAGCAGACGGTGGATTACCGGGACCTGTCTGCCGCGGTGCTGCGCGTGATGCAGGGCGAGAGCCGACACCTCATCGAGACGCTGGCCGAGGCCATCGCCGCGGATCTGCTCGCGACCGTGCCGGCGCTGTCCGGCGTCCGCGTGACGGTCTGGAAGCGGGCGACGGGCGTTCCGGGTGATCCGGAGCGGGTCGGCGTGACGATCGAGCGTGCGCGCCCCTGAGGGAGCGCCCGTGCGGGGGCTGGCGCGCCGCGATGGGTCGCAGCGACCGGTGGCATCCGGGGTCGTGACCCGGTGCTCAGGCCGTCGCCGCCGGGCTCCGGAGCTGCGAAAGTTGACGTTTGCGGGGGGCGGATGATATCCGGACATGCACCGCGCGACGAGGTGCGGTGTACGAACTCTGGCGTTCAGCGCGCGCGGCGCTGATGTCGCCGGAGGCGTCAGCAACGCTCGGAGAGTCATGGCTCGAACGATCCTCGTGGTAGACGACAGCGCGACCGTGCGCACGGTCGTGGAGTGGATATTTCACGGGACCGGCGACGTGGTGGTGCCTGCGGCGTCTGCCGCTGAGGCGCGCGCGGCGGTGGACGGGCGGGTGCCCGACCTGACCCTGATCGCCTACCATCTGCCTGATGGCTCCGGGTTCGACCTCTGCCGCGAGCTGCGCGGCCGCGCGGGCTTCGAGAAGGCACGCCTGTTCGTGCTCACCGGTCAACACCACCCCTACGACGAAGCGCAGGTCGCCGCGTGCGGCGCGAACGGCGAGATCCGCAAGCCGTTCAAGGTCGACCCGATCCTGCAGGCGCTGGCGTCCGAGCCGGTTGCCGTGGCGGTCAGCGACGCGCCCGCCGCCGCTCCTGCCGCTCCGGCACCGGCGCCCGCGGCCGAGCCAGCCGCCACCGAGAGCGGCCTGCTGCGCGCCGTGCCTG
>ERZ869909.1583-NODE-1583-length-17958-cov-87.656395_pt1 | contig 17958 bp, 15 predicted proteins | sample MGYA00520892_ERZ869909 | MGnify/ENA primary metagenome ERZ869909 (study PRJEB32215, sample SAMEA104723947) | bioreactor metagenome | biome: bioreactor; feature: anaerobic bioreactor; material: water | place: China | collected 2015-03-12 ...
ACCGGGCGGCCCAAGGGCGTGGTGCATACCTCGGGCGGCTATCTGGTCTATGCCGCGATGACGCATCAATACACGTTTGATTATCATGATGGCGATGTCTTCTGGTGCACCGCCGATGTCGGCTGGGTGACGGGCCACAGCTATATTGTTTACGGCCCGCTGGCCAATGGTGCTACCACGCTGATGTTCGAAGGCGTGCCGACCTGGCCGGATGCCGGGCGCTTCTGGGCAGTCTGCGAAAAGCACAAGGTCAACCAGTTCTACACCGCCCCCACCGCGATACGCGCGCTGATGGCCTTTGGCTCCGAGCCGGTGCAGAAATACGATCTGTCCAGCCTGCGTCTGCTGGGCACCGTGGGCGAGCCGATCAACCCGGAAGCCTGGAACTGGTACAACGAGCATGTCGGCAAGGGCAAATGCCCGATCGTCGATACCTGGTGGCAGACCGAAACCGGCGGACATCTGATCACCCCCTTGCCCGGCGCGATTCCCGCCAAGCCCGGTTCGGCCACCAAGCCGTTCTTCGGTATCAAGCCCGTTGTACTGGAAGCTGAAAGCGGCAAGCTGATCGACAGCACCGAGGCCGAGGGCGTATTGTGTATCGCCGACAGCTGGCCGGGCCAGATGCGCACGGTCTGGGGCGATCACCAGCGCTTTCAGGAAACTTATTTCCAGCAATACAAGGGCTATTACTTCTCGGGCGACGGCTGCCGGCGCGATGCGGACGGCTATTACTGGATCACCGGCCGGGTGGATGACGTGATCAACGTCTCGGGGCACCGGATGGGCACCGCCGAGGTGGAATCGGCACTGGTTGCGCATGAGGTGGTCGCCGAGGCGGCTGTGGTGGGCTATCCGCATGCCGTGAAGGGGCAGGGTATTTATGCCTATGTCACGCTGATGAACGGGGTCGAACCCTCGGACGAACTGCGCAAGGAGCTGGTGAAATGGGTGCGCACCGAAATCGGCCCCATCGCCAGCCCTGACCTGATCCAGTGGGCGCCGGGCCTGCCGAAAACCCGCTCGGGCAAAATCATGCGCCGCATCCTGCGCAAGATCGCCGAGAACGACTATGGCGCGCTGGGCGACACCTCGACACTGGCCGATCCGTCGGTGGTGGAGGACCTGATCGAAAACCGCATGAACCGGGGCTGATCTGATGTCTGAAACAACCACCCGCCCCGCCGTCCTGATCCTGCTAGGGCCGCCGGGCGCGGGCAAGGGCACCCAGGCGCGCATGCTGGAAGAGGCCTATGGCCTGATCCAGCTTTCCACGGGCGATCTTTTGCGCGCCGCAGTGGCAGCGGGCACCCCGGCCGGGATGGCGGCCAAGGCGGTGATGGAGGCCGGGGGGCTGGTCTCGGACGAGATTGTGCTGGCTATTCTGAAAGACCGGATGGCCCAGCCGGATACCGCGCACGGTATCATTCTGGATGGATTCCCGCGCACACCGGGACAGGCCGAGGCGCTGGATGCGCTTCTGGCCGGGCAGGGGCTTGCCATTGGTGCGGCCGTGTCGATGGAGGTCGACGACGCTGCCATGGTTCAGCGTGTGTCCGGTCGCTACACCTGCGAGGGCTGCGGCGAAGGGTACCATGACGCGTTCAAGCAACCTCGGGAGGAGGGAGTTTGCGACAAATGCGGCGGCACGGCGTTCAAGCGCCGCGCCGACGACAATGCCGAAACTGTCGAAGCCAGACTGAAGGCTTATCACGAACAGACGGCACCGCTGATCGCCTATTACGCGGCGCGCGGGGTTCTGAAGACGGTGGACGGGATGGGCTCCATCGCTGCCATCGCTGACGACCTTGGCGCCATCGTGAAACAGGTGACAGCCTGAAAGCGGCCGCCCCGTCTTGCACACGGGACGGCCGTACCAAGAAGCAGGCATCCCATTCCGGGGTGCCCGCAGGAGGCAATCCGGGAGGATACACATGTCTGACAAATCCGCCAGCGCCTACTGGGCGGCGAATGTTCGGATCATCACCATTTGCATGGTAATCTGGGCGCTCGTCTCGTTCGGTTTCGGCATCATCTTGCGCCCTCTGCTTTCGGGCATCCCCGTCGGGGGGACTGATCTTGGCTTCTGGTTCGCCCAGCAAGGCTCGATCCTGACCTTCATCGTTCTGATCTTTTTTTATGCCGCACGCATGAACCGCCTCGACCGCGAGTTCAGCGTGGACGAACAGTAAGGGGCCGGAAAAGATGGACCAGTTTACCCTCAACCTGCTGGTGGTGGGCGCGACCTTCGCCCTCTATATCGGCATCGCGATCTGGGCGCGCGCCGGATCGACGGCGGAGTTCTATGCCGCCAACCGGGGCGTTCACCCCGTTCTCAACGGTATGGCAACGGCGGCTGACTGGATGTCAGCGGCGTCGTTCATCTCGATGGCCGGTCTGATTGCCTTTGTCGGTTATGGCAACTCGACCTTCCTGATGGGCTGGACCGGCGGCTATGTGCTGTTGGCGCTTCTGCTCGCGCCCTATCTGCGCAAGTTCGGACGCTTCACGGTGCCGGATTTCATCGGCGACCGCTTCTATAGCCAGACTGCGCGGATCGTGGCTGTCATCTCGCTTCTGGTCATGTCGATTACTTATGTGATCGGTCAGATGACCGGTGCAGGCGTGGCCTTTTCGCGCTTTCTTGAGGTGCAATCCTCGACCGGCCTTTTCATCGCATCGGCCGTGGTGTTCGCCTATGCGGTGCTTGGCGGCATGAAGGGCATTACCTATACACAGGTTGCGCAGTACATCGTTCTGATCATCGCCTATACCATTCCGGCGGTGTTCATTTCGCTGCAACTGACGGGGCAGTTCCTGCCGCAGATCGGCCTGTTCAGCACGCATACAGAATCGGGCATGCCGCTTCTGGCGCGTCTGGATCAGGTGTTGGTTGAACTGGGTTTTCGCGATTATACGGGTAACCATGGTTCGACCCTGAACATGGTTCTGTTCACCATGTCGCTGATGATCGGCACCGCTGGTCTTCCGCACGTCATCATCCGGTTCTTCACCGTGCCAAAAGTGTCTGATGCCCGCGCTTCGGCGGGTTGGGCGTTGGTGTTCATTGCGTTGCTTTATACTGTGGCTCCGGCCGTGGGTGCGATGGCGCGACTGAATATCATCACCACAATCTATCCTAACGGCACCGCCGAGACACCGATCGCCTATGACGACCGGCCGCAATGGATGCATACTTGGGAACAGACAGGTCTTTTGCGCTTTGAGGACAAGAACGGCGATGGCCTGATCCAGTACTACAACGCCACCCCCGAATTTGCGGCCATTGCTGAAGAACGCGGTTGGGAAGGCAACGAAATGGTCACCTTCAACCAGGATATCCTGGTGCTGGCCAACCCGGAGATCGCACAGCTTCCGGGCTGGGTGATTGCGCTGATCGCCGCTGGCGGTCTGGCTGCGGCACTGTCCACGGCTGCGGGTTTGTTGCTGGCCATTTCGTCGGCCATCAGCCACGATCTGATCAAATCGGTGTTCAACCCCAACATCTCGGAAAAGGGCGAGCTTCTGGCAGCGCGCATCTCGATGGCCTTCGCCATCGCGCTGGCAACCTATCTGGGCCTCAACCCGCCGGGATTTGCCGCGCAGGTGGTGGCGCTGGCCTTCGGTCTGGCTGCATCGTCGTTGTTCCCGGCGATCATGATGGGGATCTTCTCGAAGCGCATGAACTCGACGGGTGCGATCGTGGGGATGCTGGTGGGCCTTGGCTCTACGGTGCTGTATATCTTCACCTATCTGGGCTGGTTCTTCATCCCTGGCACCAACATGCTTGCCAACACCGCGGAGAACTGGCTGTTCGGCATCTCGCCGCTGAGCTTTGGAACGGTGGGTGCGATCCTGAACTTCGCTGCGGCATATATCACGCTGTCGCTGACCAAGGAGGCCCCGGAGGAAATCCAGGAACTCGTGGAATCGATTCGCGTGCCGCGCGGTGCCGGTGGTGCGCAGTCGCACTGACATTGACACCGGAGGGGGGCGCAGGCGCGCCCCCCCCACCCCGTAACGGGGATTGTCTGAGGGGCTGAAACATGGATATCCAGATCGAAGCGATCAAGACCTTTCTGGAAAGCGTCCATCCCTATGACAGCCTGCCGCACGACGAGTTGGTGCGTGTCGCCACCTCTTTCAGCCGCAGGGAATATCCAACGGGTTCCGAAATCTACGCCGCTGGCGAGCCAGTTCGCGGTCTCTTTCTGATCAAGCGTGGCGCGGTGGAGGTGATCGACCGCAATGGGGAACTGGTCTCGCTTCTGGGGCCGCGCAACTCCTTTGGCGAACGCGGCCTCTTGCGTGACGGGCTTGCGGTGACGTCGGCACGGACCACGGATGACAGCGTCATCCTGATGCTTCCCGAACCCGAGTTGCGCCGCCTGATCACCGCCTCGCCGGCTTTCTCGCGGTTCTTCAACCGCAACCGGGGCGCCGAAACGCGTGGCACCGATCTGAGTGCGATCAAGGTCAGCGAACTGATGGCGCGCAGCCCCGTCACCATTTCCCCCGAGGCCACCGTAACCGAGGCCGCAAGGCTGATGCGCGACAAGCATATCTCAAGCCTGGCGGTGACCGAAGACGGCGCGCTGCGCGGGATCCTCACCACGCGGGATCTGACAGCGCGTGTTCTTGCCGAGGGGCTTCCAGCCGAAACCCTGGTGGCAGAGGTGATGACCGCCGACCCATTGGTGCTGACACCGGATTCGCTGGGTTCGGACATCTTGCACACCATGCTGGAATGCCGGATCGGCCATTTGCCAGTGGTGCAGGACGGGCGAGTCAAGGGGATCATCACCCAAACCGACCTGACGCGCTTTCAGGCTGTCAGTTCAGCGCAACTGGTGCGCGATGCCGCCAGTTGCGAAACGCCCGAGGAGATGGCCCAGGTTACCGCCCGCATTCCGCGCCTTCTGACACAGCTTGTGGCCGCCAATAACGCCCATGAAGTGGTCACGCGGCTGATAACCGATGTTGCCGATACCGTCACCCGCAGGCTTCTGAAACTGGCCGAGGCCGAACTGGGCTCCGCGCCGGTGCCGTGGCTGTGGCTGGCCTGCGGCAGTCAGGGGCGGCAGGAGCAGACCGGTATTTCCGATCAGGACAACTGTCTGATCCTTGATGACAGCGCCACCACCGATGATATGGCCTATTTCGCGCGCTTCGCGAAATATGTCTCGGACGGGTTGAACACGGCGGGCTACTTCTATTGCCCCGGTGACATGATGGCGACCAATCCGCGCTGGTGCCAGCCGGCAAAGGTCTGGCGGCGCTATTTCCGCGGCTGGATCGATGCGCCGGTGCCCGAAGCGCAGATGCTGGCCTCGGTCATGTTCGATCTGCGGCCCATCGGCGGTACGCCCGCGCTGTTTCGTGACCTTCAGTCCGAGACACTGGAAGCCGCGGCGAAGAACTCGATCTTCGTGGCGCATATGATCGCCAACTCGCTCAAGCATCAGCCACCGCTGGGCCTGTTGCGCGGCTTTGCCACCATCCGCTCGGGTGAGCACAAGAACCATATCGACATGAAGCTGAACGGCGTGGTGCCAGTGGCCGATCTGGCGCGGGTCTATGCGTTGCAAGGCAAGCTGACGCCGGTCAACACCCGTGCGCGGCTTGAGGCGGCGGAACATGCGGGGATCATCTCGATCTCTGGCGCGCGCGATCTGACCGAGTCCTACGACCTGATCGCCCGGCTACGGCTGGAAAATCAGGCGGCCCTGGTGCGCGCGGGGCGCAAGCCCGACAACTTTCTGGCGCCTTCGGATCTGTCGGATTTCGAACGCAGTCATCTGCGCGACGCCTTCGTGGTGGTGCGCACCATGCAATCGGCGCTGGGCCACAGCCGCGGCGCCCTCGGTTGAAGCGGTGCTGATGTGAGACGGCGCAGGAACAGGAACATAGTATGATATTGGAATTCATCGCGGCACTGACCTCGGGCGTTGCCCTTATGGGAGTGTTGATGCTGGCCAACCGCCTGACGGGCCAGCGCATGGGGCGCTGGGTGTTTCCGGCGGCGGTGGGGCTGGGGATGCTCGCCTATTCGGTCTGGTCGGAATACTCCTGGGCCAGCCGCGCGATCACGCCCGACTCGCCCTATGTCGAGGTCACGCGTAATCACAACAGCGTCTGGTATCGGCCGTGGACGTATCTTTGGCCGCAGGTCAACCGGATGATCGCGCTGGACCGACGTTTTTACCGGACCCGCACGGATCAGCCGCATCTCGTTCAGGCGCGCGTGGTGCGGCTGGAACGATGGATACCGGAGTCCGCATATATCGCCGTGTTCGACTGTGATGCAGGTGCACTGGCACCATTGCTTGAAGGGGTGGAACTGATGCCCGATGGAACGTTGGCGGGGGCTGAATGGGATTCGTTGCCCGCAGACGACCCGATATTGCGGGGCGTCTGCGCATTGAGGGAGGGGTGAATGAACGCTGACACGCCAGACCGAAAGCGGATTCTGGTGGTCGAGGATGAGGACAATATTGCCATCGCCCTCGACTATCTGATGACCCGCGAGGGCTATGAGCAACACCGCATCGCCAGCGGCGCGGGCGCGGTTGACCTGATCCGCAAGATGCGCCCTGATCTGGTGCTTCTCGACGTCATGCTGCCCGAGGTTTCAGGCTATGAAATCTGCCAGAACGTGCGGATGGACCCTGAACTGGAAGGCGTCAAGATCCTGATGATGACCGCGCGCGGCTCGGCCATGGAGCGGCGCAAGGGGCTGGCAATGGGGGCGGATGGCTTCATCTCCAAACCGTTCGAACTGAAGGCCCTGCGCGCCGAGGTGCGGCGAATCCTGTCGGGAGAGCCGGCACCGGAGGCCAAGGCCGGGCCGGGGACAGCGCGGCATGGTTGAACGTCTCAGCCTCAGGCTGCGCATTCTTCTGTTCTTTGCCGCGCTGGCGGTGGGGGCGGTGGCGGCACTGGGGCTGGGGCTGTGGTTTGCCGTGCAACGCGCCGCCGACCCGGCGCTGCGCGACACGTTGGTGCCCGTGGTGGTTCAGGGTGTCATAATTGCCGCCTTCATGATCGTCGCGCTTGTGGTCTGGGTCTGGTATCTGTTCGACACCAATGTCGCCCGCGCCATCGACCGGCTGGCACGCGCCATTCGCGCGCGCACCCATGCCGAAATCGACCGCGATCTGACGCGCGAAGCCGAGGGGGCCCGCTATCTGGGTGATCTTGCCCCCGCCGCACAGGAGGTCACGCGATCACTGGCGCAGACTCGTAACGCGCTGGCTGAATCGGTGGCGCGCGAAACCACGCGGCTGGCGGCGGAAAAGGCACGGCTGGAAACCCTGCTGGCCGATGTGCCGGTTGGGGTTCTTTTGTGCACCGCCGAGCATCAACTGGTGTTCTATAACGGTCAGGCGGTGGACCTTCTGGGTTCGGGGCAGGCACCGGGGCTGGACCGGAACTTGCTGGACTACCTGCGCGAAGGGCCGGTGCGCCACGCCTATCAGCGGCTTTTCGACGCAGGTGATGCCGATATGGCCTCGGACCTTTTGTGCGCCACCGCCAACGGTGCGCGCATCTTTGCCGGACGTATGCGGGTTTTGCGACGGCGCGAGGCGGGCGGGGCGCCGGGCTATGTGCTGACGCTGCGCGACGTGACCCAGGACCTGGCCGCGCATGCCAGCCGCGACGCGCTGCTGGCAGAGATATTCGAGCGTGTGCGCCGCCCTGCGGCCAATCTGCAAACGGTGATCGGCGTCTTGTCCGAACTGCCGGACCGCCCCGGCGGCAAACCTGACCTGAGTGCGGCAATGCTCGATGAAGTACAGGCGCTGACCCGGGCAATCACCGATCTGGGCGCGCGCTATGACGCCATCCAGACAGACTGGCGCCCGCTCGTCCAGACCCGCAGCACCGATCTGATGGACAGTCTGAAAGCGCGTTTCGGGGCCGAGGGGCTGTCACTGAATGTGACCGATGGACCTGCGCTAATCGTCCAGGTGGACGGTTTCGAGATCGTGGCCCTTCTGGGCTGGCTGGCGGGTCGGCTGGCAACCGAGGGTCTTGCGCAAGGCTTCGAGATCGCGCTGATCGAAGAGGACGGACCGGGTGCGGTGTTGCGGCTGGAATGGGTTGGCACTGCACTGCCGGTCGGGCGGCTGGACCAATGGTTGACTGAACAACTTGGTCCCGACACGGGCGAACTGACAGCCCGTGCCGTGTTGCAGACGCATGGCACCGAGATCTGGCCGGAAAAAACCGAGCCGGGGTGTGGTGCGGTCGCCATGCCGATCCGTGCCGCGCGCCGTGCCGGGCGCCGCCCGCCGCCCATCGCGCGTGCCGTGGTTTATGATTTCGAACTTCTGTCGAAAGCGCGTAACGCCGCCGTTGCCGATGCCCGCCTCGAAGATCTGACGTATGTTGTCTTTGATACCGAAACCACCGGCCTTTCACCCGCCAGCGATTCCATCGTTCAGATTGCCGCTGTCCGACTGGTGAACGGCAGGCGGCTGGAAAGCGAGGTATTCGACACGCTGGTCGATCCGGGCAGGGCGATCCCGCCGCTGTCAACCGATGTGCATGGCATCACCGATTCCATGGTGCGCGGCGCGCCCCGGATTGAGGCAGTCGGGGCGCAGTTCCACCGCTTTGCCCAGGGGGCGGTGCTGGTGGCGCATAACGCGCCCTTCGACATGGAGTTCCTGCGCCGCAATGAGGCCGGTATCGGGGCGCGCTTCGATAATCCGGTGCTGGATACGGTGCTTTTGTCTGCGGTGGTTTTTGGCCAGCTTGAGGAACACTCGCTTGACGCGCTGACTGCCCGGCTGGGCATCACCATCCCCGAAGAAGCCCGGCACACCGCCATCGGGGACACGATCGCTACGGCTGATGCCTTCCTCAAACTGGTGCCGATGCTGAAGGCGCGCGGGCTGAACACCTTTGGCGAGGTTCTGTCCGAGGTGCGCAGGCACGGAAGGCTGCTGAAGGATATCAATGCACCTGAAACCAAGGACACATCGAGGGGCTGAATGCCTGCTGGCGCAGAAGCCTGCTTCCTTTTCCGCGGCGCTGCCCCCGTCCGTCCTGCCTCCCGGGGCGGATTTCTCCGTAGTATTCTTGTGTAGCTGACGAACAAGCGCGGGGCGCTATGGGCCAAACGGGCCGGGCAGAATGGTCTGCCCGGCCCAGGGTTGTCACTGCGTTTTCCTTGCGCGATCAGCGGCTCTCTTCTTCCGCGATCAGCGCTTCGGCGGCGGCGATCAGGGCAGCGCCATCAATACCGCGCTCAGCCATTTCCTCGGCCCAGGTATCGCGCACCTGCTGGGCGGCAGCGCGCCAGCGGGCCAGTTCATCGCCCTCGATGGTGATGATCGTGTTGCCACGCTCGACCGCTGCGGCGCGGCCCGGAGCGTCACCCGCTTCCTGGATGCGCCCGGCCCAAGCCGATGCTTCGATCCCCGAGTTGGCATCGATGATCGCACGCAGGTCGTCAGGCAGCGATTCATAGGAATCGCGGTTCATGGCGAAGAAGAAGAAGGTTGAATAGAGACCCCGATCACCGCCGAACTCGGTGTGGGTATCCACCAGTTCCGGCACGCGGAGCACCTGCGTCACCTCCCACGGGATGACCGCGCCCTCGATCACATTGCGCGACAGCGATTCGGGCACTGCCGGTACCGGCATGCCGACTGCCGTGGCCCCCAGCGTTTCCAGAAGCCGGGTCGTGATGCGGGTGGGGCCGCGCACGGTGCGCCCCTGAAGGTCCTCGACCCGCTCGACCGCCGGGGCGCGCATGTGGAAGACGCCGGGCCCGTGGACATGCACGGCCAGCATATGCACATCGGCGGTTTCTTCCTGCATGTGCTCTTCAAAGAACCGCCAGGCCGCCCGCGAAGTCGATTCGGCATCGGCCATGATGAACGGCAATTCGAAGGTTTCAGAAATGGGGAAACGGCCCGGCGTGTAGCCCGCCACTGTCCAGACGATATCGACGATACCTTCGCGCGCCTGATCATAAAGCGCGGCGGGAGTGCCGCCCAGCGACATGGCCGAATACACCTCGACATTCATGCGCCCGCCCGACTCCTCGGTCACCTTCTCGGCCCAGGGGATGATGAAATCGGCCGGAACGGTGCCGGTTGGGCCCAGGAACTGGTGCACGCGCAGCGTGACCTCCTGCGCCTGAACGGCCTGAGGCGCCATCAAGGCCCCCAGCGCCACGGAGCCGGCAAGACCGGCGGTCAGGAACGCTCTTCTCAACATCAATTTTCCTCCCTGATGTTTATTCATGCAGACCGACTCGGCCAAGCGTAGCGTGCTTTTCGGTGTCGGGCAGTTCGTTTCAGCGGGTCCCAACCTTGCCAGGTTCGGCCACCCTCCCCTCCATGCGGAGGCAATTGTTACACCGGGAATGTTACAAAATTTTTGCTGGTCGGCCGAAAAGTGTCATGTCCGGCGCATCAAGCGAAAGGATCGGATGGATAGCGCACGCCGGTCAGATAAAGGCCTTGGGGCGGGCTGACCGGGCCGCAGGCCGCGCGTTGTCTGGCCGCGAGGGCCTCGGCCATGCGTTCAGGCTGCCAGGCGCCAGCGCCCACACGTTCCAGCGATCCGACCATCGATCGGACCTGATTATGCAGGAAAGACCGGGCCCTGAGTGTGAAGCGAAACTCGCTGCCAACGGCCAGCGGGATTTCGGTTATGGTCAGTTCATCCAGCGTTTTCACCGGCGAAGCCGCCTGACACAGGCTGGCGCGGAAAGTGGTGAAGTCATGCTGGCCGATGAGCGCGCGTGCGGCCTCCTGCATCGGTGCCAGCGACAGCGGGTGACGCACCTGCCAGACCAGCCCGGCCTCATGCACCAACGGGGGGCGACGGCTGATGAGGCGGAAGAGGTATTGGCGCTCGGTGGCGCTGAAGCGGGCGTGGAAATCGTCGCTGACGCGGGCGCAGGCCGTCACCGCAACCGGGGCTGGGCGCAGGTGGTGGTTGACCGCTTCCATCAGGCGCGTGGCGTCCCAGTCGCGGGCCAGATCGGCATGCGCGACCTGCCCGGTGGCATGGACGCCGGTATCGGTGCGCCCGGCTGCGGCGATGGTCGGTTGAGCGGGCTCAAGCCGGGCAAGCGCTGCTTCAACGGCAGCCTGAACCGAGGGCTGATCAAGCTGGCGTTGCCACCCGCAAAACAGCGCGCCGTGGTATTCGATGCGAAAGGCAAAACGGGGCATGGCAGCGGAACCTTCGGGGGCGGGTCAGCCCGTGGCGGCCAGTATGGCGGCAAGACCGGCGCGGTAATCGGGATAGAGCAGTTCGACGCCCAGTTCAGGCCCCACCCGCACCGAACGCAGGCGCTTGTTCTCCGAATAAAAGCTGCGCGCCATCGGGCTGAGGGCCTGTGGGTCAAAGGGCGTCTTGGGTGGTGGCGCGATGCCCAGCAATTCGGCGGCATGGGTTACGACATCCTGTGGCGGGCAGGGCGCGCCATCGCACAGGTTGAAAGGGCCTTGCGCCCGCGCCTTGGCCGCTGCCGCCACGATCCGGCCCAGATCGGTGACATGGATGCGGTTGAACACCTGACCGGGCTTGATCAGCCGGTGCGCGCGCCCCTCGTGCAATGCCTCGAAGGTTGAGCGTCCTGGCCCATAGATCCCGGCAATGCGCAGCCGCGCCACGGGCACGCCGCGCGCCGCGCCGAAAGCCTGCCATTCTTCTTCTGCACGCAGCCGCGCCTTGCCCCGAGCCGAGCCCGGTGTGGTTGGCGAGGTCTCATCGACCCAACCGCCGCCGGCATCACCATAGACGCTCGGCGCCGAAAGATAGCCGATCCACCGCAACCGTGGTGCGGCCATGTCTTGCAGCGCGGCAAGCACCGGGTCGCCATTGCCCGGCGGGACCGAGGTGATCAGATGCGTGGCTTCAGCGGCAGCGCCGGACAGCGCTGCATCGGGCCCGCCTGATCGCCACAAGACCGGGGCCAGCCCGTCGCGGGCGAATCCCTCGGCCCGCTCGGGGCTGCGGGTGGTGGCAATAACGTGCCAGCCCGCGCCGAGTGCGCTGACGATCGCGGCGGCGCTGTAGCCATGACCAATGCTGAGAAATACCGGTTGCATGCGGCTCAATATGCGCTTTCGGTCCCTGTGGGCAAGCCCGCCGGGCTTTAAACCGCCCGGAGGCATGGTTATTCTCATGTCGTAACCAACTGGAGGCTCCATGGTGCTTGCGGCCCTCACCGACCGGATCGGGCAGACGGTCGATGCGGTTTCGGCGACCGTGTCAGAAGCGTTTTTCGAGCCGGTTCTGCGGCTGGGCGTGACCGGCCTCAGCCGGGCGGGCAAGACGGTGTTCATCACGGCGCTGGTTACCAACCTGATGGAAACCGGGCGCATGACGCAACTGCGCGCCGCGCAGTCGGGTGGAATCCTGGGCGCATGGCTGCAACCGCAGCCCGACATGACGTTGCCGCGTTTCGAGTATGAAAAACACCTCGCCGCGCTCACCGGACAGCCGCCGCGCTGGCCTGAGGGAACGCGGGCGGTGTCGGAGCTGCGGCTGTCGTTCCGGCTCGCGCCTTCGGGGTTCCTCGGGGCACTGGGGGGCGCGCGACGGCTGCATCTGGATATTGTGGATTATCCGGGCGAATGGCTGCTGGATCTGACGTTGATGCGAAAAAGTTTTGCCGATTGGTCGCAATCAACGCTGGCCCGGCTGGAAACCCGCCCGCAGGCGCAGGGCTTTCTGGCCGCGCTGCGGCAGTCAGACCCCGCGGCACCGCATGACGAAACAGTTGCGCGCGGGCTGGCCGAGGCCTTTGCTTCATGCCTCGCCGAGGGGCGCGCAGCAGGCTGGTCGGATTGCACGCCGGGGCGCTTCCTGCTGCCCGGGGATCTGGCGGGCTCGCCGGTGCTGACCTTCGCGCCGCTGCCGCGCCCGGAAAACCCGCGCCGCGCCAGCCTCTGGCACCAGATGGAGCGCCGGTATGAGGGCTACAAGAAACAGGTCGTGCGGCCCTTCTTTGAAACCCATTTCGCGCGTATCGACCGGCAGGTCGTGCTGATCGATGTTCTGGAGGCCGTACATCGCGGCCCCACCGCCCTGGAAGAGCAGCGCGCCGCCATGGCCGAGGTGCTGGCCGCCTTCCGACCCGGCGCCAACAGTTTTCTGTCTGGCATCCTGCGGGGCAAACGGGTGGAAAAAATCCTTTTCGCCGCCACCAAGGCAGACCATCTGCACCATACCCAGCATCCCCAGCTCACGTCGCTGACCGAGGCCATGCTGCGCGAAGCCCGCGACCGTGCGCGCTTTTCGGGTGCTGAGACCGCAGCCATGTCGATCGCCGCCCTGCGCGCCACCGTCGAGGAACGCCACCCGCATCAGGGCGCAGCGCTGGATCTGGTGCGCGGCACGCTGCGGGACGGGCGGCAGGCGGCCTTTCACGCAGGCGCCTTGCCGCAAGACCCTACGCGCCTGCTGGGCCCGGCACGGGAAGGGGCCGAGGAATGGCTGCAGGGCGATTACGGCGTGATGCATTTCGCCCCGCCTCAGCTTGACCGCCGCCCGGGCGACGGGCTGCCGCATATCAGGCTCGACCGTGCCGCCGAATTCCTGCTGGGTGACAGGTTGATCTGACATGCCGCTTCATCTGTTCACAAATATCCCGGGGGGAGGCGCGGCACGCGCCGGGGGGCTGGCCCCCCATCCCCCCGCGCCAGACACAGAAGGGCAGGGCCATGAGCGACACTGATCAAACCGGCCATCAACGCAGCCAGTATCCCACCGGCCCTGTCCTGATCGAACTGGGCGACACCAGCCCCCCGCCCGATGTCGGCGCGGCCCCGCCCGTTGATCCTGACGAGCCACCCCACGGGCGTGCGATGCAGGGTGCGATCGCCCGGATGGGCGGTGGGCTGAGCGCACGGGCGCGGGCATTCTGGGGCGCGGCGCTTGGGTTCCTGGCGCTTGTGCTGGGCCTTGCAGCCTGGGATTTCACCATGGCGCTGCTCACGCGACTGCCAGCGCTTGGCTGGCTGGCGGCGGTTCTCCTGGCGGTGCTGTCGGTGGCTCTTCTGGCGGCGATTCTGTCCGAGGTGCTGGGCTATCGCCGGTTGCGCAGGCTGGACCGGTTGCGTGACCGGGCCGGGGCGGTTCTGGCAGCGCCCGATCTGGCATCTGCGCGCAGCCTGGCCGATGACCTTGCCGCGCTTTACGCCAGCCCCGCCGCGCACGACCAGGCCGCAGTCCAAGAGGATCTGGATACCGACGCCGTTCTCGATGCGGCCGAGACCCGCTTCCTGATCGCCCGCGATGCACGGGCCGCAGCCGAGATCGAGCGCGCCGCGCGGCAGGTGGCACTGATCACGGCGCTGGTGCCGGTGGCTCTGGCCGATGTTGCGGCAGCGCTTCTGACCAACCTGCGCATGATCCGCGCGATTGGCGAAATCTACGGCGGGCGGGCCGGGTATTTCGGCAACTGGCGGCTGGCGCGGTCGGTGGTGGTGCATCTGCTGGCCACGGGCGTGGTGGCGGTGGGCGATGACATGATTGGCTCACTGGCCGGGGGCGGAATGCTGTCGAAAGTCTCGCGGCGTTTTGGCGAAGGGGTGGTGAACGGTGCGCTGACCGCCCGTGTGGGTATCAGCGCAATGGAACTGTGTCGCCCGTTGCCCTTTCGAATGGGCACAAGGCCGACGGTGCGCGGCCTTTTGAGCAGGGGGCTGAAAGGCGCGTTCGACCGCGGCTAGACACGCTGGGCGTTGCAGAAATACAAGTGTACCGTTGTGCACTGCGCGTGAACGGGGCTGTGCGTCACGCGGGGCTTTCCATCATGGGGGGGCACTGGCTAAGCAGAGGAAAGCTCCCAAAGGTTACCCATGCCGCCAATTGCCGATCACCCCCTTCGTTACGCGCTCACCAACGAGTTGCATGCCCGACCCGCGCCGGTAATTCCGGTGCCGGGCACGGCGGTGTTTCTGGCGATCAAGCGCGAACATGAGGCTGTGGCGCGCGACCGGACGCTGGACCGGGCGCATCTGGTTGCGCTTCTGGATCGCACCGGCGCGACCCATCCGCCGCCCGGCGCGACGCATCACGGCTGCCAGATTGGACGGCACGGGCTGAAATGGGAGAATCACACCGAATTCACCACCTTCACCGCCTTTTCCGCTGGCCTTCCCGCGCGCGCCTTTGATCCAATGTTGTTCGATGTCTTCCCCGCCGACTGGCTGGAGGCAGCCCCCGGCGTGCGGGTCACTTCGATCTTGCTGACCGTCGATCATATGCCCATGCAGGCGGATGGCGCCCCGGACGAGGACGCGATTTCCGAACGGCTGGGCGCGTGGTTTGTCGGTGAAAGCCTGGCGGTGTCGCGGGTGCTGGACGGCGCCGGGATCGTAGCCTCGGATTTCCGCATCGATCCGGCAGGGCATGTCCGGCTGGCGGTTTTCGTGCATCCCTCGATCGGTCCGCAGCGTGTCGGGCGGATTGTGCAGCGATTGTGCGAGATCGAAACCTACAAGTCGATGTCGATGCTGGGGCTGGCGCGGGCGCGGCAGGTCTCGGAAGAGATGGGCGCGCTTGACCAGAGGCTTGCAGCACTGGTGGGCGATATGGCCGCCGGGCTGCCGCGCCCCGAGCAGGCGCTGGATTCGTTGATGGCGGTTTCGGCGCAGCTGGAACAACTGGAAATGTCGGCCTCGTTCCGCTTTGGCGCGACGCGCGCCTACGAAGCGCTGGTTCATGCCCGGATTTCGGTGCTGCGCGAGGCCCGGTTTCAGGGCCGCCAGACGCTGCACGAATTCATGCAGCGTCGTTTTGATCCGGCAATGCGCACGGTCAAGGCTGCCGAAGGGCGGCTGGCCACGCTGTCGGAACGCGCGATGCGGGCTGGACGGTTGCTGAGCACGCAGGTCGAGGTGGCGCGATCGGCCCAGAACCAGGCGGTTCTGAAAAGCATGGACCGCCGCGCCGATCTGCAACTTCGGCTGCAACACACGGTCGAGGGGCTGTCGGTCGTGGCGATCAGCTATTACGCTGTTGGCCTGGCCGCCAATCTGGCTTTGCCACTCGCCGAACCTATGGGGCTGGGCAAGACCGGGCTGATGGCGGTGCTGACGCCGATGGTGGTGGCGGTGGTCTGGCTGGCGTTGCGGCGCATCCGGAAGCGTCTGGGCTGACGTGGCCGGGCAGGGGGCTTTGCCCCCTCTGGGCCTGCGGCCCATTCACCCCCAGCGTATTTTCGGCAAGATGAAGGGGGGCGGGTTTTTCTGATGAAACCGTGTCGCTTTTGTCCTGACGAAGCGGCGCGGTAGATGTCAGTTTTCCAGTTTCAGCGCCAGTGCACTGGCGAGGGCGCGGTCCGTTGCGTCCTCGGGGCCGGTTTGCCCGGGGCGGAACCGCAGGCGAAAGGCGGCAAGTCGCAGTTCGGGCGCGACGGAGGGGTAGCCGATCCGGGTGAGAGAGGCGTCAAGCGGGGTATCGGGGTTGCCGCCGGATTCGGGCCATACCGACAGCCCGAGCCGTGCCAGCCTGCACCAGTCGAAGCGCGGGCCGGGATCGGACTTGCGTTCGGGGGCCATGTCGGAATGGGCGATCACGCCCTCGGGCAGGATGGACCAGCGTTCAATGATACCGGGAAGGAGGGTTTCCAGCGCCAGCATCTGAGCCGCGGTGAAGGGGCTGGCGCCGTCGTTGTCCAGTTCGATCCCGATGGAGCGCGAGTTGACGTCGCCCTGTCCGCGCCAACTGCCTGCGCCGGCGTGCCAGGCGCGCGCCGCTTCGGGCACCATCTGCCAGACCCGCCCCGCCGCGCCGATCAGGTAATGCGCCGACACCTGTGCTTCAGGGCTGCACAGGCGTTCGAGTGCCGATTGCGCATCGGGCATCTGGGTATAATGCAGCACCACGAGTTCAGGGCGCAAGCCATCGCGGCGCGGGCCACAATTGGGTGAAGGGTGCCAGAGCGCGTCGGAGGCGTCAGGCCTGCTCATCGGGCGCGCTCATTGACGGGGGCGCATGGCCTGGCGGTAGGGCGTGGGATCCCACCAGCAGGCGTAGCCGTCGCCATCGGGATCAAGGTTGTTGCGGTCGCGTTCCGGGCCGCCAGCGGCGAGGAAGGCTTCCTGTGCGGCATCCTGATTGTGATATTGCAGGCAGGCGTTTTCCCAGCGGCTCCAGCGCAACGGGTTGAGGCGGCGATATTGCTGCACGCCCACGGGATGGGTGGTGGCGAGGGCATATTCGACGACATTCGGGCCGGAGCGAACCGAGGCGTCGGGCACGCTGTCGACCGCAACGATCTGATACTGGGCGCGCTGCTGTTGCAGGCGGGCGCGATCGCTCTCGATGGTTTCGCGCGCGGCGACGGCTTCGAAATCCTGCTCGTCCGAGAGGCCAGGCCGAACGCTCGGCCCGGCCTCGAACGCCGGGGTGGTGCCGAAGGCGGGGGCGCTGCTGGCGGTCTGGGCCGGTTGCGGGGTGGTCATCGGCTGCGCGGGTGGCGTCATTGCCATGGGCGCAGCAAGGGGCGCACCGGTCGCGGGCTGGGCAGGTTGGAGCGGGGACTGGTGGATGGCGGCGGTCTGACTGGCCACCTGCGGGCCGCTACCGGCTTGCGAAGGTGCGCCGTAGGTTCGCGCGCCTGCATGCTCGGGGGCAACGGAATAGGGGGCCGTTCCCCGCCGCGCCGATTCCCGGTCGTGCAGATAGCGCTGATAATCGCCGAATCCCACGCCTGAGGACATGCCGGCATAATTGGCGACTCCGCCATCGTTGCCCATGCAGGCGGGCAAGGCCAGAAGGGCGGTCACGCCCGCCAGTGTCAAGATCCGCATCCGATGCCTCTGCTCGCTTTTTTTCGCGAGATTACCACCATTGCGCCGGTTTGGAAACAAAACCGGCCGCTTTCTCCAAAACGTGAGCGGTGTTCAGCAGATCGGCTTCGCCCCAGGGCTGGCCGATCAGTTGCAGGCCCAGCGGCAGGCCCTTGCCGTCCAG
>ERZ869909.1584-NODE-1584-length-17958-cov-4.363682_pt1 | contig 17958 bp, 22 predicted proteins | sample MGYA00520892_ERZ869909 | MGnify/ENA primary metagenome ERZ869909 (study PRJEB32215, sample SAMEA104723947) | bioreactor metagenome | biome: bioreactor; feature: anaerobic bioreactor; material: water | place: China | collected 2015-03-12 ...
GTAGAGCGAGGTGGACACCACCGGCGAGACGATGCTCTGTAGCACGGTGCGCAGGCTACGCGACATCTCGGCCAGATAGATGGTCTTGACGGATTGCAGGCTCATGCTCTCTCCCTGACCAGATTGACGAAAATCTCCTCCAGCGAACTCTGCCGGGTATGAAGATCCTTCACTCGGATACCGGTGGCCTCCAGGTCGGCGAGCAGACCGGCGATGCCGGTGCCTTCCTCCTGCTGCGTTACGTCATAGGTGTAGACCAGTGCATGGCCGTCTTCCGTCAACGCCAGGTCGTGGCCGGACATAGCCGCGGGCACCTGTTCCAGCGCATGGTCCAGGTGAAGGGTCAGTTCCTTGCGGCCCAACTGGCGCATCAGAGCCGCCTTCTCCTTCACCAGCACCAGTTCCCCGCGCAGGATCACCCCGATGCGGTCGGCCATCTCTTCGGCTTCCTCGATATAGTGGGTGGTCAGGATGATGGTCACCCCCTGGTCGCGCAACTGGCGTACCACTTCCCACATCTCACGGCGCAGTTCCACATCGACGCCAGCGGTGGGCTCGTCGAGAAACAGGACCTTGGGTTCATGGGCGAGTGCCTTGGCAATCAGTACCCGACGCTTCATGCCGCCGGAGAGTTCCAGCAGGCGATTGTTGCGCTTCTCCCAAAGGGTCAGTGCGCGTAGCACCGCTTCGATATGTGCCGGGTCGCGTGGCTTGCCGAAGAGCCCGCGGCTGAAACTCACCGTATCCCACACTGTCGTGAAGGCCTCATTGGTCAGCTCCTGCGGCACCAGGCCGATCATGGCTCGTGCCTGGCGGTAGTCGGTCACGTTGTCATGGCCATCGACCCTGACGCTGCCGCTGCTGGCTCGCACCAGCCCGCATATCACGCTGATCAAGGTGGTCTTGCCTGCGCCGTTGGGGCCGAGCAGGGCGAAGATTTCGCCGCGCTGGATCTCCAGGCTGACGTTCTTCAATGCCTGAAAGCCGCCCTCGAAGATCTTGTCGAGCTGCTCCACCTGGATCATCGGTGAACCTGTGACGGCCGTCTGCCCCAGGCTTGCGGCTGCTTCCGCTCTGGCCTTGGGCAGATGGTTGAATGAAATTGTCATGTGTCTTCCCTGTTTTCCGTAGGGCAGCACTGCACAAATGCCTGCGCGAGCGAATCGCAGGATCTCGCTCGGCGATTTGTTCTGCGCTCCTTTATTGAGCACGAACCAATGGGCACCATCGTAACGCGAGATGTCGCCCGGCACAGGGCGTGGAACGAGAAAAGCCGCCGTGATGGACACGTGCGGCTTATCCCTGTTCCATTTCGGGCTCAGCTGCGGCTGGTGATTTCCAGCAGATGGTAGCCGAACTGGGTCTTCACCGGGCCGTGAACCTTGTTCAGCTCGCCGGAGAAGACGACCTCGTCGAACTCGCGAACCATCTGGCCCGGTCCGAAGCTGCCCAGATCACCACCCTGGGCGCTGGAGGGACAGGTAGAGTTCTCTTTCGCTACCTCGGCGAAGTCGCGTCCGCCCTCGATTTCGGCCTTGAGGGCCTCACACTTCTCTTCGCTGCTTACCAGAATATGACGCGCGGTTGCCCTGGCCATGTCGCACTCTCCAAAATTGGCATGTTGCCGATGAAAGGAGGGCCAATTCTATCATGCCGACAAGCCAGCCGGCGCTACCCATGGTGGCGGTTTTGCCAGTGGCTTTACTCCCCGGTTCCGATTCGCAGCCGCAGGGCCTGAAGCCCGTCCAGTTCGACCCGCATCTCGTCCGAGAAGATCGGGTGGCCGATGACCCGGATGTTCAGCGTAGCCTCGCTTCCGCGATAGTTCACTGTGGCCGAGATCCTGGCATCCGAGGTGACCGGCGCCAGCGGGCCATATTGGATACGTTCCACCTCCAGCGCGGTGAGGCCGCGGTCGTTGATCTGCTGCTCGATGACTTGCTTCATCGCCATGCCGTAGTAGAAGTAGAGTCCGCCATAGGCCAGGCTTACGATCACGATAAGAGACAACAGGCGCCCCATGGGAACCTCCTTGAAGGCTGACGGGTATCAAGGGCGAGAGCCGCGGCTCCCACCCGTTTCGCGGTAATGTGCGATTAACCGTTATAGCTGGGGGGCATCGAAATCGATGGGTTCATCGGTGTAGACGCAGACATTGGCCGCCTCGATATCGCCCTCGGGTGACTCGACCTGTGCCTGGAAGAACTGCTGGATCTCGCGGCGCTGGCAGTGCGCCTCGAAGGCTTCACGGTTGGCCCAGATCTCATGGAATACGATGGGGTAGCTTTCACCCTGGGCGAAGGGGTTATCAATCTGTCGAGTGACAGTATAGAGCAGGCAGGCATCCTCACGATGGGCGTTGGGCTCGAGGGCCTGGAGCGCCTTGAACACCGCCTCTTCTCTGCCGGGCTTGGGCCGAAAACTGGCGGTACAATAGATCTTCTGTGACATGGAACGCCTCTGCACTATCATTGGAGCGGAGACGATAACACTCAGGCCTCATAGGCGGCCAGGTCGACCGTTGCGGCGGCGTCGCGCAGCGGAACCAGCGCCTGATAAGCGGGCGACTCGTACCAGCCGTTGATGGAGGCCAGGTCGGGGAAGGAGAGCACCACCAGGTCACGGTGCTGCGGCTGTCCCGTCAGCAGGAAAGCCTGTCTGCCACGCAGCATGAGCTCCCCGCCCCAGGGCGTGATGGTGGCTGGTATCGCGGCGACGTACTGCGCCCACTTTTCGACATCCCTGATGGTGACATTTCCCACGACATAGGCTCTGCTCATTTCCTCGAATTCTCCGGATTGCTGTGGCCATGGTGGCTGGCACCTCAACCTTACCACTCCGTGCCAGATGATGGCTTGGTGCTTGCCGACCAGCAACGCTTGATGGCCGCTGGGTATGACGTCATCTTGTAGGGAAACTCACGAACAGGAACACCCTTCATGTCCGCTTCACTCATTCTTGGATGCCCCAGCTGCGGCGCCGTCAACCGCGTCAGCCAGGCGCGCCTGGGCGATAGCCCGAAATGCGGCAGTTGCAAGAATCCACTATTTACCGGCGAGCCCGCCGAGCTGACCCAGGAGAATTTCCGGGCCGTGGTCGAGCGCAGCGAGATGCCTGTCGTGGTGGACTTCTGGGCGAGCTGGTGCGGCCCCTGCAAGACGATGGCCCCGATCTTTGCGGAGGCAGCGAGGGAGCTCGAGCCGCGGATGCGGTTTGCCAAACTGGATACCGAAGCGCAACAGGCACTGGCTGGCCGCTTCGCCATTCGCAGCATTCCCACCCTGATCGTGTTTCAGGGCGGTCAACCCGTGGCGCGCCAGCCTGGCCTGTTGCATGGGCCACAGCTGCGTCAATGGCTAGAGCCTTATCTCCTGACGTAACCACCGTCGGGAGCACGACCAGGGCTTTCCGGTTACCCTGTGAAGAGCGTGTCCTTCGGGGCGCGATGGCGCAAGGAGCTGGATTCAGGCAAGGGGGACGCATGAGGCAATGGGTAGCGATTTTGCTGGGCACGATCCTGGCCGCCGGACTCTGGTCGGTGCCGGCCATGGCGGAGCGTCTGGAAGGTGAGCTCGATGGCACCGAACGGGAGTGGTACATCCTGCGCGAGGACGACGATACCAGCGCCACCTATACCGATATCGGCGACGGTGACTTCCATATCGACATCGTTGGCTTCGCCGACCCGGATGGACGAAGGATCCGCGACTCGCTCTCCATCAGCATGGCGCTCAAGGACAGCGAGCTGGCTCATTACGATATACTTAACCTAATCGGCACCTCGGCCATGCCACCCGTTTACACCTCCGAAGGGGCCGATGTGCAGCTGACGCTGGAGATGTTTGCGGTGGAAGGCAATACCGCACGGGTGATTGGCAGCGTGAAGGGCATCTTGGCCTTGCAGGAGGCCCTTGGCGAAGCGCCGAACCTGGAAGAGGGCATCGATATCGCCGTGGAGTTCGATATCACAGCCTCCCGCATCGAATACTAGGCACTGTCTGAGCCTAGGCCAAAGGGGGTCCTCCCTGCCGGATAATCATCGCCTTGCCCGCCTCACGGAACTGCTGTCGCGCTGGCAGCCGCTGTGGCGCCCGCTACCGTTTCAGTACCGCCAACTGTCTTGGCTCGACGACTTCCCAGAACTGGGCGAGGCCCTGATGGGGATGAGTGAGCAAGACGTTGAGCGATTGCAAGCCTCACCCTTTCATGCTTCGCCGCTGGCCGGGTGGCTGCCGGTGGCTGAGCTGGAGGCATTGGTTGATCTGCCGAGACTGGTCGCTGCACCGGCCTCGCTGCCCTGTGAATGGGGGCAGCATGTGGGTGGGCGCAAGTGGCGCCAGATCGAGGCCTTCATCGAACAGGTGCGGCTGAGACCACAGGAGTCGCTGGTGGAGTGGTGTGCCGGGAAGGGGCATCTGGCCCGCACCCTGGCACGTCAATATGCCGTTGCTGTCACCGCCCTGGAGTGGCAGGCCACGCTTTGCGACGAGGGACGCCAGTTGGCGGAACGGCAAGGTGTCGCGATGGACATGCATCAGCAGGATGTGATGGCCTCCGTTATTGCGACGCCGTTGACGACTCAGACCCACATTGTGGCGCTGCATGCCTGTGGCGATCTTCACCTGCGACTGCTCGAACGCGCTGCCGAAACAGGAAGTTCGGTCACTCTCGCGCCCTGTTGTTACCAGCGCACCCGAGACCAGGTCTATCGGCCGCTCTCCCGGCGAGCCAGAGAGCTATGTCAGGCTCACCATCTGGCGTTATCGCGGGAAGACCTGGCGATGTCGGTGCAGGAGACGGTGACGGCGCCAGGCGGAGTGCGGCGACGCCGGGAGCGCGCCAACGCATGGCGGCTCGGCTTCGATGAGTTGCAGCGCCAGGTGCGCGGTGTCGATGCCTACCTCCCCGTGCCCAGCCTCGCCTATGGACGCATGACCGAAGATTTTGCCGGCTTCTGCCACTGGGCGGCGCAGCAGAAGGGGCTGGTACTGCCGTCTGACGTCGACTGGGCCGGCTTCGAGGAGGCCGGCTGGGGACGTCAGTTTCGGGTGAAACGCCTGGAACTGGTGCGCCACCTGTTTCGTCGCCCGCTGGAGGTCTGGTTGGCCCTGGACCGCATGACGCTGCTGACGGAATCGGGTTTCAATGCCGAACTCGGCATTTTCTGCGACCGGGCACTGACGCCGGGTAACCTGTTGCTGCGAGCCAGCAAGCGAGGTGGTCAGGCCGCCTCCGCCGGCTGACCCCTCCAGCCAGAGCCGGCGCGTCGTATCGCCCCGGGTCAACGCTTCACTTCAAGATGCAGCTCGACCATCCGCAGCAACCGCTGGCGGTCGATCCAGCCGCTGGCACGTCCCTGTGCCATGACCGGCACCTGGTTCAGGCTGTGCTCGTTCATCAGCTGCAGGATGTCATCGGCCTTGGCCTCGGGGGCGACATGGTGAAGCTTGTCCGCCGGGGTCATGATGTCGCTCACCGGCGTCGAGACCCATTGCTCCTGGGGTAAGCGTCGCGTGTCACTCAGCGAGACCAGGCCCAGCACATGGGTGGGACTACCTACCAGGAAGGCGCGTCGGCCGGAGGTCAGCACCTGCTCACGCAGCCACTCCTCGATGGGGCGGCCTGCAGCAACAAAGGGCACATCGGGATCGGCCAGATCCTGGGCGCGGACTCCCGCAAGGCGATCGCGAAGGTCGTACATGCGGCTCTGGGCGTGGTTCATGGTGAGCAGGAACCAGGCGATCAGCATGATCCATAGCCCGCCGAGCAGGTTGCCGATGACCAGCAGGTTCCAGAGGGCCAGGCCAAACAGCCCGTAGGCCAGGAAGCGGCCGCTGGCGATGGCTGTCTCGTTGCCTCGCCGTGTGCTGCCTGTGATCTTCCAGACCAAAGCGCGAAGTACCCGCCCTCCATCCAGGGGGAAGCCGGGAATCAGATTGAAGATCGCCACGACCAGGTTGATCATCGACAGCCAGCCGAACGCCACGGGTATCGGTTCGTACCAGTCGCTGGTCAGGCCAGCGAATACGCCAAACAGAAATGCCAGCGCAAAGCTGACTGCCGGCCCGGCGACAGCGATCCAGAATTCGTCGTTGGCCTGTTCCGGGTCACGGCTCATTTGCGCCATGCCGCCGAAGATGAACAGGGTAATGGCGGTGACCGGTACGCCGCGTCGGATGGCCACAAGACTATGACCCAGCTCATGGGCCAGGATGGACGCGAAAAAGATCAGCACCGTGACGAAGGCAGTAACGGCGGCATCGGCGGTGGTCCAGTCCGGGTACTGCTGCTGGAGTCCGGTGGTCATGCTGACCATCACCAGCGCGAAGATGATCAGCCAACTGATGTGAATTTCAAGTCGGATACCGCGAAAGTGACCCAGCACCCATACGGATTTGAACATATTGGAACTCCCTGACGGCGTTATGACGTCACTCTCGTTGTAGGGCCTGGCATTTTAAGAACTGAGCTTGTGGGGGCGTGGGCTCACGGTTCCCGTTCCCCGCGTGTCGCCCGCAGCAGGACACGGTCCATGCCCCGTGTCGTCAGGATACGCTTCAGCGCGGCGAACAGGTGGGTCGGCACCGTGATGCGATACCGTGCCCGGGGGCGTCGGCTCTCCAGGGCATGGATCAGTTTGCGGACCACCGCATCGGCTTCGAGCGTGAAGGGGGCCGAAGGCCCTTCCCCGGCCAAGCGGGCCTCCAGGGCACAGTAGGTGGCGGAGTGATAGCTCGTCGCGGCATTGATGTTGTTGCGAAAGGCGCGATAGGCGTTCTCACGAAAGCGGCTGGCGATGGGGCCAGGTTGGAGTAGGCTGACGTGGATGCCGGTACCGTAAAGTTCCTGGCGCAGGGTGTCGGTCAATCCTTCCAGGGCAAACTTGGAGCAGACATAGGCGCCGCGGTAGGGCAGGGCGGCAAAGCCCAGAACCGAGCTATTCTGCACGATTCGCCCGGCGCCCTGCTCCCGCATCACAGGGATGACGCGGGTCGTCAGTTCATGGGTACCAAGCAGATTGGTTTCCAACTGTTCACGCAGCACCGAGCGGGAGAGATCCTCCACCGCGCCTGGCTGGCCGTAGGCGCCATTGTTGAACAGTGCATCGAGGCGGCCGCCTGTTCGTCTGAGGGTCTCGTCGACCGCCGCCGCGATCGACTCGCTGGAGGCGAGATCGAGCAGTAGTGCGTCGAAGCCCTCTTCGTGCAGTCGCGCAACGTCGTGCTCCCGCCGGGCTGTGGCGAAGACCCGCCACCCTTTCTGCGCCAGAACCTGGGCGGCGGCGTGGCCGATGCCGCTGGAACAGCCGGTGATGAGGATACTCGGCGGAGCCGGGGTCATCGTCTCTTCCATGTACGTTTTCCTTGCACGAGCCAGTGAGATACGCCGATAGCGTATACCATGAGGGAGACCCTGCCTCGAGTCGATGGGAATCGGTCATCGCTGGCTAGAGCGGTATATCGATAGGCGGACAGGAGGTCGGCCATGAAGCGTAACCCTATCCTGCGCATGAGCACGCTGCTTGGCCTGCTCCTGCTGTTTCTCCTGCTGTCGCTGGGAGGAGGCTACTGGATGATATTGCACATGCCGGGTTCGTCCTATCGGGGCGCCCCGTCACCGCTGGACGAGGAGGCGCAAGTGCTGCGCGACCGGCTGTACGACCATGTACTGCAGCTGGCCGGCGAGATAGGCGAGCGCCACTACTGGCGGCCCGACCAGCTGCATGCAGCGGCCGACTACATCGAGGACGCTTTCCGGGAGGCCGGCCATGAGCCGCTACGCCGCGCCGTGCCGACCGGCAACCGGGAATTCCATAACGTGGAAGTGCGGCTCCCGGGCGAGCGCCTTGGCTCCGAGGTGCTGGTCGTCGGCGCCCATTACGACACCGTGCGGGGCAGCCCGGGCGCCGATGACAATGCCTCCGGCGTGGCCGTGCTGCTCGAGCTGGCGCGACTTCTCCAGGATGTGACGCTCGACCGATCCTTGCACCTGGTCGCCTTCGTCAACGAAGAGATGCCCTTCTTCGGCACCGATGCCATGGGCAGCCTGCGCTACGCCCGCCAGGCGCGTCAGGAGGAAATGGATATCATCGGCATGATATCGCTGGAGATGCTGGGGTATTACACCGATGCTCCGGGCAGCCAGTACCACCCGCCACTGCTTGGGCACTTCTATCCGGACCGGGGTGACTTCGTGGCCTTTATCGGCAACCTTTCCTCTCGATCACTGGTGCGCCAGGCTATTGGCGCCTTCCGGGAGAGTGCCCAGGTGCCGTCGGAAGGGCTGGCTGCCCCCGAGCTGATCGGTGATATTCGCCGGTCGGATCACTGGGCATTCTGGGAAATGGGCTACCCGGCCATGATGCTCACCGATACCGCCAACTTTCGTAACCCGCACTATCACGGACCGAGCGATACCCCCGATCGGCTCGATTACGACACCATGGCGAGGGTGACCGAGGGCCTGGTCAGCACCCTCGAGGCGATGGCCCGACGCTGAGACACGTCCAGCGTCGATTCGCGTCATTTCCACAACAGCTGGAAGAAAAAAGCCGAAAGAAGTAGATGGGCCGCGATAGTGTTATCGCGGCCCGGAAGTTAGTTGAACAGCGCGGCTGGAATGAGCCTCTGAGAAGGTCGGCCCCGCTAGTGGTGGCGGCTGAACTGCCCATGGGGACTATCGCCCATCAGGCGATTGAATTCCGTGCCACTCATGTGCAGCAGCGTCTCGTGATCGCCGGCTTCGAAATAGATATCCGGCTGGTAGCGCAGCATGTCATCGACATAGACCTGAAGTCCGTAGGCCTGGCCGACAGGCGTCGTGGCGCCAGGGTCGCAGTCGCTGAAGCGGCGTATGATCTCCTCTTCCGAGGCGAGCTCGACATTTTCATTGAAAAGTTTCGACAGGCTATCCAGATCGGCATCACAGGTGCTTGGCAGCACGGCGACCCGGTAGCCGGAGTCGCAGTGCAGCATGACGGCCTTGGCTAGCTGGTCGCCGGTGATGTGCGCCTTCTCGGCGATGCGACTGGTGCTGACTTCACGGGGATGCTCGAGCTCCTCGTAGTCGATATCGCAGGCTCTGAGGTATTCCCGTAGGGTCATCGGGATGCTCATGGTACCGCCTCCTTCGGCCTCGAGGGCCGTTGATCAGCGAAAGATATGCCTCCCTTCGTTGATGGGTTCTCCACACTCAAAGCGTAGTTCCTAATCCCCGCTTGCTGAACTCTCTTTACTGACTCCCATCTGCCTAGCCATGCTTGCCGCCGTGTTTGCCAATTCTGTTTGCCGGCTTCTGATATGTTGTCGGGTGAGAGCCCCCGACAACCGCCGACAGCCAGGACGCTGACGCATCAGGAGTCACCGTGACGTTCGATAACCCTTCGCTCGACCCCGAATGCCTGCCGGCGCTGGAGCGCGCACCACTCACGCCGGTGTCTCGCCGTCTGGCACCCTGTCAGGCACTGCTGCGACTCTTGCACTGGACCTTCATCGTGGTGGTGGCCTGGGTCTTTCCGGTTCAGCACGAGCTGCTGGCGCAGTGGCAACCGTGGCTAGCCGCGGGGGTGGCGGGGCTTGGCATCGTGGTGATCGTTCTGGGATGGCTGGAGGCACGGCGCCGCGCCTATGGCCTGCGTGAGCACGACCTGATCTACCGCCGAGGCCTGCTGGTGCGCCGCACCCAGGTGCTGCCGTTGGTGCGCTTGCAGCATGTCGAGACCCTGAGCAATCCCGTGGAGCGTACCTTCGGCCTGGTCAGGCTGGCCTGCTTCACGGCCGGCGGCAGAGGTGCCGACCTGCTGCTCGAGGGACTGTCGTCGGAGCGCGCCGAAGCGGTGAAGCAGCATCTGCTGGCTCGGCTGGCGGCGATGCCGGATGCAACCTCACCTGAGTCCGATACGCCATGAATCCTGTGCAGGATGTCCCCACCGAGAGGCTGGCGCTGTCCGGCTGGCAGCGGCTGTCCCCCTGGGCCGTGGGGCTTTTGTTGATCAGCGCCGGGGCGACGCTGGTGCGTCAGCACATGCCGTTGCTGCTAGGCGCCGGGGCGGGCCTGGCCATGGTCGAGCGGGTCGGGTTGCGTGAGCTTGCCCTGGGGGGCGTGCTGTTGCTGCTGGTGGCCGGATTGCTGAGCCTGCTCTACTACCGGCGCTTTCGTTTTCGGCTCGATGACGATGTGCTGATAGTCCAGAAGGGACTTTTCGAGCATCGAGAGTTCAAGCTGGCGGCCCGACATGTGCAGCATATTGCCCTGCACCAGCCGGCCTACATGCGACCCTTCGGTCTTGTTCTCTGGGAGGTCGAGACACTGGCCGGCGAGGCGTCGAGCATTCAGCTGCCGGGAATTCGCCGCGAGCTTGCCGATGCGCTCGGGCGGGGTTTGAGGAGTACGGATAGCGCTACCGTGAAAGGCCTTCCAGCGGACAACGACAGCGCCCCATCTGACGCTGAGCAAGCGGTCGTGCGTTATGCCATCTCTCCCGGGGGGCTGGTGCTCCATGGGCTGACCAGCCGTTCGATCTATGTCATCGCGGCGATGCTTTCGCCGCTGATCCGGCCGCTGGAGCGCTGGATTCACGACCGCCTGCCACAACTCGATCTGCAGGCATGGCTGCCCGAGTCGACGCTGCTGGCGATCGTGCTTGGGGTGCTGGGGCTAGTAATTGTGTTGGCTTTTCTGGCCGTGCTGGCGGCCTGGTGGCGTTTTCACGGCTATGTGCTGCGCGATGACGGTGAACGACAGGTGCAGGTCAGCGGTCTGTTCGCACGCCAGGAGCAGGCTCTCTCCCTGTCGCGGCTGCAAGTGGTGGAGTGGGTGCAGACCGGCCTTGGGCGTCTGCTCGGTCGAGGCTACCTGGTCTGTCATCAGTTCGGTGCGATGGGTGGTGGCGGGGCGGCAGAATCGCGACGCTTCCTGGTGCCTGGCTTGACGACAGAGCAGGGCAGGGCGCTGACCGCCGTGCTGTGGCCGGGCTTGAGCATAGGGCAACCGCTGGCTCGGGTTGCGGTCATCTATCGCCGCGTGGTGCTGCTGCGTCTGCTGCTGGGCTCGTCATTATTGCTGCTGGCTGCGCTCGGTCTGGTCGGTCCGGGTGGGCTCGCCCCTGGCGCCTGGGCAGCGGCTGCCGCAACCCTGTTGGTGATCTCGACCGGGCTGGCTCAGTTACGCTGGATGGCCGTGGGCTGGGCACTGGAGGGAGCGCACATGCGAATTCGACAGGGGCTCTGGGGCCAGCGTACCAGCCACTTTCCACAGCAGAACCTGGTCTCTGTCGGCATTCAGCAGAGCTGGTTTCAGCGACGCCGCGGGGTGGCCACACTGCAGCTCGACCTGGCCAATGGCCGACTGAGCCTGCCGTATCTGCCGGAGCGCGTGGCATTGACGCTGGCCAATCGACTATTGGCCAGCGTCGAATCCGGTCAGGCCGCCTGATGCTGTGTATCGCCGAAGCGGCGATGCAGCCAGGCGTTGATGGCATTGGATTCATAGAGCCACTCGTCCTGGCCATCCTCCGAGGCGATGCGCAGGCAAGGCACCTTGATGCGACCGCCGCCGGATTCCAGTGCCTGGCGGTGCTCCGGGTCGTTGCGGGCATCGCGCAGCTCGATCTTCAGGCCAAGCCGGGCGATCTCCTTGCGAACCTTGATGCAGAACGGGCAGCTCTGGAACTGATAAAGCGCCAACCGGGCACAGGCGTCGTCGACTTCCGCCTGCTTTTCAGGGGAGCGCGCCACCGCAGTCGGCGTGCTCAGTTTTTCGGAGGCCAGCAAGATCGGCGATAGCACCAGGCGCACGCCGCGAAAGAAGTAGCGAATCAGAATTCTCATGGGGTGTCGGGTGGTCTCGGTCGTGAATGAACGTGCTCAGGGTGCCCATGATGCCGTTCTAAGCGCCGGGATGCCATGGTCAGCCGATCTCGATGTCTAGCTGGTCGATGAGTTTGTCGCGTCGGGAGAGAGCGTCGGCTGCCCCGTCTCCACCCACCGTCGCGCAGGCATTGACCAGACACTCTGCTGCACCGAGAAACGTCACCATGCTGTTGGAGATGAAGCTCGACTCATGGGGGGCCAGAATGACGATCTCCGAGTGGCGGATCAGGGGAGAGCTTGAATAGTCGGTCACAACGATGGTGCGAATCCCGTTCTCGTGTGCCGCTCGGCAGACGTCAATGACATGGCGTGTATAGGGTTTGCAGCTGGCGGCGATCAATACATCCCCCGCTGCCATGGAGGCGAGTCCCTCGGCCACCCCCAAACTGTCGTCGCTGAGCAGGCCCACGTCCGAGCGGATCATTCCCAGCCCGTAGGCGAGAAAGCTTGAGAATGCGTGAAACTGGCGCATGCCATGAAGGCGTACCCGCCTGGCCCCCATCACCGCATTGGCAAATGCAGCCAGATCCTCGTTGGTCAGCCCATCCATGAAACGTTCGATATTGAGCTGATGCTCCCCGCACAGCTGCCGGGCCTGGGTCTGCAGATCCTGCTTGTCGGCCGCCAGCGCCGCAGTGGCGTGCTGGCGATAGAAGGAGCGGTTGGGCGTCAGGCCGGAACTCAACAGCACGCTCTGCAACTCGCCAAAACGCTCGTAACCCAACGCTCGGGCCAGCCGGGAGATGGTCGACGGATTGACGTCCAGGCGTCGGGCCAGGGAGGAGATAGACAGCAGTGACTGATCGCCACGTAGCTCTATCAACTGCGACAGCACCTCACGGGCGCGGGGGCCCAGATGGAGGTCGGTGTCGCCGCGAGAGATTGCGATGGACAGGGCCTGTAGTTCCTCGAGAGTACGAGGCGCCTGGCCATTATTCGAAGAGTGAGCTGTCGGTGCCATGGAGTGGTCTGCGTCTCCCCGGGGTGTGAACTTCCCATTGAATGCCGTCATTAAGCAGGCGAAAGATACCGGTCGCAAGGGTGTTCTCGCGATCGGGGTCGTCCGGTTCGCGACGGTAGATCGGCAGACCGCCACCGCCCGTGTCAGACAGGATGGTGAGCGGGTCTCGCTCACCGGCGGCAAGCAGTTCATTCCCTCGCACCTGGCGGTCATGGGAGGAGCGCGTGATGATCTGGCGTTCGTGGCGGCAGTCATGATGCAGCGCGTGGTTGGCATGGATCATGGCCGTGTCCACATGGCGATGCGACACCTGGCCGGCGCCGACCTCGATCGAATGTAGCCGCGGATCGCCACGCTGAGCCAGGGTGAAGTGAAAGCCACCGCTGGCCGGCGCTTGCCGCAGGAGTTCATGGATATTCTCCATCGAGCTCAGCGAGAGCATGGCCCGTGCCAGCACCATGCGCGGTACTCCGGGCTGGACCCCTTTCAGGCGCAGGTTGTTTACCGTCTGGACGATACCGGCCGCCGTCAGCGCAAAGGTATGTCCTGGAATGGAGCCGGGATAGCAGAAGGCCAGGAAGGCAGGTGCCTCATCGGGTTTCACGCTGGCCAGGAAGCTGTCGCCATCGAAGAACGGCAGGCCATCCTCATTGTGAGCGATGCAGGGTTCGGGGCCGGGCAGTATCACGGTGGTGCAGCCGTCTGGGCTGTTGGCCAGCAGATCGCCTCGGCAGTTCCAGGCGAAGACCGCCTGGAAGGGTAATTCCAGGCCCCGGGCCAGCCCGCGAATCTCCTCCACCACGGCAGGATGGTGACGACGGCTATGGTCGAGCATCCGCGCCACCCGGCGGTGATGCCTTTCACTGGTGACGTCATGCCAGATATCGCTTATTACCAGATGGTCGTGTACCGCGTGGTGCCCGTGCCGGCCCAGGATCAGGCCGGTTTCGAAAGGCCCGCCGCTGACCGGCACCAGCGGCAGGCCGGCGGCATCCATGGTCATGGAGGAGGGATCAATGGACATGACGCAGAAAGTCCTTCAGCCGTGGGTTGCTGTCGCCGGACAGGATCTCCTGAGGGTGGCCATCCACCGCGATCTTGCCGTTCTCCATGAAGATCAGCCGTGAGCCGACGTGCCTGGCAAACGACATCTCATGGGTCACCACCACCATCGTCATGCCTTCCTCGGCCAGGTTGCGCATGACATTCAGTACCTCCTGCTTCAGCTCCGGGTCGAGAGCCGATGTGGGCTCATCGAACAACATCACCTTGGGTTTGACGGCGAGTGCCCGGGCGATGGCGACCCGCTGCTGCTGTCCGCCCGAGAGCTCGCTGGGGAAATGGTCGGCGCGATCCTTGAGCCCGACCTTGTCGAGCAGCGCCAAGGCCTGGGTTCTGGCTTCGCGGGTGGACTGTCCGCGGACATGCTTGGGCCCGAAGGCGACGTTGTCCAGCGCCGTCAGCTGAGGAAAGAGGTTGAACTGCTGGAACACCATGCCGGCTTCCTGGCGAATCTCCCGCAGCTTCGCATAGCCCGCCAGTACGCTGATCTCATCGACCAGCAGGTCGCCGCCGGTGATCATTTCCAGGCCGTTGATGCAGCGTAGCAGGGTCGATTTTCCCGACCCTGAAGGACCGATCAATACGACCACTTCACCCTTGTCGATATTGAGGTCGACCTCGTCGAGCACCTTGAGCTCACCGAAATGCTTGGAGACGTTCTTGAATTCGATGATGCTCATAGAATCTTCATCCTTCTCTCGATGAAGCGCAGCATCAGGGTAAGTGAACCAGTCATGATCAGGTACATCACCGCGATGGCACTCCATATCTCCACGGCGCGGAAATTGGCTGCCATGATTTCCTGACCGGTCCGGGTCAGTTCACTGACGCCGATGACGATGAACAGCGACGTGTCCTTGAGACTGATGATGAACTGGTTGCCCAGCGGTGGGATCAGGCGGCGAAACGCCAGCGGCCCGACGATATGCACCAGCACCTTCCAGCGCGGCAGGCCCAGCGCCAGGCCCGCCTCGGCAAGCCCTCGGCTGATCGATTGCAGCGAGCCGCGCACGATCTCGGCAATATAGGCACCGGCGTTGACGATGATGGCGATCATTGCCGCCGTCAGAGGGTCGATGCGAATACTGGCCAGTACCGGCAGGGCGAAATAAAGGAACATCACCTGAACCACGATGGGCGTTCCGCGAATCACCTCGATATAGACCATCGCCGTGTAGTTGAGCAGCCAGTTGCCGTAGGTTCGCATGAGGCCGGCGATGGCGCCGACCACCATGCCGCCGGACAGCCCGACCAGGGTGATGAAAAGGGTCATCTTGGCACCGTTCAGCAGCTGCGGCATGAAGGTGGCTATGACGGACCAATCTGTATTCATCCTATACCTCGGCTCTCGTCAGGGGCGTCGTTGAGGGAGTGCTGTGATCTGCTTCACTCGCCCGGGCGGGAGCCGAACCACTTCTCGTATATCTCGTCGTAGCGGCCATCATTGCGCATGGCGGCAAGCGATGTGTTCACGTCCTCGACCAGTTCGCTTCCCTTGGGAAAGCCGATGCCGTACTCGTGGGCCATCATCTGTTCGCCAACGGCCTTGACCTCTCCATCGCCGGCGGTCGCGATGTAATAGAGCACGTTGGGCGTGTCGTGCATGGCGGCATCGACCCGGCCGGAACGCAGTTCGAGATAGGCATTGTCGATATTGGGCAGCAGGCGCAGCTCGGTCTCGCTGAAGTGTTCCTGGGCATAGTCGGCGGCGGAGGTGCCCATGCGCAGGGCAATCCGTTTGCCGGCCAGGTCGTCGGTGGTCTCGATCTCACTGTCTACCGGGACCATCAGGGTGAAGCCACTGTCGTAGTAGCCGTCGGAAAAATCGATGACCTCGGCGCGATCCTCGCGGATGGTGATGCCAGCCAGAGCGACGTCGACCTGGTTGGTCTGCAGGGCCGGAATGATCCCCGAGAAGTCCATGGGGCGCAGCTCATAGTCCCAGTCGTTGTCCTCGGCGATGGCGGCCCACATGTCGATATCAAAGCCGACGTATTCCCCATCCTGCATGAACTCGAAGGGCACGAAGGCGGTATCGGTGGCGACGATCAGCTTGTCGGCTGTGGCGGCAGAAGCGACGACCAGCGAGAGACCGAGGGCGGATAAAGTAAGCAACTGCTTCATGACTGTTTCCTCTTGTCGTTGTTGTGCAGCACAGACAAGCCGGGGATGGCATGCCTGCAAATATATTTGCTCATAAAATTGATATGATCAAGATATTTGCGTAAATAAATGTATCAAGCAGCGCTATAGCGTCGCCCCGGGTAAATTCAGCCCTTCTGATACAGCCTGGCCTGATTTACGTTGAAGCCTCGACGGGCAACTTCAGCAATGGCTGTCCATACTGGACCCGTAGGCAACGCTTGCCCGCCTGCGCAGGCGGGGGCCCACTGGCCTTCGCCGAAAGGCGTTTGACGATCAAGAACAAGACATTGCGGACAGAACCGTTGCAGAGAGGTATTGTTATGACTGACCCTTGCTTTACATCCACTGGACCGAAACGGCACGAGACCCTGGCCGGTATCGCGGGGCGTTATTATGGCGACGGCAATCGCTGGGAGGAGATTCACGAGGCCAACGCCCATGTGCTGCGCAATCCGGACCTGGTCTGGCCGGGTCTGACGCTCGTGCTGCCACGCTGAGATAGGCGGTTGCCATCAGCACAGGATTCGGCCGTCGGCCGGGAAAGGACGAGGGAGGGCAAGATGAGCCGTCTGCGAAAGCCAACCGTGGATAAGTGGCGCGCCGGGTTAATTGCCGGCGCCAGCCTGCTGCTGCTGGTGGCCTGTGGGGGCGACGATGGCGAGGCGGAGGTGACTCTGTCCGTGCTGGCGGCCAACCCGGCGTCCCATGACGGCGCCACGGTTGCCACCCAAGGCACCGTGCGTCATTTTGATGAGCCTTTGCACTACTGGATCGAGGATGAGGATCTCAACCGCGTTGAAATCTTCCCTCACGAGGAGATTGCGCCGCACCTTGGCGAACGCGTGCGTGTCGTCGGCCATTTCGAATACTCGGCGACGGAAGGGCGTCGGCTGACATTGGAGCATGTCGAACCGTTGAGTGCGCCGGAGTGAGCGCAGGAAAGGAATTCATGATATACGAGGGAAGGCAGTGAGGCCAGGCCTCAGAGAGTATCCGGTGCTGCCTTCTTCGCCGGGGCGCATCGAGGCGATCGATCTGGCGCGAGGGTTTGCCATCGCGCTGATGATCGTCAGCCATGCCGTCAGCGGCTTGCTGGGTATTCGGCAAGTGCCCGACTGGGGCATGGTGCCGATTCACCTGCTGACGAAGTTCTCCTCGTCGCTGTTCATCATCGTCTTCGGCATCGCCCTGGCCGTGGCCTTCCTGCCGAAGAGTGATACCCCGGAATGGTCGCATCGACGCCTGAAGCTGATGCTTCGCGGGCTGTTGGTGCTGTTCTGGTACAAGGTGCTGACCGTCGTCGAGATGATCCCGCTCTACGCCCCCGAAGACATACTCGATACTCTGCTGTATCAGCGATTCCCCATCTGGGTCGAGATCCTCGGCTTCTACGCCATCGCCCTGCTGTGGATTCCCTGGGTATTGCCGCTGTGGCGCAGGATGCCACTCTGGTCGCGTCTGGCCAGCCCGCTGCTGGTCGCTCTGCTGGCGGGATGGCTCGAGCGTCACTTCGGCTTCTGGGGCATCGAGCCACTCAAGGCGATACTGGTCGAGGAAGCCGACCACTACACCTGGGGCCAGCTCTCGCGACTGCCGCTGGTGATGGTCGGATTGCTGATCGGCGAGGCGGTGCTGCGCTGCTACTGGCAGCCAGCGTCGCGTCGGCGGCTGGTGATGGGCTTGGCGGGACTCGGTGCGGCATTGCTGCTGGGGTTCGTGGCCGTGTCGCTGCCCGGGCTTGGGGAGGCGCTGGTGGCGGTGGCCTGGAACGTCGGCAAGCACCCGCCGGAGCTGCCCTTCATGCTGTTCAGTGTGGGTGGTGCGCTGGTCATTCTTGCGCTCTGTCTGCTGGGAGGAAGTTCAGCGGCGGCCTGGCTCAAACCGATTACCGTCGTCGGCTCCGATGCGCTGATGGCGTTC
>ERZ869909.1585-NODE-1585-length-17956-cov-252.293864_pt1 | contig 17956 bp, 21 predicted proteins | sample MGYA00520892_ERZ869909 | MGnify/ENA primary metagenome ERZ869909 (study PRJEB32215, sample SAMEA104723947) | bioreactor metagenome | biome: bioreactor; feature: anaerobic bioreactor; material: water | place: China | collected 2015-03-12 ...
GGCCTCAATGTGCCGATCACGCCGTGGCTCCATTGTGCCGATCACCAACTGGCTCCAATGTGCCGGTCGGTGACACCAGGCGGGCCGAACCTGCATCGGGAAAGAGCGCGGCCCAGTATCGCGCCGGATCGCCTGCAGCCCGGGCCGATGCGCCGTTGAGCAGCTTATGAGCAGTGCCATGGGGCAAGCGGCTGTAGCGGGCCGAACAGCTCGCGCAGACAGCAAAGACCAGATGCAGCCCTTGCTCTTCGCCCTGGTACAGGCGATCGGGCGGCCTCGGGAGGCGGCAGGCCGGACAGAGCCTCACGGATAGATGATCGAGGACTGCGGGTCAAGGTCCGCGACCTGGATCAATTCGACCGCGGCCGCCAGAACATCCACGCCAGGTCCAACCACCCGCACATGACGAGGATATTGCTCTAGGCGAAGCCCGCGCCGCTGGATTTGGGCAAGTATGCGCTCGCGGCGCCCGGGGCGGTTAATGGCACGCTCGAAATCTTCGAAGGGATTCATCGGCTGTTCCTCGAAGTTGATTGATGAGGGAGTGTGGAGCGGCACGCTCGCAGCCTCCGCACGCCAGGGGCCCCATCACGACAGGTGACCGCGGCCGCTGTGGCTTGTTGTCAGCGAACGATCACGACATTACCGAGCAGCGCAGCCTCAGCAGCGGCATCCAGTCCGATCAGATCGGGGCGGCTCACCTCGCACAGCCGGGTCATCACCGTGCCGGGCTGGTCGGTGTCGCTCGCGGGCAGCGAGGCGAACAAAACGCCCTTGGCGATGCCGGCACCTTCGTCGTCGCCTTCACCGCCTTCGCCCAGTTCATCGGGCGGGGCGTAGGGCACCCACTCACCTGTCGTGAGCTGTGCAACGACGGTACCGGCCAAAATTTCGGTGGCGCTGGGTGCGAACACGGCTTGATCGCGGGACAGCTTGCCGTTGGCCTCGGACAGGATGAAGCCGGCGGTGGGGGGGGTTTGCGTGTGTGTCATGGCGGTAGTTCTCCTGGTGGGGGTAAGGGGGGTTGCTCCCGGCGCTGGGACTTGCCCAGGCGCGCGGATTCGATGCGGGCGAGCTCTGCAATCTGCCGCTCAGCGTCGGGGGCGTTCTCGAGCATGACGGCCAGGTCATGCAGCCCTTCCACGCCGAGTACGTCGCGGTCGCGGCGCATCAGTGCGGCGTTGCGTTCAGTTCGTGTGAGCCGTGCGCTCATGGTCTTGCAGGCCAGTCGGGGGTGGGGAGCGTCACGCACGTATGCCGGCGCGCGTCCGGAGCTCCCCTCGCAGAAGCAACACACAAGGACGAACCTTCTGCCCGGTGCACCTTGCGGTGCTTTTCTTCCGCCTGCCCAGACGAAAATCAATGCGCGAGTGATCTTGCAATTGCCCGACGCCACACTTCCGAATAGTCGACGGCCTTCGGTGGCGGCCGGAACGTCTTGGCAAGCTTCGGCTCACCGTGCGCGATTGCAATCGCCTCGTTCAAGCTCGTCGGAGCGCCTGGTGTGGGCACTGTCAGAACAATATCCGCGAACTTGCTGGCAACCGCCTCGCGTGCGTTCATCCATGTAACAGCCGCCATCAGGCGGCGAACCTCGGCATCGCTCTTGCCGGTGCGAGCGCAGTAGATCCGCGCCAACGCATCGTCGAACGTCGCGGCCATTTTTTCCTGTCCCTTCACGGGCTCCCCGTCGGCATCAACAATCACGGTGCCGTGAATCATCATCAAGCTGGGGTCCGTCATGGCCAAGCACCCAGCCGATGCCGACATCGCGACCACACTCGCCGCGCTGCCGGCGACGCCTTCAACGACCACGTCAACCTTCGCAGGGTGAGCCTTGAGCATGTTGTGCAGCCCGATCCCCTCGTGCGCGTAACCGCCCAGGCTGTTGATGAAAATCGTGACAGTTTTGACGTCGTGCCCGAGCGCCTCGCCGATATCGTCGCTCGATCGACCGAGGTCGCCGACCCGGCCGCGTATCGCAATGTCGAGATGACTGCCGTCATCGCTGAGGTTGATCGCCACGGCGGGGGATTTCTGAATGGGTTTCATGGGGTGTCCTTTGGTTACTTGATGAGCTTGAGTTGCGGCTCTGCCTTGAGGGGCATTCGGATGAAGGCGTGGGTGTCGGGGCACTTATCGAGGGCGGTCGCAATCCACCACCCGGCCACCTTGGCGAAGGCTTCGCGCTCCGTGCCGCCCAGCATTTGCAGTTCGCGATTGAAGATCGACGCCGCGTGCACAATGTCTCCGCTTTGCTCGAGCACTTGAAGCATGGCTTCGACGCTCTCGGCGAACACACACAGTCCGGATGCGGCAGGCCCCGTGATGGCTGGCTTGGTCATGGCGTTCTCTCCGCAACTCGCTCAAGGGCGCCAATGAGCTTCTCAACATCACCGGCAGAACTCATGCCGACGGTGGTCCGCGAGCCGCCCAGGTTAATGGTCACCTCGTGCCTGGAGCCGCCCTGAGACAGGCCACCGCCGCGGCCGCTTGCCGTGCCGCCTGAGCTGCCAGATTGGCGCTCCGGCTTCTGGTCGCGCTCGCGGGCCTTGGCGTCATCCAGCTTGCGTTTTTCAAGCCGCGCGAGCTCACGCAGCGCCTCAGTCAGCACGCTCACGGCGTTGTTGTCACCCGCGGCCCGGGCCTCGGCGAGTTGGTCTTCGATGTCGGCGCGACGCTGTTCGAGCCGGCGCCGTTCGATCGCTGCGTAGTTGCCGTCGAGCTGATCGAGCTCATCCCGGATTGAGGACAGCGTGCTGCGTGCGGAGTCGGTGAGTCGATCCATTTGCGACTGCACGTTCGCCAGCGCGCTCCGCAGGCCGGCGAGCTGCTGCGACCCGAGCTCCTCGGCGCGCGCGATGAGCACCGCCAGCGTGGCTGCTTGTTCGCGCAGCGAGAGCGTGCCGGCTGCGACGGAGTCATTGAAGCCTTCGACCTGCACATCCAGTTCGGCCAAGTTGGCCTTGGCTTCGGCGAGTGCGACCTTCATTTCCTGAAGGCTGGCGATGTACTTCCGCAATCCCGCGAACGCGAGGCCGGCGCCGAAGATGGCATCGAAGCTCTGCATCTCCTCGAGCTCGCCACGCAGCGCAGCAGCCTCGTCCTTCGCTTCGCGCAGCGCATCGCCGACGCCGCCCATTGCGTCTTGCGCGATCAGGTCTTGCGCGCTGGCCGTCAGGGCCTGAATGCGCCGCGCCGCATCCGAAAAGCCTGTTGCGCTCTGATACGCCGCTTCGACCGCGCGCAATGCGGCCTCCGAGTATCCTGCAATCTCGGACTTGAGCTTGCTGATCCATGCAGCATAGAGCTTGGCGATGGCGACGGTGTCATTGAGAGATGTACCCAGGTTCGCGGTGGCCTCTTCGGCTTCCTTGGCCCCCTCGGCGGCCTTCTTTGCACCTTCGCCAGCGCCTTCGAGCTGCTTGCCGGTCTTCTCGCTTTTGTCGCCGGCATCCTTGGTTTTGTCGCCGGCATCTTCGACCTTGTCGCCGGTCTCCTCGGCCTGCTTGCCAACGTTGCGCAACTGGGTGATCTGCTGCTGCACACCCGCCGCGCCTTGTGTATCGCCCAGGGCGATGAACTCACGATACTTGCGGGTGAGCTCGGCAATCTCGTCCGCCACCGACTCGGCGGTACGGCCGATCTCCCCCATCCCGCGAGTGGTCCGGGTCTGCGCGTTCGCCAGGGTATTCAGATCCGTTGCGGCATCCTGAGCGGCGCCACCAACGTCGCCGATAGCGTCAGCGGTGCGTAGTGCCTGCCGTTCGGCCTCGCGCTCGATCCCGATCAGATCGCCGAAGCTGCCACGCAGGCGCTCGGCACTGGCGGCGGTGTCGTCGATCGCGTCGGCTGCCCGGGCGAAGTTGGTCTCCGCGCTGCTTGCGAATGACTCGGAGATGGCGCGCACATCCTCGGCCGCGCGCTTGAACCGGTCCGACACCCGGGCCATCTGTTCGAGCACAGTAGCGAACGCACCGGTGACATTGCTCGCCCAAGTCGCCACCACCCCCGCAACACCGAAGAAGGCGGCCTTGAGCGTATTCACGCCCGTGGCGATGGCGTTGAACGCCGTGGCGGCCACGTCCGAGGCGGTGCTGAGCGATTGCGACCACTGCGTAACCGTGTCCTGCGTCGCCGACACCCAGGCTTGCAGCTTGGCGATGACCGCGTCGACATCCAGCCGGTCGACGAAGGCGAAGAAAGCCTCCGACGCAGCCTTGAAGGCACCGGCAATCGATTCGCCGATTTGCGCGACCACCCCGCTCGATACAAACTCCCGCATGCGCTCGGACAGGCTCGAGAGCGCCTGTGCAAGGGGCTCAAGCACCGGCTCTGCCAGCGATCGCCGCAGGCCATCCCAGGCGCTTGCAAGGCCTCGCGTGGCGCCGTCAAGGTTGGCATCCATGACCGCCGCGGCATTCGCCGCAGCCCCCTCGGCGTTGTGCAATGCCTCGCGCAATTCGTCGAGCGACTCGATGCCCTGGTTGAGCAGTGCGCGCAGCGCCGGCCCGGCGTTGAGGCCAACTGCAAGAATCGCTTTTTCGCCTGCAGGGCCAGCAGCGGCCAGTTGTGCGAGGGCCTCGTTAAAGTTGGTGGTCGTGATGCCTGCGGCCGCGAGCTCACGCCGGAAGCTGCTGGCCGGGTCCGAGAACTGCGCCAGCATGCCCGACAACGCGGTACCGGCCCTTGAGGCGTCGATGCCGGCATCGGCGAACTTGCCGATGATCGCGACCGTATCTTCCAGCGACAGGCCCAACGACTGCGCGGTCGGTGCGGCGTAGGCCAGCGCTTGCCCCAGGCCGTCGACGTTGGTGTTGGCCCGCGCTGCGGCCGCGGTGAGCACATCGGCCACGCGCCCGGCCTCGGCCACCTCGAGCCCCATGCCGCGCACGGCGCGCGTGACAAGCGAGGAGGCTTCCGCCAGGCCAACGCCGTTGGCTTGTGCGAGCCCCAGCACCGCCGGCAGGGCGTCAACCGACTCGCGCGCGTCGAGGCCGGCCCGGGCAAGGTTCTCCAGCGCTTGCGCGGCCTCGGTGGCGGTAAAGCGGGTTGTGGTGCCGGCCTGGTCTGCCGCCGTCCGGAGCAGTTCCAGATCATCGGCAGTAGCCCGGGTCACTGCCCCAACAGTGCTCATCTGCGACTCGAACTCGGCCGCCGACTTGATCGAGCCGGTAAAGAACTTGGTGCCGAAGTATCCGGCGATGGCCGTGGCCACGCCCAGCGCTTTCGCACCAAGCCCGGACATGATCCCGCCGGTTCGATCGGCTTCCTTGCCCATGTCGGCAAGGTCTTTGCCCGCACTCCCGGCCGCCTTGCCGGCCTTGTCGATCTCGCGCCCAGCGCCGGCCGTTTCACCCCCTGCAGCGGTGACGCTCGCGCCCATGTCGCGCGCCCGGGTCGCCGTGGATTCCAGCGCTCGCCGCAGTTCGACCTGCTTGCCTGCCAGGTCGCCGGTCGAAATGCCATACTCGCCAAGCTGGCCTCGGGTGGCCTGCAGGGCGAGCCGCTTTTGCTCGAGCGCGTCTTTCGACTTGGTCACCGCCTTCTTCGCGCGCTCGAACTCCGTCGTCAGCTTGCGCGAAGGGTTCTCGGCCTGCGAGAACTCCTTGCCCAGCGCCTGCGCCTTGGCTTGGGCCTCCTCGAGCGCCTTGGCAGCGTCCCCGGTTTCCTTCTTCAGCTTGGTGAAGGTGTCGATCGCCTTTTGCTGCGATTCGAGCTTGCGTAACTCGGCCGCCAGCGCGGCAAACTGGGGCGCGGCGTCGCCCCCTTGCTTGGCGAGGGCTTCGAGCTGCGTAGCCAGACTTGTAACGTTGCGGTCGCCTTCTGTCTCGGCTGCAATCCGCAGCGTGACGTCATCGGCATTACTCAAGGCCATCTTCTTGCGCTCCCAAATGGAATGGCGTCACGCCTTATCGAAAAATCCGCGACAGCTCGAACTTGAACTGCGCGCGATACTCCTCGAGCAGCTCTGCGGCGATGTCTTTCCGGTAGCGGGCCTTCCATGAATCGAAGTAGTCGCTCGGTCGGGGTCCGTACAAGTGCTTGATCTCGCGCCGCCCCTTGCCGGTGCGAATGAACACCCCGACGCCGTTGCTGATGCCGTCGATCGTCCCGCTGAGCGGAATCAGAAAGCCCCCCGGCATGCGCCGACGTCCACCCCTGCGCTTGACCTTGACCGACACCCCCGCAGCCTTGCGGCCACGCGGGATACCACGCGAGCTGTCGCCTTTGGCACGCGGTGCAGGCTTCGTGAGCTGCAGTGCGGCAAATCGGGCGAGCCGCACCGCACGCACCCGAAAGCGGACTTCTGCAACGGTCGCCTTCGGTCTCGCCTTGAAGAGGGTCATTTGCTCGCGCAGATACCCCTGCGGGAGATTCAGCTCTTCACCAATGTCGCGCCGGGATGCAGTCATCGACTTCGCTGCCACTGAGTTGACTGCGCGGAAGGTCGCCCGATTGACCGCCTCGGGAATGGCCCGGACCGACTTGGCAGTCTTGTTGAGGCGCTCGAATCCGGAGAAGGTGACATTAAGCGTCATGGTCGTTTACCTTGAACGAGCGCCAGCTCACTGCATGCCGATCCGGCGCAAAGCGCGTTATCCGAAGATCGTTGCCGAACTCATCAAGGGCGTCGCGGCCGGTGGCCTTGGCTGCGGCGACAAGCTCACAACCAACACGGACCAACTGGTCGACCATGTCGTCCCATGCTTGCCGCTTTTCCGCGAGCAAGGCTGCACCCTGGTCCGCCCTAGCCGCGTCAAGCTCGGCTCGAACATCGGTGGCCCGAGCCTCAATCTGCGCGAGCTTCTCCTGAAGCGCGGTCACCAGTCCGGCGGATTGCTCGCCGCGCTCGCGTGCGACACGAGTTGCTGCCTGAGCGCTGCCAACCCGCGCCAGAGCGGCGGAGACTTCCTCGTCAGTGCCGTTCTCGCATGCGAGTGCATACGCCTCATTGGCATCACGCTCGAGGCCCTCGGCCTCCATCAGCGCCTCGTCCCGCGATGCCTCGGCCTCGGCAATCCGCTTCACCAACTTCAGGCGCTTGGCCTCGAGCTCGTCGAGAGCACCCTTGGCCTTGGCGGCACGCGTGATCGCCGCACGCTGGTCTCGCTCAGCGTTCGCGGCACGCTCGTAGTGAGCATGAACGCGCCGCCAATCTTTAAGCTGAGAACGAAGCTCCGACGCGCGGTTCTCTGCGGCGGTGAATCTTTCAAGCGCTTCAGTCTGAGCCAAGTCGACGGGGTTGTGCGCGTGTCGAAACTCTGCGCGGCCCGCTCGAACCGCCGCTTCAAGTTGCGGCAGTTCGGCTTCGAGCGCCGCAAGCTCTTGCTCGGCCTTGGAGATCTCTTTGAAAAGTTCCTCGGCGCGGTTTGAGGTGCTGGTGGTTTTGGGCATTTCAGTTCCTGGCGGGGGATTGGTTGACGGGCGCGTTGCCCTGAAGGAAAGCTTGCAGCTCGGCGGCGCGCACGTAGCGGTATCCGCCTTGGCCGATTTTGAGAATCTGCACCGGGATGTCGCCTCGCGCGCTGGCGGCCTCGAACTGCGCCGCCGACATACCCGCCATCTGCGCGGCGGCTCCGAGCTTCCACAAGCCCGGTGTTGCGGGCGTTGGTGGGTGAATCTTCATGGGATGGCCTCGTATCGTTCTGAACCTGCCCTGAACGATACGAACCTGTCAGAAGTCCGGCCTGTGGGGGGATGTCATGCGCGCCTTCACGCGGGACACCTGCCGCGCGGACACCCCGACTTCGGCGGCAGTGGCTTCGGCGTTCCCGTCAGTGGCTCGCAGTCCGTCGAGGATCCGACGCATGCGCCGGCCCTGGTCGATCAGTCCGAGCGTGCCCAGGCACGCCAGCGTTTCACCGCCGCAGGTCGCGATCAGTCTCAGGAACGGTTCTTCGCCGAGCAACAGCGCGAGCGCGTGCTGTGGGCTGTAGCGGTCAGGAACGTAGACCGTACCGGCCGTGCCGTCGACGAACCCGAGCAGTTTCTTGATGCCGGGCAAACCCACGGCAGCGAACACCCGCGCGCCTTGCGACGAATCTTCGAGGGTGACAGGGGCGTCCGGTGAGCGCATGCCGGGATGGTGAGAGCTTCACCCGGCAAGTGCCTTTGGGAGGATGTCAAAGGCGCTTAGCCACGCCTCGAGAGATACGCGCTCGCCGAACGTCGCCGAACGGGGCGCAGCAAGGGCTGCGGGTCTGGTTGCGCTGGGGGTGCGGGGCGGTCGGGCGAAGCCGGCGGTGTGGGCACGGTCTGATCCGCTTCCTCGGCCGCTGGCGTGCTCCGGGGCGGTTGGGCGAGTAGGTCGCCCTGATCAGGGTCGATCTTGTCGCGCAGCCCTTTCCACTGCGTTGAAGAGTAGGCGTGCAGCCCAAGCCAATGCGCGGCGGCCAGGTTGTAAACCGCGAGGTCAAGCGCCTCGTTCCTGTCGCCGGGTCGCTTCACCCATTCCGTTTTCGCATGCCCCTTGACGTACCGCAACACTTTGCGCTCGGCAGTGAGTTGCTCGAAGTAGGTATCCGGCAGATCTTTGCTGAAGTGCATCGCGCCAGGCCCCCGCGTGAGGGGCAGGCGCTCGTGCACCCAGCTTTTACCCGCGTCGGTGCCGACGATCCAGAGTTGAACTCCATCGGGCACATGCGTGCCACGCCATGACACGTCCTGCTTGGTCGGCTTGCTGGCGATGATGTTGTTCGACTGCGCGCGCCCCTTGATCGCAAGCACATTGCGGTAACCGCGATGACGGGCGTAGTCATAAACGTCTTGCGTGTTCGCGCCGCCCGAATCGATGCAGCAGACTACGATACGCATCTCGATTCCACGGTAGTTCAGCACCGGCGCGCGCAAAAGGTCATCGAGGCGGCGCCATACATCGTCTTCCGATGGCGAGCCCCACAACACGACGTGATTCACGACCCATGATTCCAACCCCTCCCCCCAGGCTCTGACTTCGACCTCGAGGCGGTTGATCTGGGTGTCCACCGCCGCGGTGAGCGCCAGGCCACCGCACGGCACCACGTTGAGCGGGTAGGGTTCGGCGCGCGCGCGCAGCTCGTCGGGCTTGATACGCTCAACAGCGGCATCCCATGTCCGAGCCAGGCGGGTGTTATAGAAAACCTGCATCGGCTCGGCGTCGCCCTGGTCAAGCCGCTTCTTGGCGTTGAGATACTCCCGGGCGAGGGTCAGCCAGCTCACGAACCCCAGCGGGGCATACAGCGCATTGATTCGGAACGACTCGGTCTCTCCGTCCCCGCGCTGCTGTGCCCGCCATTCGGCGGTGCCGTCGGCCTCGCGATCAGGAAGGAAGCGCGCCTTCTCCCGTTCTTCAATCATGGTTCCGCAGTGGGGGCAGACATACCAAGCCTTCGTCGGCTGATCGTCATGATCCCAGCGCACACCGCCGAGCAGCTTCCCGCCATCAGGCCCGGTAAGCGACACTTCCCACTCAAGGGTTTGGTACGTGTCGCAGTGTGGGCACTGCACCCAATACTGATTTCGGGTGCCCTGGTCATAGAGCTCGGAAATGCGGCTCAAGCCCTCGATCGTGGGCGAGCTCACGAGGTATATCTTGCGGTTGTACTCGAATGTCGACGTCCGCGCCTCGGCCAACTTTACCGGGTCACCTTCCTCGTCGACATTCGCCTCCCAGCGGTCGATTTCATCGCCGATCACGTACCGCGCCGGAATCTCTGCCAGGTTCGAGGCGGAACCAGCGCTCACGATGTAGGCGGTGCCGCCGGCGAACTCCTTCGTATCGAGGGTGTTTCGCGAATCTCTCGAGCGCGGCGCCGCGACACGATCCCGCAGTTCGGGCACCAGCGCGACCATGTCGGATATTCTCGCCGAGACACGCTTGGCAAGGTTGCCCGTCGGCAGCAGCACCAGCAGGTTGCCGGGCGCCTGGTGGATAATCGAGCCAATGAAGTTCAGCGCCACTTGAGTCTTGAGAAGCTGACTCGGCCCCATCACGACAACCCGCTTCGTCGGGTCGCCTGGTGAGAGCCGCCGCATGATCTGGCGCGCATACGGGGTGCGATCCGTGCGATACGGGCCAGGTTCGGCGCTCTTGCCGGTGGGCAGAATCATGTATCGATCGGCCCACTCGTTCACCGGCAAGTTCGGGTCCGGGCGGACGCCGTTGGCAACGGCCCGGAAAGCGATCGCGCGGCCGTCAGTGTCGGTGATCACGAGCTCGACTCCCGGTGAAGGGCGTCTTCGGCCAGGCGCTCGAACTGGTCGAGCACCGCGGTAAGTTGCTCGCGCAACAAGCGCTGCGCGACCCCCGCATCCGACGCGGCAACCATCTCGGCTGCAACCCGGCTCGGGACCGCCAAAATCATGTCGCGCAACATCCGCGCGGCCTCGTGCAAACCGCGCTCCACTTCCGCGACCGCCACCAGCTCACGCCGGGCCTTCGCAAGGTCGATCTTCGCAAGCTCCGCCATGGTGGCTTCGCGTTGCGCCTTGGCTCGCCAGTACGATTGGTTGTCCGACTCCGCATCCGATGCGGGAGCCTCCGAGCCATTATCAGCCGGCGGCGTCGAGGTGCCCTTCGACCACTCCGGCCTGACGTAGAGCTTCCGCCAAGCCTCCGCCTCGTCGACAGAGCCGGTGGGCATGCCGCGCTTGACCAGCTTCGATACCTGCCCCTTGGTCAGTCCAAGCGCGGCCGCAAGATCAATCTGCTGCATTCGACCTCCGATAGTTTTGGGCTATGTATGTATTCATGGTGATAGCAACTCGCACTCTATCGGTTTCCTGCTTTCCGATAGTTTCCACTAATGGAAATCGGCCGACTCCCCCGTACCCGCATGCAGCCAATCCCATAGGGGCCCCCTCGCATCGACGCATCGAAATGTCCGGAGACTGGACAAAATGCAGCAAGGGCGGAATGTGATCAGCGTCCGCTTCTCCGAGCGCCGGCATCGCGCGGCTCGGCAGTGCGGAGCACCCGCGCTGCCAGATAAGCGGTTGTCGACATTGTCGACATTGTCGACGTGGGTAAGGGGGTGTACGCATGTATTTATAAAGAAAGAAAAAAGTTAATTTTTGCTTATAGAGACAACCTCGCCTAGGTCGACAACGACTTTGGATTCACCTGGTACATTTCCGAAGGCCTCTTACCTCTCTCCCTCTTGGTGTAATGCCTCAAAACGTCCTGTTGCCCAAGGCGATCGAGCGCTTTCTTCAGCCGGTCAAAATCACGGAAGCGCCCCTCCATAGCCTTCTGGCAGTCACGCTGGCTGAACTCCTCAACGGACTGGCCGCGCACCCATTGCAGGATGTGCCGGGCGTCGATATCGACCTTGTCGGCACCGATCATCCCGAAGGCCGATTGCGCATGCGGAATCAACAGTTGCCCCAGTTCGACCGCGCGTTCCGCCGCCGACTGGCTCACTTCTTCGGCGTGCGTGCCAGCCTCAGCCAATTCGAACAAGCAGGCAATCCGGGCCACGGCGCCGGGCAGCTTGCTGGTCCAATCACTTATCGCCTCGAACCTGCAGCCCTCGCCCTGGTTGTCTTCGATGAACTGGGCGAACTCAAGCCAACATTCAAGCGCCGGTGCGGTCATGGTCAGGACACGTGGCTTGCCGATCACAGCAGGCACGTTCTCGAGGAGCCCGAAGATCATTGACCGGTATGTCTCGGATGCCTCCGGCGGTACCGCGACACGCGCCCGAACATCACGACGCCCGACGTTGCTTTGAGGCATTGCGTACAGAAACCGCGCCAGCAAGCCGGAATCTCGAAAGCGCCGCGATGCGGCCGCATCGGCGAGCACAGCAGGTTGCACGGCCAGCCCGAAGGTCAGCGACGGCTTGTCGACGTGCGCCTCGCGCCCCGCTCGATCAACCCGCATCGCGGTACCGGCGTGCCCCTTCAGCATGGCATCGATGTTGGCCGATCCACCGTTATAGAGGCCCGCCATGATCTGGAAAATTCCGGCCTCATCCGACAACAGGGCCATGCGTTCACCGTACTCGGCCAGCATCGTTTGAAGGCGCTCGGCGGTCACATCCTCAGTAAAGAGCCGCGGCGCCCGAACCTCAGCCGGCATGCTCTCTTTCTCGCGCTGAATCTCGGCACGCAGTTGCTCGCGGTCCTGGTCGGTCTTGGCCTTTGCCGCATCCACCAGCAGCCGTTCGATACGCTTCTCGGCCACCTTGCGCGCGGACATCACCCTTGCGCGTTCCGCGCGGCCGAGCTCGTACTGGACCTTTTCCCATCGGAGCAACGGGTCAGTCATCGCGTTGAACACGGCAGACTTCCGCGCCCCGCTCGGCAATGCCGAGACTGTCCACAACGCAAGCGGCTCGGTGTAGTCGTCACTGAAGGGCGCCACCTCGAACCGGCGTTGCAGCACGGTGGACAGGACCGAAAGCCCGACCATCACCGCCAGTGCGGGGGGCGTCTGTGTCGATGCCGCCACCGCCTGCGCCATGTTGCCGAGCCAGGCCGGCAAGAGTGACGGCGGAATCTCGGGAACCTTGACCATGCCGGGCAGAACCGGGTCAGGCCATTCCGCATTGGTTGCCGCCTGGAGCGCCTTCTCGACCACGGCGCGCACCGCACCGGCGCCGGCGGTTTGCGCCAGGTCATTGAAGTCGGTCGGGTTACCCATGGGCCACCTCCCCGAACTGAGGCCACACCACCGAGCCGCCGGTCACCCTTGCGGCCTCACGCGCCGCCGTCAGCCCCGGATTGCCGGGTGTGCCGGTGTCGTTGTCGGCGCAGATCAGCAGATGCAGCCGGGGGAACTTGGCCCGCAGCGCGCGCGCCACGGTTACGAGGTTGCCGCAGTTGAAGCACACCGCCACCGCGCGGCCGGTGGCCTGGTGAAGTGTGGCGCCGGTGGCGTAGCCCTCGGCGAGCAACAGCGCGTCGGTCAGCCGCCCGATCGCGTAATAGCACCCGGAGATTCGACCGCCAGTCAGAAACCGCTTCGAGCCGTCTGGCCCGATGAATTGCAGCGTGTGGAGCCTCCCCTCAGCATCGCGTGCCGGCACCATCAGTTGATCACGCAAGGCCCGCAGGCCGAACGCATGCACGCCCTTGGCCTTGAGGTAAGCGTGATCGTCAGTCGCCGGCTTTGCCGCGTTCCAGAGCTTCAACGCCTTTGCCGCGGCTGCCGCCCGGACCCGTGCGTCTTCGGCGGCCCGCGCCGCCTGTGCAGCCGCCAGCTTGCGGCGCATGGCCTGCAGGTCGGCAGGCGACATGCTCTCGTTCGATGTCGCGCGCCAGGTGTGTTGCTCGCCGGTTCTCCACGACCCGAACACCCCGAAGGGTGCCGGGTCGCGGTAGAACACACACCACCCGTTGCGGCTCCCGCTCTTGTCGCCTTCGACACGGAACCGCACAATCTTTCCATCGCGCAACTCGGGAACCTTCACCGGCCCCAGGCCGACCACGCGCATTGCCTGGATGAAGTCTTCAATCATGAGTGATCGGCTCCAGTTGCGCGCCAGGCCAAACGCCATGCATCACGGCAGCGGTGCATGGTGTGGGACTGAGCACTTCGAAGGGCTCGCGCCCGGGCAGGCTTACCCGCCAGTGGCGGCAGGTTCTCTCCTCGAGCCGCTGGCGAGCATCGTCCAGGGCTTCGGCCGCACCGGGTATGCCGTGCCGCCGGAACTGCTGAAGCTGCCGCAAGGTCTCGCGGCGTTGCGCGCGCGACCCATGCTCGAGGGTAAAGCCGAAGTCGACCAAGCCAGGCTTGCGGGGGTTGGCGTCGCGGCCGAAGCCTGCGCCCTTGGGGATGCTGGCGTCTCTCATGACTCCGCACCTCCGCGCCGATTGAAGTCGTCAATCATGGGCATGGGGGTGATCATACGACCCCCTTGCGCTCGAGCCATTCGCGCATCACGTCCAACCATTTGGTTATGGCGCCGGTGCGGTGCAGGGTGTAGCCCAGTTCGCTGTAAAGCCTGACAAGGTCGGATTGCTCGCACGACTTGAGCAACACCCGCACGGCGCGCTCGGGGTTGGTGATCGGGATGCTGACCGATTTGGCGCGCTTGGGGATGTTGGCGTCGCGACCGAAGCCCGCGCCCTTGGTAATGTCATTCAGCATCGCTATTCCCCCGCTTGAGCTTCAAGGCATTTGGATCTTGGCCAGCAGCTTTGGTGATGGCGAGCACTGATTTGAGCGAAGCAGCGCAGTAGCTGAGCTTTCGTATCTGTTCAGACTTCGCTTCGGCATCCGCCCGATCGAGGTCAAATAAGTGCTGAATCGCGCCGGCAAGAAGTAGCGGATTCTTACCAAGAAGACCTTCGCTACCAGATCGGCTCATCGGGAGTTCCGGCTCCCCCGCATCTGACAGGAAGCTGAGAAACTTTGCAGCGGCACCGAGAAAGCCGAACTGCTGAGCCAACGGCAAACCATAGAAGGCAAGTGTCGTGGCATCGATAGAAGCACGAAAGTCGTATTCCTCAGCATCTTCCGGCGTGGCCTTGATGATCGAGCTTATCCGGGCATACAGGCCCTCGAACGCTTCGGCACCTTGATCGAGGTCGCTCTGAGTAATCGTCGGTCCATCCTCGATCGCCTTGAGTAGCGCGGCCCGGATGAGCTTTTCCTCGCGGTCATACGCCCCGTTCGCATTGCACTCGGCCACCACGACAAGCGCGGCCCGCAGGGCTTCAAAGCTTTGGGTATTCATGAAGGTGCTCATCACTCACCCCCCTCTACTGCCGACAACGCAGCCCGAATCGCAGCAAGTACATGGTTGTAGACGCCACGCCGATTCTCGTTATCGACAGCCACCAAAGCCCAAAGCAGTGCGTCGTACATCGCCGGGGCGGCTTTAATCAGACGGCAATTCGCGTCCGCCTGATCGATGGCATTGTCATCGGTGTCGCCGATGGCTGACCACACCTCGCAGACCACGCCGCCGAGCTTTGGGCCGATCTGCCGGTGACTGTGCTCGACCCAAGGCCCGGGGGTAAAATGGGGCGGTGCGACAATAAAGTCGCGCACGGAAGGATGTTGCGACATGGTCAGGCCCTCCCCAGCGTCAGACGGAAGGCGCGTGCAGGACCGACGATCCGGCGCAAGGCCCGATAGACGGTAAGACGGCGGAATAAAGGTGAGGTGTGGGCAGGCGTGCCCGGTGCGGTGTGTCGCATGGCTGAAGCTCCAACGTTAGCAGTCTGAAGACCGTCCCGACGCCAATCGGGGTGGCGGTCACGTGTCAGGTTGGCGTACCGGAACGTTGGCACCGGCGAGCCTTGCGGCTCCCCAACACGGACCGCCATAGACAAGGCAGCACATGCGGTGGACGTAAAAAATCCGCCAGGGTGGCGGACACATCCGCCAACGTTGTTCGGGACGCCAATCCCGTTGCCTGTTGTTTGCAGGCACGCCAAATCATGCGCCCTGGTGGTCGACGGTGTCAAGCGATTCATTGCCCGCCCTCCATCGCCTTCACCCGAGACATAATCCCCCTATGCACCTTTGCGTAGCGCTTTTTCCCACCCCCGTGCCACTTGCGACCACACTCCGCGCACAACCATCCCGCATGCTGATAGCGCGCGAGCACGGTAATCATCGTGCGGTATTGTGTTGCCGATGATCCGCAGCCAAGGCAAGTTGTGTGCTGGACGATGGAGCCGCTCGGCATGGGCGGTGCCGGCTTGATTCTGCGCGCGGTCATGACCGCACCTTGAGGGTTTCAATGTGGCTTCGAACTTCCCCGAGCACCCATCTTTTGCAAGCTGGGCCAAGCTTCACGGAATTGGGGATGAGACCGGCTTTTTCGTCACGGACGATCGCCGACCGGGACTTGCCGTATAGGACTTTCAGTACGTTAGCATCGACAAGCGCTGAGTCAGGCAGCTTGTCGATGTATCGCCAATCCTGGTCTGTGGGCTTCGCTGGCATTTCTTGCTCCATCTAGCGTGCCGTTGGCACAACGTGGAGCAAGAATGAAGGCGCATCTTTTGGGCGTCATGGGGCGAAATTGGGCAGAGACAATTAATGCCCCCCTGATTGCGCGGATTCAGTGGCCTTTGTCAATTGAACGTGATCCGGCCATAGAGGGCGTGCCGCATTCCCTCCTGCCAAAACCAACACATTTTTCCATCAACTGACGAATAGCTTTCCGGTTCGAAGTCCAACAAGAACCCGGTATGACCGACACCCGTTTCACTCACTATGGAGAGCACGCCGCAGTAGAGCTTGACAAGTTCCTGCAAGCCCTTGCTTTCCAAACGACGTCGAATGTCCCGGACCTGGTTGTCAGGGTTCTTCGGATTTCCGAAAATCACCATCCTTGCGGCCTCTTGGTAAGCGAGCGTCTTTGTTCTCGCCAAATGCTTAGCGACGGTGCAAGCGATATGAATCGCAACAGCACGCGCGTCATCCTTCTTCCGACCCGCCGGCCGGGGTGCGGGGGAAAAATAGAGATTCAAACTGCCCGACCCATCAGGCAGCATCACGCTACACAGCAGTTTCTGCTTTGTACCGGTCATGCTCCCACCTCACGCCGCGCAAACTCGACCACTTCCGCCCCCTTTCGCACCTGGTCAAGCCAGTCCGCCCAGCGCTGCATCATCACCCGGCGCTGCGGCAGGAACTTCGTGCGGTTGTAGGCCCCCCCGAGCACATCGGGCACCTTGTGGGCGAGCTGGTGCTCGATCACCGCCGGATCAACGCCGAGCTCCTCATGCAGAATGGTCCGCGCCATTGCCCTGAATCCATGACCGGTGATCTCCGTCCGGGTGTCATAGCCTTGTCGCCGCAACGCGGCGTTCAGCGTGTTCTCTGACATCGGTTTGCCGTGGTCTCTCACGCCCTGGAACACAAACCGACCATGTCCGGTCAGCGGATGTAGCTCCCGTAGCACGGCAACCGCTTGTGTGGCCAGGGGCACGATGAATTCGCGCCGCGCCTTCATCTTCTCTGCCGGGATGCGCCATTCCCCCGCCTCGAGATCGATCTCGCCCCACTCCGCGCGCCGAAGCTCGCCAGGCCGAACGAAAAGCATCGGGGCGAGCTTCAGCGCACACCGCACGATCAAGCTGCCCTTGTAGGCGTCGATTGCCCGGAGCAATGGCCCGACCTCGCCGGCCTCGGTGATCGCCGGGAAGTGCTTCTTGGAGACCGGCGTGAGCGCCCCGCGCAGGTCGGCGGCCGGGTCTCGATCCGCGCGGCCGGTGGCGATGGCGTAGCGGAACACCATCCCGGCGATTTGCTTGGCCCGGTGGGCAGAATCCAGCGCCCCGCGCGCCTCGATCCGGCGCAAGGTCTCCAGCAGCTCGAGCGCGCCAATCTCCGAGACTGGCCGCTTGCCAAGCCAGGGGATCAGGTCGTTCTCGAGCATGGCCAGGTTCTTGATGCGGGTGGTCTCGGTCCATGTCTTGCCGCGCAACTGGTGCCACTCACGCGCGACCACCGCGAACGAATTGGCGGCCGCCACGGTCCGCGCCTGCTTCTCGACCTTGCGCGAGGCGCTCGGGTCGGTGCCCTCGGCAATCTGTTCTCGCGCCTCGTCGCGCCGCCTTCGGGCGGATGCAAGGCTGACTTCGGGGTATTGCCCCAGCGCGAGGGTCTTTCGCTTGCCGTCGAGACGGTAATTGAGCCGCCAGAGCTTGCCCCCGGTTGGCTGCACCAGCAGATAGAGGCCCTTCTCGTCGGCGAGCTTCCACGCCTTGTCACGCGGTTTTGCCTGTCTTACGGCTATGTCGTTGAGCGGCATTTCATCACCCTGTCATGCCAGATCATGGCGGTATACCGCCAAGGGTAGCGTATACCGCCAAGTGTACCGCCACTTTTGGCGGTATCGGGTGATAGCGCATGGTGCCGCCTGAGACAAGAAAAAACCCGCAAAGCCTTACGCTGTGCGGGTTTTGGGTGCTTCTTGGTACTGCCTGCTACGTGTTCTTGGTGGGTGCTGACGGGGTCGAACCGCCGACATTCGCCTTGTAAGGGCGACGCTCTACCAACTGAGCT
>ERZ869909.1586-NODE-1586-length-17907-cov-6.638418_pt1 | contig 17907 bp, 18 predicted proteins | sample MGYA00520892_ERZ869909 | MGnify/ENA primary metagenome ERZ869909 (study PRJEB32215, sample SAMEA104723947) | bioreactor metagenome | biome: bioreactor; feature: anaerobic bioreactor; material: water | place: China | collected 2015-03-12 ...
AGTCGCAAGACTGCCGGTCGCGCTTTTTTGCCAATGCCATTTTTGCCTGTGCCAATGCGGACCCGATGCCGTATGATGACGGCCACCATGTATGAAACCTTCCGCAATACGGCGTTGTTCTCCGGCGTTGTCGCCGTGCTCATCGCATTGGCCTGGGGCACGAACAGCCCATACGGGGCCTATGCCCTGCACACCTTCGCCCTGCTGTGCCTGCTTGCGTTCGTATCCAGCCGGGCGTGGCTGTCGGGTCTGACCTTCGAGCGCTCGGTCAGCATCGACACGCTGGCGCAGGGAGAGGAAGTAGCGGTCACCATCACCGTGACGAACAAGCGGGGCTGGCCCATCCCCTGGCTCTTCATCGAGGACCAATACCCCGGCGATTTCCCCATCGCCGGAGTGCCCAATCGCCTGTCGATTCTCATGCCCGGCCGCAGTCTCACGCTTCACTACACGCTGACATGCCCTCGCCGCGGCTATCACCGCATCGGGCCGCTGGTGCTGGAATCGGGAGACTTGTTCGGCCTGCAACGGCGCTTCATCACCTCGGGCGAGCGGCACTATGTCTCGGTGCTGCCCACGGTGGCCTATATCGACACCTTCTCGATTGCCGCGCGCCGCCCGCAGGGTCCCGTGCGCATCAGCAATCGCATCTACGAGGACCCAACCCGCATCGCAGGCCTTCGCGAGTATGCCCCGGGAGATCCCTTGAGCCGCATCCACTGGAAGGCCTCCGCGCGGACGGGCGAGTTGTTCGTGAAGCAGAACGAGCCCTCGAATGTGCTGGGCGCGACGCTTATCCTCGATTTGCACGAAGACAGCTACCTGCCCGAGGAGCGTGAGGGGCGCATGGAGCTGGCGATCACGACAACGGCATCGATCGCCTACCTTTTGCAGATGAGCGGCGAGCAACTGGGCATGGTGACGAATGCGTCGGATGCAGCGGAAGTTGCCCAGTGGGAGCAGGCCGCGGGCAGGGCGTTTTCGCGTGAGGACCTCGCCAGCATCATCACGCAGGATCCGGACAGCGACCGGATCAGCCCGCTCGAGGTGCCGACGCGCCGTGGCACCGTGCAGGCGCAGATGATCATCGAGAATTTGGCGCGGGTGTTGCCCGGGCATGGCCTGGACGCGGCGGACCTGACACTGGCCGCCTATCAGCGCCTGCCACGCGATGCCGCCCTCTTGCCGGTGGTGCCGCAAGTCACCGCGCAGCTGGCGGAGGTGTTGGCCCAGATGAAAGTATCCGGCTTTGCCGTGACGGTGTTCGTCATTCGGCATCAGCGTGCCTACGAGGAGGCGGCGGCCTTGCTGGCGCCGTACAACATCAACGCGATTCACATCGAGCATCAACGGGACCTGCATGAGCTCAAGCCTGAGACAATCGGCCGCTAAGGCGGTACCCGTGCAGCCGCGCGGCTGGACGGACCTCATGATCGACGCCCTCACGCCGATCATGATCTGGTTCATGCTGCTCAGCGTCGTGCTGTTTCTGCTCGATGTGCGCTGGGTCTACACGGAGGTCTTCCACAACAACCTTCGCTGGTTCTCCCTGTGCTTCGTCACCCTCATCGTCACGCTGAATCGCCTCGTCGCGCGGGACGGGCAAGATACCTCCGCCTTGTGGATCGGCGCGTCGGTCATCGTGGTGGGCATCTACATCATGGCCCTTCAGGCCTACGGGACCGGCTCGCTCGCGCCGGGCTTCATGGATGGCCCCTGGGCCGTGGCCCTGCACATGGGTATTGCCGGGATGATCTGGATATTTGCCAACCGCCTCACGCACGAGTGCTGCATCGACGAAAACCCGTACGCGGGCGATGTCGGCATGTTCCGCAACACCGCAACGCGCCTTCAGCGGGCTTTGCAGCAAACGCAGGACCCAAAACTCCCCCGCGAGTCGTTTTTCGTGATTAAGCGGAAAAAAGACAACAGCATCGTGCGAAACAAGCTCGAACCGTGGGAGCCGGACAAGGAATTCAAGTCATCATTGCCGGAACCCAGGCAGGAGCACGCCCCCGATCGGCTCCCGAAGCGGCACCCCGGCGTCTCCGTGCTCTACTTCTCCATCCCGGTCCTGATCGCCTTCACCCTCGGCCTGCCCGTCATCCAGCACGGCGGATGGGCGATGGTCTATTCAGGCTACTTCTACCTCGTGGTCTATTGCCTCGCGGCGCTCACCCTCCTCATGCTGACCAGTCTCGGCGGCCTGCGCGAGTTCTTCCGCTCGCGAGGCACGCGCATCCCCGATGGTCTCGGCGCATTCTGGCTGGGCGTCGGCATCGTGCAGATAGCCATGGTGCTCGTGGCTGCCGGGGCCATCCCGCGCCCCTCGATGCCCGGCCTCGCCTATGTACCCTTCCACGAGATCGACGAATGGTCCCGCTCCAACAGCGGTTTCCAGCCCCTGCCCGTTGTGCTTGAGGCCGCGCAGATCGACCGTCAATACCGCGTGATGGAGTACATCGGCCATGGCGTGCTGGTCGTTATCGGTGCAATCGTCGTGTTTGCCCTGCTACGCGCGCTGGGCTTGCTCTTGCTTGAGATTCTGCGCAACACCCAGCGGTGGCCCAAATGGCTCGTTCGGCTCCTTCAATGGGCCGATGTCATTCTCGAGCGCATCACGCGGTTTCCCAGCCTGCCCAAGATTCGCCGCTTTCGCCGGGTGGACCGCGCCATCGCCACCTGCACGCGCTACAAGAACCCCCTCGCGGATCCCGCTTACCAGTCCAACACCAACGCGGTGATCGGCCGGAGCTACGAGGCCCTGTGCGCGCTGGCCTACGACCTCGGCGTGCCGCGGGAGGAAGGCGAGACGCCCTACGAATACCTCGACCGCTTCCCCCGTGAACTCGGCGGCATGCGGGACGAGGCGCGCGAATTGACGGAGTTTCTGGTGCAATCGCAATATGCTGGCAAGGAATTCAGCGAGCGCAGCATGGATCGGCTTCGGAAATTCTGGCAGGCCTACGAAAAGGTCCGGCGGCAGGTGGTGCGGTAATCCAAGCGCTCGCGACAGTTACAAGCTTCGTCGTAGGGTGCGATCACGGAACACGAGCAGGCCATAGCCGGTTACGGAGCGCATGGGCAGCGCGAGCCCGAAATCCCTGCTCACACTACGCGGAGCGGATGATGTTCAACTTCTGCTTGATGGCGCCAAGATGATAGGCAATATGGGCGACGGCGCCGATGCCGTTTCCCAAGGCAGTGAACCCTGACAACTCGCTGTGCTGAATCGCATGGCGGAGTGCTTCGTAGGCATCGTGAAGACCGGAAACGAGGGCGTTCCAACTCTCCGCATCCACTTGGGAAACTTGCCAGCTGTCCTGCCAAGCCTCCGAGTCCGGCGTTTCCGGCTCGCCTTCAATCAGGCGGGACGATACCCGAAGGACGAATGTGACATGTTGCACCTGCGCGGCGATGGACGAGCCCCCAACGGATTGGGCGGCCTCCTCATGCGTCAGGCCGGTCAAGACACCGAGGTATCCAGATTTCGCGGAAGGCTCGGTGAAGTATCGCCAGTCTTGCGAAGGCTTCGAAAAGGCTTCATCCAATACCGCCAGTAGCGTCTGCCGGAAGTCTTCCGTTGTCGCGTTCGGCATGGCGTGTCTCCCGCGTTTGTGGACAATCCAACCCTACCAAGGGGCCTAAATGCTCCGCAAGATCTCCACGAACGGAAAGGCAATTGCAAGGATTGGAATGCGGGTGAGCGTGTATCCCCCCCACGCCGCTTCGTCCCCGAATACCCGCGTCAGTTGCCACAGCAGCAGGACAGTCCAGACGGCTACGAGAAGTGCGCGGAACTTCATCGGCTGAAAGAATCCCCTACTCCTGCCGCGCGCGTTCCTCGGCCCGTTGGCGGGCGATCTCGGTGCGGAAACGGGCGACGGCGCGGTTGTGCTCGGCGAGGGTACGGCTGAAGGTGTGGGTCGTGCCGTCGGCGTTGGAGACGAAGTAGAGGTAGTCGTGCTCGGCGGGTTCAAGGGCGGCGCGAAGGCTGGCCTCGCTGGGACTGACGATGGGGCCGGGGGGCAGCCCCCCGTTGCGGTAAGTGTTGTAGGGCGACTGGATTTCCTTGTCGGCATTGAGGACGCGCTCGCCCCAACGGCCACTGAGGTACTGAAGGGTGGAATCCATGTCGAGCGTCATGCGGCGGTCGAGTCGGTTGTAGATGACGCCGGCAACGAGGGCGCGTTCCTCGTCCGTACGGGCCTCGCGCTCAATGAGGGAGGCGACGGTCGCGGCCTCCAGCGGTCCCAGCTCGGCGGTGCGCTCGGGGTATTGCTGCTCGAGCCGCGCCCACACGCGTTGAAAATGCCGCACGGCACGCTCGACCACCTCCCGCTCGTTCGGGGTCTCGCTGAAGAAGTAGGTGTCGGGCATGAGGAAACCCTCGAGGGTGTCCGCCTGGATGCCCAACTCGGCGATGAGGGCGGGGTCCGCGGCGGCCTCAAGAAAGGCGTCGGGGTCCTCGAACTGACGGGCGACGACGGTAATCGGCCAGCCCTCGGGTACGCGCACGCGAATCTGCTCGCCGAGCGCCTCGGCCGTCGGGCCGCCGTAGAGGAGGTCGAGCAACTGGCGGGCGCTCAATCCCTTGGGCAGGTCGTAGTGGCCGTGCCGGATGAGGCCATCGGGATTCAGGCGCGCGGCCATGCGGAAGTACATCGGCCTTGCGATGAGCCCGTTGTCGTAGAGGATATCGGCGATGCGGTCACCGGAGGCCCCTTGCGGGATGGTGATGCTCACGACTTCGCCGGCCGTGCCCTCGCGCTCAAGGTTGTCGTAGATGATGAAGGCGGCGACGCCCCCAATTGCGGCGAGGAGCACCGTGACGGTAAAGGTCGCGACGAGCAGATAGCCCAGCCAGCGGTAGCGGCGCTTGGCGCGCTTTGGCGGGGCCTCGCTCATGGGGTACGGCCCCGGCGATCGAGAAAAGTCTGGAGAATCTGCTGCGCGGCGACCTGATCGACCTTGCCCTTGCGCTTTTTCCCCTTCAGGTTGCCCTGCGCCAGCGCGCGGTGGGCAATGGCGGTGGTGAAGCGCTCGTCGATGGTCTCGATGGGGATCTCGATGGTTTCCTTCAACAACTCGATGAAAGTGAGGGTCTTCTCCGCCTGAGGGCCGACCTCACCGTGCTGATTGAGCGGCAGCCCGGCCACGATGGTCACCGCATTGGCCTCGCGCACGGCCTCGACCACTGCGGCGACATCCGCGGCGTCGTTGGCCCGGGTGATGACGCCCTTGGGCGTCGCCACGATCCCCAGCGGGTCGCTCACGGCCACGCCGATGCGCACATCCCCGATATCCAGCCCGATGAGTCGTCCGACGGCCATGCCCGGTGGTGTCCTTCCAGTTCGTGCTGCTACTGCAACAGCTCGGCAACGGCCTGCGGGGCTTGGGCAATGACCTCGGGGATTTTCTCCGGGTTTTTCCCGCCTGCCTGGGCCATGTCCGGGCGTCCACCGCCCCCGCCGCCGACAACGGGCGCCAGACGCTTGACGAGATCACCCGCCTTGATGCGGCCGGTCAGGTCCTTGCTCACGGAGATCGCCAAGGCCGCCTTGCCCTCGTTCTCGCTGGCGAGGATGACCACGCCCGAGCCGAGTTTGTCGCGCAACTGGTCGAGCACGGCTCGCAATCCGGCCGGGTCCTGCCCCGGCACTTCGCTGGCCAGCACGCGGATGCCGCCAACCTCCTGCACACGGTCCATGTAGTCCGTGCCGCTGCCGGTCGCGGCGGCCTGCTTCCACTTCTGTACTTCGCGTTGCAGGCGCTTGTTCTCCTCAAGCACGGCTTGAAGGCGCTCGGCAACCTGCTCGGACGGGGCGTTGAGCAGGGCGGCGGCGCTGGAAAGCGCGCGCTCCTGGGACTGGGTCCACTCGACGGCCTGGTCGGCCGCGACGGCCTCGATGCGCCGCACGCCCGCGGCGATGGAGGACTCACCGACTACCTTGAAGTAGCCAATCGTGCCGGTGCTGGGCACATGGGTGCCACCGCACAACTCGCGGCTGACCTCGCCCGCCTCAACCACACGCACGACATCGCCGTATTTCTCGCCGAACAGGGCCATGGCCCCGAGGGCGCGGGCCTCGTCGATGGGCATTTCGCGGATGGTGATGGGGTAATCGGCGCGAATGTACTCGTTCACGAGCCGTTCGATATCCATCAGGCGCTCGCGATCGACGCCTTCAAAGTGGGTGAAGTCGAACCGGAGCCGCTGCGGAGTGACGAGCGAACCGGCCTGATGGACATGATCCCCCAGGATCTGCTGCAAGGCCGCCTGCAACAAGTGCGTGCCCGTGTGGTGCGCGGCGGTCTTGGACCGCAACTCGGCGTTGACGGACGCGCGCACGGAGTCACCGACGCTCAGCGTGCCCATTGTGCCGGTGGCGTGGTGCGTGCGCAATCCTTCAACCGGCCCTTGGCAATCCGTGACCAGCACCGCGGCCTCGCGGGCCTCCATGATGCCGGTATCGCCGATCTGGCCGCCTGAACTGGCGTAGAACGGTGTGACATCCAGGATGATCTCGCCGGTCTCGTCGACCCCGAGGGTATCCACCCGCTTGCCGTCACGCACGATGGCCACGACCTTGGCGTCGCAGACGAGGTCGTCGTACCCCACGAACTTCGTCGGGCCGTTTTCCTCGATGATTTGGCGATAGACCGGCGCGATGGCGGCCTCGCCGCTGCCCTTCCACGAGCTGCGCGCGGCCTCTTTCTGGCGGGTCATGGCGGCCACGAAGCCCTCGCGGTCAACACCGTAGCCACGATCCTCGGCGATGTCGGTGGCCAGATCGAGCGGAAAGCCGTAGGTGTCGTGAAGGCGGAAGAGGTCGTCGCCCGGCACAACCGCGCCGGCGTCCATCTTGGCGAAAATGTCGTCCAACAGGTCCATGCCGCGCACGAGGGTGGAGGCGAAGCGCTCTTCCTCGATGCGGATGACTTGCTCGATTTGTTTGCGGCGCTCGTGCAATTCCGGATACTGGGCGCCCATCAGCTCGATGACGGTGCCGGCCACCTCGTGGAGGAAGGGCTTCTCCAAGCCCAGCTCGCGCCCAAATCGCGCCGCGCGCCGCAGCAGGCGGCGTTGCACATAGCCACGACCCTCGTTGCCGGGCAGGATGCCGTCGGCAATCATGAAGGACAGCGCGCGGATGTGGTCGGCGATCACCCGGAAGGGCACGGGCGTCTCGTCGTACTTGCGGCTGCTCAGTTGGGCCGTGTGCTCGATGATGGGGACCATCAGGTCGATGTCAAAGACGGTCGGCTTGCCTTGCAGCAGGGCCGCGAGGCGCTCGAGCCCCATGCCGGTGTCGATGCCACGATTCTTGAGCTGGGGACGCGAGCCATCGAGTTGCTGGTCGAACTGAGGGAACACGAGGTTCCAGAATTCCAGGAAGCGCTCGTGGGGGTCTTCCTCGAGCGTCGCGTTCGGGTCGATGGCCTCGCCCTTGTCGTACAAAAGCTCGGAACAGGGGCCGCAGGCGCCGGTGTCCCCCGCGGGGCCCCAGAAGTTGTCCTTTGCGCCGAGGCGGAAGATGCGGCTGGAGGGAATGCCGATTTCCTTCTCCCAGATGTCGTAGGCCTCGTCGTCGTCATGATAGACCGATACCACGACGCGCTCGCCGGGAATCTTGAGGACTTCGGTACTGAATTCCCAGGCCCATTGAATGGCCTCGCGCTTGAAGTAGTCGCCAAAGGAGAAATTGCCGAGCATCTCGAAAAAGGTCAGGTGGCGGCTGGTCTTCCCCACTTCGTCGAGGTCATTGGCCTTGCCACCGGCGCGCAAACACTTTTGGGAAGTCGCTGCCCGGCGGTAGGGCACCGCCACTTCCCCGGTATAAAACGGCTTGAACTGCACCATCCCCGCGCTGGTGAACAGCAGGGTCGGGTCGTTGCTCGGCACGATTTTGTCGCTTCGCGCGATCACATGCTCGCGCGATTGAAAGAATTCGAGGTAAGTCGAACGAATCTCGTCCGTTTTCACGGTGGGTCTCCGATTGGCAATTGTGGGGCATTTTGGGCCGTTTCGTATGGCCGTGGGAATAGACAAAAGTAGCAAATGCGGGCATTCGGGTGCAATGCGCATGCGCCGGGGGAATGGGAAATGCACCCGCCAGACACCCCGGCATGCACCGGATGAATTCCAAAAAGTACCAAAAAGCGATGCCGGCCTATATCGTAAAAATTCAATTTATCGCGCAAAATCAATGCAAATTGCAACCGATTACAAATAAACAACTTACGCATAGAACCCAAAAATAAGTGATGCCTACGGAAAAAAATAATCGAAAAGAGCTTGACATGGCTTTCACGATATGGTAAAGGTCTCGCGGGAGTGCATACCGAGCGACTCCACAACGAGAAACAAAGGAGGTGAACATCACCATGCAGTGCGCGTTTTGCAATGAGAATATCGAGCGGGAAGACCTGGAACTTGGCGAAGTTGTCTGCATCGAGGGCAACTACTGGCACAGCGACTGCTTCACGGAATACTTCGGTATTTCCCCCGACGAAGCCATGGTCACCGACGGAGCCTTGGCCACCGAAGATTATTCCGAAGAGTTCTAGGCCCCATTTCACGGCGCTGCCGCTTCCTGTAAAGGAAGTGGGCGGCGCAGCGTCGCTGCGTAGCCCGCGGCGTCGACTGGAGGCCTGCCTCCGCCTCCGCCCTGCGTACGATGAGATTTTCGTGCCGACCCCGCAAGATGCAGGGGTCGGCACTTTGCTTTCGCGATTGCGCCGCAATCGTGCGTGTCGCAAGCGCGGTTGGCGGCCGTAATCATCGTTAGGAATGCATGCTGCCATGGTATACTTGGCGGCGTTGCAAGGCAGACTCCCGGGCTATTCACGGGGGGCATAGGGAAAAAACAAGTCGCATGAATCCTGCTTCGCCACAGACGAAAGTATTGGCCTCGGCCGCCCGGGCTCCGATGGACAAGCTCTTGCCCTTCGAGCGCTCGATTGCGGACCTGGAGGCGCGCCTGGCGGGCGCGGAGGATGCCGCCGAGCGCGAGCGCCTCGCCAAGGACCTGGAGGCAGAGCGGGAGGCGGTATTCTCGAACCTGACGCCGTGGCAGCGTGTGCAGCTTGCCCGGCACCCCCTTCGGCCCCGCATGCGGACCTATGTCGAGAAGATTTTCGAGGATTTTGAGGAAGTCGCGGGCGACCGGGTCTCCGGCGATGACCCGGCCATGGTGGGTGGAATTGCCCGCTTCCGTGGGAAGACGATCATGGTTGTGGGCCAGGAGAAGGGCCGAACGACCGAGGAAAAAGTCCACCGCAACTTCGGCATGGCGCACCCATGGGGCTATCGCAAGGCCTTGCGCCTGTTCCAGACGGCCGAGCGGCTGCGTCTGCCCGTGGTCACTTTCGTGGATACCCCGGCGGCCCATCCCGGCATTGAGGCGGAGGCCGGCGGCCAGGGCCCGGCCATCGCAACCAATCTGCTCGCGATGGCAGGCCTGCGCACGCCCCTTTTCGCCGCGGTGATTGGCGAAGGGGGCAGCGGCGGCGCCTTGGGCATCGCCATGGGCGACTACATCTCCATGTTCGAGCATGCGATTTATGTGATCTGCCCGCCGGAGCGCTGCGCGGAAATCCTCTGGCGTGACGCGGAGAAGAAGGACCTCGCGGCCGCGGCCTTGCGCATCACGGCAGCGGAGTTGGCCGCACTTGGCATCATTGACGCCGTACTTCCGGAGCCTTCTGGCGGCGCGCACCGCGATGCCGATGGCGCCGCGACGGTGCTTGCGGATGCGATTGGCGAATTCCTTGAGCGCTCTGCGGGTGGTGAGTGGGAGCTGTCGCACCGCCAGGAGCGTTTTGCGCGTATCGGCCAATGGATAGAGGAACTCGTGGATTGAACACCATCTCCGGCCTGGATGACGGCACGCGGCTCACGGTACGGGCACAACCCCGCGCCTCCCGCAACGCCATCACCTTGGAGCCGGATGGGCGCGTGCGCGTGGCCATCACCGAGCCGCCCGTGGATGATGCGGCGAATGCTGCGGTGTGCCGGTTTCTGGCCAAGCAGATTGGTGTTCCGGCCCGCGATGTCGCCCTGATTCAAGGTGAACGCTCGCGGGACAAGGTGCTCCATATTCAGGGGGTGTCCCCGCAACAGGTGCGTGAGCGCCTCGGGGGGCAGTAGGCGGTTTCCGCGATGTCGTGGATCAAGGGGGAAAGTTGGGCGTGGATCAATCAGAACGAGAACCATCACCACCACCAGGCGCTTCTGGCCTCGGACGCGCGCTGCTTGTGGCGTCGGCGGAGGCCATTGCCGATGCGCCGGCGCTGGCCTTGAGCCGGCACCTGTGCGTAGGACCGAACGACCCGGTCGCGACCATGCGCGCCGCGATGCAGGGAAATCTACCCGAGTGGGGCGACGATATGGACACGGTCGTGGTTGTGGCCGCGTGCGAGCCACTTCTGGAGCCGTTCCGTTCGGGGCTGGTCTTTCGTGCCGTGGACTACATCAACACCTTGGGCGATAGCCCGCAGATAGGGCTGAGCCCGACGACATCTGAGTCATTTTTTCTTGACATGAACAATCCATTCCAAACGCCCGCTCCGTTGGCCACCTCTGCAGCAATTCGCGATGCCGTTCTTGCGGGTTGGCAGGGCCAAGAGGGGCCGGATAGCTCCCATTGCGCCTGGCTCCGTTCGCTGGGCGCCGAGATCATTTCGACCCATGGCATCTGCGAGGCCATCGCCGCACGAGCAGCTGGAAAGCATTGCGTGGCACTTTTTTACGCCCGTGGGGATAGAGAGAGTACCCATGCCCTGTTGGATTGCCTCGGGGAATGGGGTCTTTGTAGTATACCTTCATCCGAGAATCATTCATAACGCATTTCATACCAGTGCATTTTGTAACTTCATAGCAGGCATTTTCATACGAGGTATCTGTCATCATGACCCTTCGAATCGTACGCGGCCTTTTTGTACTCTCGGCGTTTATCATGGGCACGATCTGGGCGCATTTTTACGCCACAGACTTCATGAGCCCAATCCCTGCTCCCTTGTGGCCAATCGTTGCGGGCGGCGGTCTGCTGGGGGCCATCGTGGCGGCCCTGATACTTTTCGGCCTGAGCCTGATCACGCAGGAGGTTTTCGAGCGCATCTCCCCCGTCATCGTGGCAATTATTCTTGGCTTAATGACCGGCGTCGGTGTCTCTTGGTATGTTATCTTCTGGCTCGAAATTGAAGACGGCGCTATTACGGTATATATCGGGGCAACCTTCGTCCTTTTGTTTGGGTTTGCCGGGATCTTTCTGGGCCTGACACGCGCGAGCAGTTGGGAAGAACTCGTGCGGCGCGTCGACCGGCAGGTGCTGGTGCGTCATGCGCCGAAACTGATCGACACGAGCGTGCTCATTGACGGCCGCATTGCCGACTTGGCGGAAACAGGCTTTCTGGAGGGCAACCTGTTGATTCCCCAATTCGTGCTTCACGAGTTGCAGCGGATCGCGGACTCACCGGATGACATGCGCCGAGCGCGAGGCCGTCGGGGCTTGGACATCATCAAGGCGCTGCAAGAGGATGATTCGCTGGTCGATCTGGAAATTATTGATGACGACCCCGAGGATGTGCGGGAGGTGGATGCCAAGCTCGTGCGTCTTGCCCGGAAATTTGATGCCAAGGTGATGACGAACGACTTCAATCTGAACAAGGTGGCGCAGATCGAGGGTGTGAAGGTGTTGAACATCAATGACCTCGCCAATGCCTTGAAGCCTGCCGTGCTTCCGGATGAGCAGATGAAGCTGCGCATCGTGAAGGAGGGCAAAGAGGCGCTCCAAGGCGTCGGGTACCTTGATGACGGCACGATGGTGGTCGTGGACGGCGGCAAGCCGCATGTCGGGATGGATGTGTCGGTACTGGTGACGAGCGTGCTGCAGACGACGGCCGGCCGCATGATCTTCTCGAAGTTGCAGCAAGTTCTTTCGTGAAGGCGCAGGTGCTCATACCCGCGGCGGGCCTGGGCACGCGCCTGGGCGCGGCGGGCCCGAAGGCCTTGCTCGATCTCTGCGGTGAACCGATGCTGGTGCACACCCTGCGCCGCTTCGAGCCCCTTGGGCTTGCCCAGTCGGCCGTCATCGTTGTGAATGCAGACCATGAGGCCGCCGTTGCCGAGGCCTGCGCGCGCGCCTTTCCCGACGCCCGGCTCCGGTTCGTGCATGGCGGCGCCGAGCGCCAGGAATCGGTGATGCGTGGCTTGGAGGCGCTCGATTCGGACACGGACATCGTGGTGGTGCACGACGCGGCCCGGCCATTTGTCTCCCCCACTTCGATTCGTGCCTCGATCGAGGCAGCAGCGCAGCACGGGGCCGCGACGGTGGCAATTCCCAGTGCGGACACGATCCTCGTGGGCGATGAGGCGGGCTTCCTGGTGGAAACGCCGGACCGCAGCCGCCTGTGGGCCTGCCAGACGCCGCAGACATTTCAGGTAACGGTATTGCGGGAGGCCCATGCCACTGCCGCGCGCTCAGGAACGGCGGTCACGGATGACGCGACGGTTGTTCGCCTCGCTGGTGGACAGGTAGCGTTGGTACTGGGCAGCAGACTGAACTTCAAAGTAACCACGCCGGAGGATGCCGCCCTCGCGCGAGCGGTCATTGAGGGGGAGTTGGCGACATGCGAATAGGCCAGGGATACGACTTGCACCGGCTGGTAGAGGGCCGCCCGCTCATCCTCGGTGGGGTGACGATTCCGCACGACAAGGGTCTCGCGGGGCATTCGGACGCGGATGCCTTGGCCCATGCCATCACGGATGCCTTGCTGGGCGCGCTGGCGCTGGGGGATATCGGCACGCACTTTCCGGATACCGACGCGCGCTATGAGGGTGCGGACAGTCTTGCGCTGTTGCGGGAAGTCTTGCAGATGGTTCGCCACGCGGGCTACCGGATCGTGAACATTGACAGCACGATCATCGCGCAGGCCCCGAAGTTGATGCCCCACATCCCCGAAATCCGCGCGCGCCTGTCCGAGGTGCTGGAGATCCCCTACGAGATGATCTCGGTGAAGGCCAAGACGAACGAGCGCGTCGGGCCGGAGGGGCGCGAGGAAGCCATCAGCACGCAGGCGGTCGCCCTGCTCGAGGCGGCGGAATTCCTCTAGGGCGAATTCTCCGGGGACAATTCGCCGGGGACCATCCGCCCAGTCGTGGTACCGCGCGCCCGCCCCCGCAGGATTGGTATACTGCCGACAATTCCTGCGCATAACACACAAAAAAACTCTTATGGGAGCCCCACGCAATGTCTACACCCGAAGCCCTTCCGGAACGCTACCGTGCCTGGCAATTGTTTGGCGCCGGATTCGAGAATATCGGCGAGAATGACGCCCCGAGCGAGCTGGAAATGCGGCAGCCCGAGGCGCACGAGATCCTCTGCCGCTCAGACGCACTCGGCTTGTGCCTGTCGGACATGAAGATCATCAAGCAGGGCAACCAGCACGCGCGGCTCCGTGGGCGGGACCTGGCAAGCGACCCGACGGTGCTTGGGCATGAGTGCGCATGCACGGTCGTCGCCGTTGGCGATGACTGGAAGGACAAGTTCCAACCGGGCCAACGCTTCGTGGTGCAGGCGGACATTTACTTCAAGGGGGTGAATTTCGCATTCGGCTACATGATCCCCGGCGGTCTGGCCGAGTACTTCTACCTCGATGAACGCGCACTGGCGGGAGACGAGGGGTGCTACCTGCTTCCCGTCAAGGATGAAACCGGATACAGCGAATCCGCCCTGTCGGAGCCGTGGGCCTGCGTGGAGATGTCGTACCGCATTGAGGAGCGCTTCACGCCGGGCGATGGCCGGGTGCTGATCGTGACGGACCGCGACATCCCGGTGTCGTATGAGGGCAGTGTCCATGTGCCCCGCGACTTGGAAGGCCTCGGTGAGGGCGAAACCTTTGATGACATCCTGCTGTGGGACGCAACGCCGGAGCTGGTGGAAAAGCTGGGGCATCGCCTCAATAAGAAGGGTGCGATGTTCATCTTCGGGGAGCCAGCCGCGGAGGGCGATGCGAACCTGGACATTGGCCGCATTCACTATGAAGACATCCGCTTTTTTGGCGGCGGCGATACCCCGGACGAGATTCAGGCGAAGAACGAGCGGATGGACCTGCAGCCGGGTGGCGCTGCGCTCTTTATCGGCGCCGGCGGCCCGATGGGACAGATGCATGTGCAGCGGGCGGTGGAGAAACAGGACGGCCCGGCACTGGTCGTCGTTACCGACCTGGACAAGGGGCGCCTGGAGCACATCGAGAACCGGTTCGGGGCGATGGCGAAGGCGCGCGGGGCGGAATTGAAGTGTTATTGCCCGAAGGACTTTCCTTCGGCGGGAGACTTGAACACGGAGCTTGGCGGCCTGGTCGAGGACGGCTACGACGACATCTGCATCCTCGCGCCCGTGGCGGCCCTGGTGACGGATGCCATGCCGATGGCGGCGGACGGGGCTATCATCAATGTGTTTGCAGGCGTGATCGTGGGCAGCACGGCGCCGGTACCGATTCAAGACCTCTGCCGCGGCGTGAAGATCATGGGCTCGAGCGGCTCGCGCATCTCGGACATGCTCACGGTGCTCAACAAGGTGGAGTCGAACGAACTCAGCACGAACCTGAGCGTGGCGGCCATCGGTGGACTCCTGGCGGCGAAGGAAGGCCTGGCGGCGCTGCGCGATGCGGTCTACCCCGGCAAGACGATCATTTACCCGCAGTGCCCCGAGGTTCCGCTGATGTCGTTGGAGGAAGTTCCGGAAAAGCTGCCGGAACTGGCGGACAAGCTCGGGCCGAAGGGCGAATGGACGAAGGCCGCGGAGGATGCGTTGATCGCGCATTACGGCCGGAAGTAGTCGGAACCTTCCGAACGCCTGGCGTGTCCAATCAAGCGGAAATCATGCCAGCGGAAATCATGAACCGGTGACTTATTCAACAGGGAGCCCCGAAATTACCATGCGTATTCTCCTGACTTTGACGCTGACCCTCTGCGCGGCCTTTCCGGCCATGGCACAGGCTTTCGAGCCGGGCACGCTGCGTGCCGGTGTGGCCGTGCGGGACATCACCCCCGACCCGCTGCTGCCCGTTACCGGCGGCATCGGCATTCCGAACCCGACGACGGAGCAGAAGGGCGACTTGACGGTTCGTGCGATTGTCATCGGCAATGACGAGACCATCGTGGCCTTCGCGAGCGTGGATGTGATCGGGTTTCCCCGTGTGCTGGGCGACCGGGTGCGCGCCCGCGTGGAGGGCATTCCGTCGGATGCCATCCTGATCGGTTGCACGCACACCCACAGTGCGCCGGATGTGTACAGCTTCGTGATGCCCGATGGCACGCAGACGGCGGACCTGGATTGGGTGGACTTCGTGGTGGACGAACTCACGGCCGCGCTGCAGGAAGCGCGGGACTCGATGGAGCCGGTGGGGATTCGCATCAACACGGACGAATTGCGGGGTCAAATCGCCTACAACTACTACGCGCCGCAGCTTTACGACCCCCGGGGCAGCGTGCTCCAGTTCGTGCGGCCGGATGGCACGAATCTGGCCACGCTGTTGAACTACGCTTCGCACCCGGAGGTGCTGGGCAGCAACCAGGGCATCCTGAGCCCGGACTTCTGCGGGCCGTTCTACGACCGAATCGAGGCCGAAGGCGGCGGCATCGGCATCTACATGAACGGTGCGAACGGCGGCATGATCACGGCGGACAACCGTGACGAGGACGGCCGCTCCCAGCGCACCTGGGAGGAATGCATCCGCATCGGCGAGCTGATGGCAGACGAGTCGCTGCGCATCGCGGCGGCGGCGCCGATTCAGGTCTCCCCGGCGATCTACTCGACCGAGGTCGAGATGCTGATTCCCTGCGACAACGAGAATTTCCGCTTCCTCATCGGCGGGTCGCCCCTGGGCTATGAGCTGGACGAGGATTTCAACGCGGCGACGCTGCTCAACCTCGTGAACATCGGCAATGCGCAGATCGTGACGATTCCCGGCGAGGCGATGCCCAATATCGGCTACTACCTCAAGCGGAACATGGCGGGCGAGCACAATTTACTCTTCGGCCTGACGCAGGACGCGTTCGGCTACATCATCACGAAGGAGGATTTCGGCAGCTTCCGCCGGTACGAGTACATCACGCGCACCTCCATGGGCGAGGGCACGGCGGATATCCTGATGGAGACGGTCTTTGCCCTCGTGGAGGCCGCCCCGGCGCCGAAGGCCTCGGAGTAGGTCCCCGCGCGGTCTTCTGAAGCGAGACCACTATCTGAAGCGAAGCCATTAAACGCGAAACGCCAGCCGCGGAAGTTCCGCGGCTGGCGCTTTCGTATTCAGTCAGACTGCCATCCCCAGGTCAGGCAGCCCGAAAGTGCGAAAGGCTCGGAAGCCTAGTCGTTTCCGCACTTGCCGAGGACATCGGGAGCGCCGAGGGCTTCGACGCCCTTGCAATACAGCTCGTTGAACTCTTGGTGGATGGCCGGGGCAACGCGGGTCGTGGTCTTGATGTGCTTCATGGTGTGTTCTCCTTCTGAAGGGTTCGAATTGCGAACCCGGTGGTATGCCGCCTTTGAGAAGCGGAACCCCGAGTTCCATTTCTGGTTACGGCAAACAATACCGACGATGGTGGAGTGCGTTACAAGGAAACTCGATTTTTTGTCAACATTTAACCAAAAATGCGTAAATACCTAAAATAAAAACACTTAAGTGACCCACCCGGAGGGCTGGAGCCGCAAAGTCGGGCGCGACAAGCGCTGGTTATGGCAAATGGCGGTGTGATATCCTATGCGCCTTTGCGTTGCATAACTGCGTTGCATACCCTTTTGCGCACACAACGCACAATCCAACAAAACAGGGGGCGCTGGGAGCGCCCGTACAGGAGTCAAACATGGCGGATGAAGTGAAGGCAACGAACATTACCTGGCACCAAGCCGATATCACGGGCGAGGATCGCGAAAAACTCAATGGGCACAAGGCGTTCACGCTGTGGTTCACGGGTCTTTCCGGCTCCGGAAAGTCGACCCTGGCCCACGCGGTGGAGAATGCGCTGTACGCGCGCAACTGCCGCACCTATGTGCTGGACGGGGACAATGTGCGCCACGGCCTGAACAAGAATCTGGGCTTTTCGCCTGAAGATCGCGAAGAAAACATCCGCCGGATCGGGGAGGTCTCGAAGCTGATGGCCGAGGCCGGGGTGATTACCCTCACGGCCTTCATTTCGCCGTATCGCGCGGACCGGGACAAGGCGCGTGAGATCGCGGTCGACGGCCGGTTCATCGAGGTGTATGTGAAGTGCGACCTGGCCGTGTGCGAAGAGCGCGACCCGAAGGGCTTGTACAAGAAGGCCCGCGCGGGTGAAATTCCCGAGTTCACCGGCATTTCGGCACCGTACGAGGAGCCGGAGCAGGCCGAGCTTGTTGTGGACACCTCGAACGCGACGCTCGAGCAGTCGGCGAATGAAGTGCTGACCTATCTTGAGGGCAAGGGCCTGATTCCGAAGGCCTAAGGCCTCCCCCTCCCACTTCGCCCCGTGGAGTGGATGAACCGACAGATACATCATTAAGACCCCGCCCTCGGCCTGGCGCCAAGGGCGGGGTTCTCATTTGTGTACCGTGTGAACGCGGGTGATCAGTGGCGCTGTCGTATCCTTCGAAGCGACAAGCCGGCAAGCAGGGCCGCAATGGCGCCCGTCACGACGGGAGCAATGGGGGTACCCGTGGGGGCCGGCGGGTAGGGACCATCCGCAGTTGGAGTCCCATCGCCGTCACCATCGCCGTCACCATCGCCGTCACCATCGCCATCGCCGTCGCCATCGCCGTCGCCGTCGCCATCGCCATCGCCATCGCCATCGCCATCGCCGTCTCCATCGCCGTCTCCATCGCCGTCTCCATCGCCGTCTCCATCGCCGTCTCCATCGCCGTCTCCATC
>ERZ869909.1587-NODE-1587-length-17898-cov-4.646821_pt1 | contig 17898 bp, 14 predicted proteins | sample MGYA00520892_ERZ869909 | MGnify/ENA primary metagenome ERZ869909 (study PRJEB32215, sample SAMEA104723947) | bioreactor metagenome | biome: bioreactor; feature: anaerobic bioreactor; material: water | place: China | collected 2015-03-12 ...
AAGGGATGGCGCGCCAGTTCGCCGGCCAGCCGTTGCGCGGTGACCAGCAAACCGCCCTCGTCGCCATCGGTGCCTTCGGGCGCTGGCTCGATGGCGTCGATCAACCCCAGATCCAGCGCGCGGGCAGCATTCAGCGGCGCCTCGGCGCGCAGCAGGGCCAGCGCCGGGCCGGCGCCGATCTGCCAGGCCAGCCGCACCGCCCCACCGCCGGGTGGCATCAGACCCAACCGCGGTTCGGGGAAATGAAAGCTGGCGCGGGCATCGGCGAGCCGCGCCTGCGCCGCCAGCGCCAGCGCCAACCCGCCCGAGAACACCCGCCCATGCAGCGCGCAAACCACCGGCAGGCGGCTCTCGGCCAAGGCGCGGCACAGCAAGTGCAACCGCTCCAGCACTTCGGGCAGCGGCGTCGGTTCGGGGCCGGGCGGCGGCAGATCGGCATGGGGGCCGGCGCAGAAATCAGGGCCGCGCCCGGTCAACACGATGGCGCGCACCCCCGGATCGGCGCTGACAGCGCGAAAGGCCCGCAACAGCGCCTCGACCAGCACCGGACCGAAACGGTTGCCGCCCGGCGCCGCGAAGGCCAGCGTGGCGATGCCGTCCTGCACCCGGCGCTGCACATGATCGGGCGCCGCGCCCGCCCCGCGCAGCAGGAGCGGTGCACTATCACTGGTCGCGCCGGCTTCGGCCTCGTCCTGATGCACGCGCCCCTCCTTTCACCGGCCGGTAGCACTGGCAGCGCCGCTGGCCCGGGTTATCCGCCGCCATTAGAGGCAAGCGCGGCCCGATTTGCAAGCATTGCCGGGGCCTTGGCCCGCCGGGGCGGTGTAGGCGGCAGCCGGGCGCTCAGCGGATATCGCGGAAGCAGCGAAAGCCCAGATGGTAATTGTGATGGCTGCGCCGGTCCATCACCCGGCTGCCGTGCCAGAAGGGGGCGCGCCAGCGGGCCCAATGCTCATGGGCGCGGATCTGATCCCAGACGAACCACGAACCCTTCATCTCGGTCACGCCCAGCGTGGTCGAGCCCCGGCTGGCCATCTGATCCTCGGCCAGCGGCAGGTTCATATGCTCGGCGGCATTGCCGTCGATGTCGTAGACCCCGAGCGGACTGTGGCATTGCGCAAAAGACCCTGTGGGATAGGTGTTCGATCCGCAGCGGTTCCAGCCGCCCCCATCGCAGGAGGGCGATTTGGAACTGCCGGTGGCACAGACCCCGCGCCGCCACTCGCCGATGGAAAACACATGCGAGGTGCTGGCATAGCGCTGATTGTGCCAGCGCCGCATGGCATTCACCGCCGCCGACATGCCCATGCCGCGCACCATGTCGAACGGGTAATCCGGCGGCAGAAGCTGCCCGGCCGCCGCGCCTTCCCATTCATGCGCATCGCCCAGCCGCGCCCCCTCGGCGGCGCAAAGCTGCGCGGCCTCGTTGGCGCGCACCCAGACCACCGGATAGGCCAGCGGCACATTGGGATATTCGAACATCTGCGCGCAGACGCGGGCATCTTCGGGGCGCTGGGTGGCGGGGTCATAGAGCGGCACTTCCCAGGGGCGGCCGCAGATCCGCTCGAAACGGCTGTTGCGATAGCCGCGCCGCACGCTCTCGACGCTGCCGCCCAGCCGCGCGGCGGCCTGTTCGGGGGTCATCGGATGGCGGGTGATCGCCGGGTTGCCCTGGCCGATGAAGGGCGAGCCGGCGAAGATCTCGCGGATGCGCGCCATGGTGGCATCCGAGAGCCCGCGCTCCTGCTGCATCAGCCGGAACATGCGCTCGTTGTTCTCGGCCAGCGTCTGGGCCAAGGCGGGCGCTGCAAGCAGCCCCCCGACAGCCAGCGCCAGAACCGCCCCGCGACAGGCGCCATAGACCCGCGCCAGCCCTACCCTTTGCCGTGCCGCCATCATTCCCTCCCCTGTCGCCTGAGCAGATAGATGAAATCGCGGTTGTCGGCGGCCTCGACGAAACGCGCGATGCGCTGCCCGTCGCGGGCGCGGGCATCGGATTCGCCCATGCGCCGGTCCAGATGCACGGTTTCGAACCCTTCCTCGCCGGGGCGGCGGGTATAGACCGCCGCATAGGTCAGATCGAGCGAGTTCATATCGAGCAGCATGGCATATTCGCAGCCGTAAGCCTGAAAGGTGCGCGCCATGCCCGAGGGCGTGACCGAGGAAAACACCGCATAGATCAGGAAGGGCCGCCCCTCGGCCCGGCGCATGCAGGCTCCGGCGCGCAGGGTGCGCAACTGCGCCTCGGCCGAGCCCGACCAGTTGCCCTGCATCCAGTCGCGCACCAGCGGGCCGGGCACGAATTCGCCGCTCTCGGGATCGGCATGGATCAGCGGCACGCCGTTCTGGCGCGCGAAACGGATGCGCGGCAACAGGCGCTCGTCCTCTTCCTGCCAGCTGCGCATCTCCACCCGCCCGTCATCGAAGGCCAGCAGCGTCGCCAGCCCCGGTTGCAGCCGGCTCAGCACCACGCCCTGCACGATGAAACCGTAATGATGGCCCTGATTGCTGGTGGACATCGGCCCGCGCCGGAAGGCGGCATGTTCACGTTTGAACCCGCCGGCGAAGATGGCGGCGATGCGGTCGGTCAGCATCGGGTTGAGCGTGCCGGTCATCGCCAGGGGCGCCAGCGTCGAAAAACCATCCGGCCCGGGCAGGCGGCGGTCGCGCTGCGCCGGGCGCGGCGACCAGTTGACCGCCGGATGATCGGTGCCCGGTTCGTAGCCCAACTCGAACCGGCTCATGTCGAAGCCGAAAAGAAAGACATCGGCGTTGTTTTCAACACCATCGAGGGCATTGGTCTCGCCGCGCCGGCCCAGGATATCGCCATGGATCATGCCCGGTTGCACCACCGAGGCATAGACGCCCGGCGCATCCTGCACCGCATACCAGCTGCCGGCCTCCATGCGCGCCGGCTCGGCACCGACCAGATCGACGCGCAGATTCGAGCGCATCACCGGATGATGGCGCAGCCGCGCCTGCCCCAGCGCCGCCACCACCGCCCCGGCCTCGTCGGTATCGAGCGCCTCGCTGGTCTGCAGCCAGGCGTCTTCATAGAGCGTGTCCTTGATCAGCGTGATGATATTCTCGCCAAAGGGGACGTAACCGCGCAGGAAATCGGCCACCGCCTCGCGGGTGGTGCGCGAGCCGGCAATGCGGCTGCGCAGGAAAAGCGCCTGATCGCAGAGCGGCGCATAGGGCAGCCCGGCGCGTTCGGCGGCCTCCAGCGCGCCGTCCCAGGGCCGGCATTCCTGCCGCCCGCCGGGTGAGCTGATCACCAGCGCCGGCGCCTCGCCCCCTTCCAGCGAAATGGCGAACAGATCGGGGGCGGCGTTTTCCAGATGCCAGCTGCGCGCCTGCCGCCCGCTGCCCAGTTCCAGCACGAACCAGGCATTGACCGCCGGGTTGAGCGCGGTCAGCCGCAGCGGGCGGCCATCGGGCAGGCTGGCGCTCAGCTCGGCGCGAAAGGGCTGGAAGGCCAGCACATCGCGCGGCTCGCTGGCACGGAAGGCGGCGAATTGCGCGGCGCGCTGGCTGGCTGGCATATACCAGGGGTCAGCGGCTGGCGCGGCGGCATCGCTCGCCAATCCCGCCCCGGGCAGCAGCGCCACTGCCAAAACCGCCTGCGCCACCAGCCCCCGGAAACCACCCGCAAACCCTGCCCGCAAAACCGTCACTCCCCTGCTGGCACCTGCCGCGAGCCGCCGGTAATCCGCTACGGCCCACCAAGCCAAAGCCTGCCCGTTTCGCGCGATTCAGGCAACAGCGCAGCACGCACAAGGCGCCCAGGCACTGCAGATGTGATCGGTTTCGCCACCAACGGTATACACAGGCATACCGATTGATTTTCCCGCCGGCGCTGGCTAGAGAGGGCCAAACGCATCAGGAGAGCGAGAATGACCGCCACCCGCACCGAGACACGCACTGAAACCGACAGCTTTGGCCCGCTCGAAGTGCCCGCCGACAAATACTGGGGTGCGCAGACCCAACGCTCGATCCAGAACTTCCCCATCGGCTGGGAGCGCCAGCCGGTGGCGATCATCCGCGCGCTGGGCGTGGTGAAAAAGGCCTGTGCGCTGGTCAACAAGGCGCAGGGCGATCTGGACCCGCAACTGGCCGATACCATCGCCGCCGCCGCCAGCGAGGTGATCGAGGGCAAGTTCGATGACAATTTCCCGCTGGTGGTCTGGCAGACGGGTTCGGGCACGCAATCGAACATGAATGCCAATGAGGTGATCTCGAACCGCGCCATCGAAATGCTGGGCGGGGTGATGGGGTCGAAAAAGCCCGTGCATCCGAACGATCATTGCAACATGGGCCAGTCTTCGAACGATACCTTCCCCACCGCGATGCATGTGGCGATCGGCATGATGGCGCGCGATGTGCTGCTGCCGGGGCTGGAAAAGCTGCATGGCGCGCTGGTGGCGAAATCCGAAGAGTTCAAGGATATCATCAAGATCGGCCGCACCCATACCCAGGATGCCACGCCGCTGACGCTGGGCCAGGAATTCGGCGGCTATGCCCATCAGGTCGCCAAGGGGATCGAGCGGGTGAAGGCCTGCCTGCCCGATATCTATGAACTGGCGCAGGGCGGCACTGCCGTCGGCACCGGGCTCAATACCCGCAAGGGTTTCGCCGAAAAGGTCGCCGCTGAAATCGCCGCCATCACCAACCTGCCCTTCGTCACCGCGCCCAACAAGTTCGAGGCGCTGGCCGCCCATGATGCGATGGTCATGTTCTCGGGGGCGTTGAAGACGGTGGCGGGCAGCCTGTTCAAGATCGCCAATGACATGCGGCTACTGGGTTCCGGCCCGCGCTCGGGCCTGGGCGAGTTGATCCTGCCCGAAAACGAGCCGGGTTCCTCGATCATGCCGGGCAAGGTCAACCCCACCCAGGCCGAGGCGCTGACCATGGTCTGCGCCCATGTCATGGGCAATGATGCCGCCGTGGGCTTCGCCGGCAGCCAGGGCCATTTCGAGCTCAATGTCTACAACCCGATGATGAGCTACAACGTGTTGCAAAGCATGCAGCTTCTGGGCGATGCGGCATCGAGCTTCACCGACAACATGGTGGTCGGCACCCAGGCCAATGTGGCGCGGATCGACAAGCTGATGAAGGAAAGCCTGATGCTGGTCACCGCGCTGGCACCGACCATCGGCTATGACAATGCCACCAAGGTTGCCAAGACCGCACACAAGAACGGCACCACTTTGCGCGAAGAGGCCATCGCGCTCGGCTTCGTCGATGGCGAGACCTTCGACCGCGTTGTGCGCCCCGAAGACATGATCGGCCCCAAGGGCTGAGCGGGCGCGGGTAATGGCCAAGGTCATCAACCTGCGCACCAGGCGAAAGCAGGCGGCCCGCGCGGCCGCCCGCGACGCCGGCACGGCCAGAGCCGCAAGCCACGGGATATCGCTGCGCAGCCGCAAACAGGCCAGGGCCGAGGAAGCGCTCACCCAGCGCCGCCTCGATGGCCACCGCCGTGACACCCCGCCCGAAACACCCGATCCGCAGGACTGAAATCCGGCCTGCAAACCGGCGCCGGGCTCTTCGCGCCCCTACCCGCTCACACGCCTTCGGCCACCTCCACCAGCACCGCGCCCATGCGGTCACTGCCCTCGACCGCCTCATGTGCTGCGGCGGTCTCGGCCAGTGGCACGCTCAACGCCACCGGATGGCGCAGCGCACTCGCCGCCAACCAGCGGTTGAGATCGGCAATCGCCGCCGCCCGCGCCGCCTCGGGCAGTTTATAGACCAGCACCATGCGCAGCACCTGCCCGGCGAACATCATCGGATAGAACGGCAACACCGGCTCCGGATCGGCCATCGAACCATAGGCGGCAATCACCCCGTTATCGGCCAGAACCGCCCGGCTCAGCGCCAGATTGCCGCCGAATTCCACCTCGACGATGCGATCCACCCTCTGCCCGCCACTGGCCGCCAGCACCGCCTCGGCGACAGCCGGCGCACGGTAATTGATCACCGCCTGTGCACCCAGCGACTGCGCGAAAGCGGCCTTGGCCTCGCCGCTCACGGTGGTCAGAACCTGCGCTGCGCCGGCCAGCCGCGCCATCTGCACCGCATAACCGCCCACCGCCCCGGCGCCGCCGGTCACCAGCACCCGCAGCCCCTCCACCGGTCCGTCGGCGAACAGGCAGCGATGCGCGGTCTGCGCCGGAATGCCCAGACAGGCGCCCTCGGCATAGCTCGCACCATCGGGCAGCGGCACCGCCTGCGCTTCCGGCAGCGCGACGAATTCCGCACAGCTACCAAAAGCCCGCCCCCAGGCCGCGTTCCACAGCCAGACCCGTTGCCCCAGCCGGGCCGGATCAACGCCTGCCCCGACCGCCTCGATCCGCCCCGCCCCGTCCGAATGCGGGATCACCAGCGGATAGGCGATCGGCGCCCGCGCCCCCGCACGGGTCTTGGCATCCGAGGGGTTCACGCCCGAAACCGCCACCCGCACCAGCACCTCGCCCGGCCCCGGCTCGGGGCGGGGCAGCTCGCGCAGTTCCAGCACCGTCCGCGCCGCGCCGGTGCGCTCATAGGTCATGGCCCGCATCTTCGCCATTCGCTCCCCCTTCCGAAATCAATAACCAGCCGTCTTTGTGCCGCAAATATCCTCGGGGGTGAATGGGCAAAGCCCAGAGGGGGCAGACGGCCCCCTGCCCGGCCCGCCAGATACCCCCGCTATACCCGGTGCAGATACAGCTCGAAATCCAGCTCGGTGATGGTGCGCGCCACCCGCGCCTGTTCGGCGGCTTTGACGGCGGTGAAGGTGCGGTGCATCTCCTCGCCCAGCGCCGCCTTCAGAAAGGCCGAATCGCGCGCCGCAACGATGGCGCTGCGCCAATCCATCGGCCAGCCCTCGGCGGCAAGCGCGGCCTCATAGCCATTGCCGGTGGTCTCGGGGCCGGGGTCCAGCCGGTGCTCCAGCCCGTGGCGAATGCCCGCCAGCACGGTCGCCGCCACCAGATAGGGGTTGGCATCCACGCCCGAGGGCCGATGCTCGATACGCCGCGCGCGGGCATCACCGGCCGGAATGCGCAGCGCCACCGAGCGGTTGTTCACCCCCCAGGTCGGCGAGACCGGGGCATAGCTCTGACTGGCGAACCGACGCCAGGAATTGGCATGCGGCGCGAACACCAGCATGCTCTCGCCCATGGTGGCCAGCAGCCCGCCCAAAGCATGGCGGATGGTATCGTTCCAGCCCGCGCCCGGCGCCTCCTGAAACACGTTGCGCCCCGCATCATCGTGCAACGAGACATGCAGATGCATGCCCGAACCGGCGTAATCGGCAATCGGCTTGGCCATGAAACAGGCCACCACCCCATGCCGGCGCGCCTGCGCCCGCACGATCCGCTTGAGCCGCACCAGATCGTCGGCGGCCTGAAGGATATCGTCGCGGTAGCGCAGGGTCAGCTCATACTGGCCCGGCGCATATTCGGAAATCAGTGTCTCGGCGGTGATGCCCGCCAGCGCCGCCCCGGCATAGATGTCATCGAACAGCGGCTGCATGCCGTGCAGCTGATCGACCGAATAGACCTCGGTCGCGGCGGAATGGCGGCCATCGACGACATCGCGCGCCGGCCGCGCCCGGCCCTGCGCATCGCGCTCGGGATCGAGCAGGAAGAACTCCAGCTCGAAGGCCGCCGAAGCATGCAGCCCCTGCGCCGCCAGAGCCTGAACCTGCCGCGCCAGCGCATGACGCGGGTCCGACAGCATCGGCGTGCCGTCAAGATGATACTGGCTGAGGAACAATTCACCCCGCGCCGGCTGGGTGCCCTGCAGCGCCACCAGCGAACCCGGCACCGGCCAGGCGCGCAGGTCACCATCGCCGGTATCCCAGATCAACCCGGTTTCATCGACGTCCTCGCCGCAGATATCGAGCCCCAGGATCGACACCGGCAGATGCCGCCCGCCGGTATAGATCGCCTCAAGCTCATGGCGGCGGATGATCTTGCCGCGGCCGATGCCGTTGGAATCGTGCAGCAGGATATCGAATGCGGTGATCTCGGGATGGGCGGCCAGAAAGGCGCGCGCCTCTTCCAGCCGGGCGCCCGAGGGGCAGGTCTGTTCAGTCATCGGAAGGGTCCATTTCAGCATCATCCACGCGCAGCGTGGTCAGAATCTCGTCGAAAGCGGCGATCAGCCGGTCGATCTGGCGTTTGCGGGTGGCGGGGCTGACCAGCATCATGTTGTGAAAGGGCGCGATCAGGCAGCCGCGATTGACCAGCCCCAGATGCAACGCGCCCTCCAGCTCCGGTTGATGCGCCAGCGCCGCCTGGGCGCCGTCTTGCAGCGGGCCCGGCGCGCAGATGAATTCCACCCGCGCCCCCACCCGCACCACATGCCAATCGAGCCCGTGCCGCGCGATCACCCGCGCCAGCCCGGCCTGCAACCGCTCGGCGCCGGCCTCCATATCGGCATAGGCCTCGGGCGTCATCACCTCGGCAAGCGTGGCCTCAAGGCAGGCGAATTGCATCGGATTGGCCGAAAGCGTGGTGCCCATGCCCGAATGCCCGGCCGGGCGCGCCGCATCATAGGCCGCGAACCGCTCGGCCAGCGCCGGGGTCAGGCCCCAGACGGCGGTGGGCATGCCGCCGGCCACGCATTTGCCGATCACCAGCATGTCGGGCCTGAGCCCATGCACCCGCGCATACCCCCCCAGCCCCGAGGAAATGGTATGCGTCTCGTCGATGATCAGCAGCGCGCCATGGGCATCGGCCAGCGCCCGCAGCCCGTCCAGAAATCCCGGCGCCGGCAGCACCATGCAGGAATTGGTCATCACAGGCTCGGTCAGGATCGCCGCCACCTCGCCGCTTTCCAGCGCCTGAGCAACACCTTTCAGGTCGTTGAATTCGCAGCAGATCGCGCCTTCGGTCAGATCGAAGCCCTGACCCACCAGCCCGGGGCGCGCCACGGTGCGCCCGCCCTGCAGCGCCACCATCGTATCCTGCAAGGTGCCGTGATAGGCGCCGTTGAACACCAGCACCTTGCGCCGCCCGGTCACCGCGCGCGCCACCCGCAGCGCATTGCGGTTGGCATCGGTGGCGGTGGTGGCGATCTGCCAATACATCGCCCCGAAACGCGCATTCAGAAGCTCGCCTACCCGCAGCGCGGCGCGATCGGGCAGCATGTAGGTCAGCCCGCGCGTGGCCTGTTTGCGGATCGCCCGCGCCACCGGGGCCGGCGAATGACCGAACATCGAGCCGGTATCGCCAAGGCAGAAATCATCCAGCCCGAAACCATCGAGATCCTCGATCCGCGCGCCGCGGGCCTTTTTCACCACCAGCGGAAAGGGGCTTGGCCAGTCCTTCATCCAGTGCATCGGCACGCCACCAAGCCAGGCGCCCTGCCCTTCATCGAGCGCGGCGCGGGTGGCCGGGCGCGCCTTGCTGAAGCGGCGGCGCTCGCGGGTCAGGAAAGCATCGAGGCGGGGCCGGGCGATACCGGCAATCGAATCGCGCGAATCACGGGGGCTGGGCATGGGGGCTCCAAAGCAGACTATAATTTGATCATATTCCGCCTGGTCAGGATTGCCAACACCCCGCAGTCATGCCCGTGCGCGCCCGGCGGCGGGATTCAGCCCTCTTCGAAGGCGCGCAGCACATTGACGGTATTGGCGCCCAGCGCGTCGATATCATAGCCGCCTTCGAGCACGAAAAGCGTGGGCAGCCCGGCCTGCGCCAGCCGCGCGCCCAGGGTGGTGAAATCCGAAGCCTTCAGCTTGAAGCCGCTGATCGGGTCGTTCTCGTAGGCATCGAGCCCCAGCGAGATGACCAGCGCCTCGGCGCCAAAACGCCTGATCCGGTCCAGCGCATCATCGAGCGCGGCAAACCACGGGCCTGCCCCGGTGCCCTCGGGCAGCGGATAGTTGCGGGTGAACCCCTCGCCCGCGCCGGCGCCGGTCTCGTCGCCGTAACCCAGGAAATGCGGGAAGGCGAAACGAGGATCGCCATGGATCGAGGCGAAATAGACATCATCGCGGGCATAGAAGATATCCTGCGTGCCGTTGCCATGGTGGAAATCGACATCCAGCACCGCCACCCGCGCCGCGCCCTGATCGCGCAGATATTGCGCGGCGATGGCGGCGTTGTTGAGAAAGCAGAACCCGCCATACATATCGAGTGCGGCATGATGGCCGGGCGGACGGCAGAGCGCAAAGGCTGAACGCGCACCGCCCTGCACCAGTTCGGCGGCGGTGAGCGCGACATTGGCGCTGGCCCGCGCCGCCGGCCAACTGCCCTGCGTGAAAGAGGTTTCAGTCGCCAGCGCGTAATAGCCCAGAAGCCCGTCGATATGATCGGGCCGGCGTTGCACCATGCGCCGGGCGGGCCAGCAGGTGGGGATCGCCTCGCCCTTGTAGCCGGCTTCCTGCCACAGATCCCAGGCGCGCGACAGGAAATCGACGAAACCCGCATCATGCACGCGCAACACCGGATCAAGGCCAAACTCGCGCGGCGCGCGGATCTCGCCCAGCCCGGCGGCCTGCACATGGCGCAGCACGATCTCGGCGCGGCTGGGGCGTTCATGCGGCTGCACCAGCTCGCCGCCGAAAAGCTCGGTCCTGGCGTCGCGCAGGCGGTAGTCCTCGGAATGAATGGTGATCATGCTCAAAGCTCCTGCAGGGGGCGGGTTTGCGGGCGGTCAAGCCAGGGCTGCGCGGCCTCATAGGCCAGGCCGGCTTCGATAACCGCCTCATCGTGATAGGCCCGCCCGACGATCTGGATGCCGGTAGGCAGCCCGGCGCGGTCAAAGCCGCTGGGCACCGACAGCACCGGGCAGCGGCTGAACATGTTGAACAGCATGGTGATGCACCAGTCCTCCTCGGCCATGGCGCGCTCGATGCCGTCAAAGATCAGCCGGTCATTGACAAAACTGTATTCGGCCGGCGGGGCGGAAATGCCCAGCGTCGGGCAGATCAGCACATCCAGCCGCGCCATCATCGGCCCGAAGCTTTCATAGAGCGAGGCGGCCATCGCGTTGGCGCGGTAGAAATCCGCCGGGGTGCTGCGCAGGCTGCCCTCGCCAAAGGCCACGGCGTAATCGGTCATCTGCGCGCGGTGTTCGGGCAGCAACGCCGCCACGCCGGCGCCGCACAGATGCTCAAGGTAGTTCTGCATGATGCGCGGCGCATCGGCCGGCAGGGTGAAGCCCACCTCCTCGATCGTGGCACCGAGCGCGGCAAAGACGTCAAGCGCGCGCATCAGGTTGGCGCGCACATCGGCCTCGACCTCATAGCGGCCGAAATCCGCGCTCCAGCCGATGCGCCAGCCGCGCAGATCACCCGGGGCCACGCTCGGCAGCACCACACGCTCGCGCAACGAGGCGATATCGCCCTCCCACTGACCGCTGGTGACATTCTGCATCAGCGCCAGATCGGCCACCGAGCGCGCCATCGGCCCGGTGTGGCTGTAGTAATCCAGGTTGAAGGGCGGAATCTCGGGGTTGCGGCCATAGGGCGGCTTGAAGCCTGCCACGCCACAGCACGCGGCCGGAATGCGGATCGAGCCACCGATATCGGTGCCGGTGGCCAGCACCGCGGCACCGGCTGCCAGCGCCGCTCCCGCCCCGCCGGACGAGCCGCCGGGGCTGCGCGTGCCGTCCCAGGGGTTGCGGGTGACGCCATGCAGGCGCGAATGCGTGGCGCCGAGGATGCAGAATTCAGGCGTGGTGGTCTTGCCGATGGGAATGGCCCCGGCATCGAGCAGCCGCTGGACATAGATATCGGTGGTCTGGTCGATCTGATCGCGGAAGATCAGCGAGCCGGAACTGCGCCGCGTGCCGGCCAGCCGCATCTCTTCCTTGACCGCCAGCGGCAGGCCCTCCAGCGGCCTAGCGGTGCCGGCGGCGTAGCGCGCGGCGGCATCGCGGGCGGCGCGAAGCGCGGCCTCGCGCCAGGTCTCGGTCCAGGCGTTGAGATGCGGCTCGGTGGCGTCAAGCCGGGCCAGCGTTGCCTCCATCAAAGCGACCGGGCTCAGCGCGCCACCGCGAAAGGCGGCAAGCGCCGCATGGCCGCTCATATAGGCAAGATCATCGGACATCGCATTTCCCCTCGCAGCCGGAAGGCCGGCCCTGCGGGGCCGGCCGGGTGGTTTTCAGCCTTGCCTCACTGCATGAGCTGGGTCCAGATCCGGTCGATCAGGCGCTGGGCATCGGCGCTGCAGGCCTGGGCAAAGACCAGCGGCACATCGGCGGGGTGATGGGCCTCGGGCGCATTGAGCACGTCATCCGAGAAATACGCCTCGGAGCCGGTGATGGCATTGGCATAGCCGACATAGTTGGTCTGGATGGCGATGTTTTCAGGCTCCATCATGAAATCCATGAAGGCCAGCGCCGCATCGACATTCTGCGCGCCGGTCGGCACCACCATCGAGTCGAACCAGCCCACAACACCCTCGCGCGGATAGGCATAGGTGATGTGCTCGTTGCCGTTGATGCGCCCCTGATAGGAATAGCCGCCCCAATGCGCCGCCATGATCACCTCGGCATTCGACAGCCGATCGTTCATCGCATCCGAACTGTAGAGCAGCACCGCCGGTTTCTGCGCCTGAAGAACCTCAAGAATGCGCCGCGCGTCATCGGTGCTTTCGGTGCAATAGGGAATGCCCAGATAGAGGCTGGCGAGGTTGATCACCTCATCGGGCGCGGCCAGCACCTGCAAGCGGCCATGCAGCTCCGGCGCCGGGTTGAAGAATTCCTCCAGCGAGGCGCCCGGCCCCGAATAGAGATCGGCACGATAGGAGAACGAGGCCGAACCATAATGCCAGGGCGTGGAATAGGCCTGCTCGGGGTCCCAGGGCGGGTTGCGCCATTCCTCGGCGACATTGGCGTAATTGGGCAGTTCGGTGACCGGGACGGGCTGCAACAGCCCCTCGCGGATCATGATTTCCACATAATGCTGGCTGGGCATGACGATATCATAGCCGGTGGCGCCGCCCTGCAGGCGCGCCAGCAGCATCTCGTTGGAATCATAGGCATCCACGATCACGTTGATGCCGGTCTCGGCCTCGAATTTCTCGATCAGCGCCGGGTCGATATAGCCGGTCCAGGTATAGATGTTGAGCCGGTCGGCCAGCGCCGGGGCGCCGACAAGGGCGAGCGCGGCACTGGCGAGGGAAAGGCGAAGGGGGGTTGTCATTGGGTCTCTCCTGTTGGGTTTGGCGTGTGCGTGCGGTGGTGGGAAAGTTCAGCGGCGCGGGCGCGAGAAGAGCCAGTAGAGGCTCACCAGGCTGACCGAGACGGCAAAGAGCATGGTGGAAAGGGCATTGATCTCGGGCGTGACGCCGAAGCGGATCATGCTGTAGATATAGACCGGCAGCGTGGTGGAGCCGGCATCGGCGACCATCAACGAGATGATGAAATCATCAAGCGAGATGACGAAGGCCAGCATCGCACCCGCCATGATGCCCGGCGCCAGCAGCGGCAGCGTCACCAGCCGGAAGCTTTCCCAGGGCGTGGCGTAAAGATCGCGCGCCGCCTGTTCCAGCGCCCCGTCCATGCCCTGAAGCCGCGCGCGGATCGGCAGGAAGGCGAAGGGGATGCAGAACACCGTATGGGCGATGATCAGATTGCCCAGCCCCAGCCGGATACCCAGCGTGGAAAAGAAGATCAGCGTGGCAATGGCGGTGACGATCTCGGGCACCAGAATGGGCAGCGCCATCAGCCCCATCGCCGCCGATTTGCCGCGAAACTGCCGCGCACGCGCCAGCACCAGCGCGGCGGCGGTGGCGATGGTGGTGGCCATGATTGTGGCACAGGTGGCGACGATCAGCGAGTTGAGCGCCGCGCTGCGCGCCGCGCGGTTGCCCAGCGCGCGGCCATACCATTCAGTGCTGAAGCCGGTCCAGTTCATCGCGAAACGGCTTTCGTTGAAGGAATAGAGGATCAGCACGCAGATCGGAAAATAGAGGAAGGCGAACACCCCCCCGACCCAGAGCGTCAGGCCGCGAAACTCGCCCAGTTGTAGCGCGCGGCGACCGGCGCGAGCGGTGATCCCGGTCTGGGGGGCGGCATTGGTATCGGTGGTGATGGTGCTCATTTGCTCAGCTCCAGCCCGGTTTTGCGGTTGAGGCGCAGATAGGCGAGCATGCTGGCCAGCACGAAGATCAGCAGGATCACCGCCACCGCCGCGCCGAAGGGCCAGTTGCGCGCTGTCGAGAATTGCAGCTGCACCAGATTGCCCAGCATCAGCCGCCGCGAGCCGCCCAGAAGCTGTGCCGAGATGAAATCGCCCAGCGCCGGCACGAAAACCAGGATCACGCCGGCGAAGATGCCCGGCAGCGCCAACGGCACCACGACATGGCGCATGCTGGCCCATTTGCTGGAATAGAGGTCTGCGGCGGCCTCGAAGAGCCGGAAATCGAGCCGCTCAAGGCTGGCATAGATCGGCAGGATCATCAGCGGCAGATAGGTATAGACCAGCCCGATCAGGATCGCCCAGTTGGTATAGAGCACCGAGATCGAGGCATCCGGCCCCATCAACCCCAGCCAATGCAGCGGCGTATCGATCACCCCGCCCCGGCCCAGAATGATGATCCAGGCATAGGCGCGGATCAAAAGGTTGGTCCAGAACGGAATGGTGACCAGAAAGATCAGCAGGTTGCGCTGATGCGCGGGCCGGCGCACGATATACCAGGCCACCGGAAAACCCAGCAGGAAGCAGATCAGCGTGGCGCTGCCCGCCAGCCCCAGCGAACGCCCGAGGATATAAAGATAGCCCGGGTTGAACACCAGATTGTCGTCGAAATCGCGCTGGAACAGGAACTGCACATAGGCATCGGGGCTGAATTGCCGATGCACCCCGCCATAGACATTGGGCTCCATCAGCGAGATCGCCAGCATGATCATCAGCGGGATCAGCATGAAGATGCCGATCACCAGCATCGCCGGCGCCAGCGCCAGAAAGCGGCCACGCGGGCTTTCGGCCAGCCCCCCGCCGATGCCCGCGCTCATGACGCCAGCACCGTCAGCGCGCCGGGGGCGAAGTCGATGCCGACCTCGGCGCCGGCGGCGGTATCGGGGTAGCGGCCCAGCCGGTTGTCGCGCCGCGCGGTGATCTGGCTGCCGTCATCAAGCGCCAGCGTCAGAAGCGACGAGGCGCCCAGAAAGCTGCGCCCGGTCAGATGCGCGCGCAGCTTGCCCGTGCCCGGCTCGGTGACGATGACATTTTCGGGCCGCACACTGATACTGGCGCGGCTGCCGGGCACAACCGGCGCCCCGGTCAGGGCCGGCAGGTCCACCCCGCCGCTCAGCCGCACCCGCGCCCCGCCAGCATCGGCTTCCAGCACCGTGACCTCCAGGAGGTTGGTATCGCCGATGAAATCGGCCACGAAGCGGTTGTGCGGCCGGTTATAGAGGTCATCGGGCGTGCCGATCTGCTGGATGCGCCCTTCCGAGAGCACGGCGATGCGGTCGCTCATCGACAGCGCCTCGTCCTGGTCATGGGTAACGAAGACGAAGGTGATGCCGGTCTCGCGCTGCAGGCGCTGCAACTCCTCGCGCATCGCCTGACGCAGCTTCAGATCGAGCGCCGACAGCGGCTCGTCAAGCAGCAGCACCTTGGGCGCGGGGGCCAGCGCGCGGGCCAGCGCCACGCGCTGCTGCTGTCCGCCCGAAAGCTGGCCCGGCAGGCGCTCGGCCAGATGTTCCATATGCACCAGCGCCAGCATCTCGGCCACGCGGGCGCTGATCTGCGCCGCCGGCTGCCGCAGCCGTTTCAGCCCGAAAGCCACATTCTGCGCCAAGGTGAGATGCGGAAACAGTGCGTAATGCTGAAAGACGGTGTTCACCGGGCGCCGCTCGGCCGGCAGGTCGCGGATCTCGGCGCCGAACAGGTGGATCTCGCCGCTGGTCACGGCCTCGAACCCGGCGAGCAGGCGCAAAAGCGTGGTCTTGCCGCTGCCCGAGGGGCCGAGCAGGGTGAAGAACTCGTTGTCGGCGATATCCAGATTGGCGCCATGCAGCGCGGTGAAAGCCGCCGCGCCGCTGCCATAGACCTTGACCACATCGCGAAAGCGGATCGCCGGCAGCGCGGCCCCGGCTTGGCGCATCCTGGCGTGGCGTTCATCGGCGGCGGCGCCCGACGGCACGGCATGATGCGGCTCGGAACCTTGGGCGAAAGCGGCGGCGGCTGTCATGGGGCAGACCCTTCTGAGCGGGGCGGGACCGGCGGCGGGCGACGGTCCGGGGAACTGCCGGCGATCATCGGCAATCGCCCCGAGGAAGGAAAATACGAGTTTCCGATTGAGCTATTCGGAAAAACCTAAGCCCCGGCTGGTTGGCAACGCACCGCAAGGGCGGCCGGCACGCGGCAAGGAGCAGGGCAAGGAGCAGGGCAAAATGCTTCAATCTCAAAAGTTATTATTTCAAACTCAAAAGTGTTGCATTAATCCGGCGCTCTGCTAGCCTTCCCTCGATTCCCCGGCAGATGGGAACGAGCACAGGGAGATGCACAGATGACAGTGAAGACGACCCTCAAGACGGGCTTCCGGGCGGGGCTTCTGGTGGCGGCGCTGGGCGCTGGCGCCGCGCAGGCCGATACCGTGACCGTGGGCATGATCACCACGCTTTCGGGCGGCGGTGCCGGGCTTGGCGTCGATGTGCGCGACGGTTTCGCCCTGGCGCTGCAGCGCGCCGGCGATCATTCGATCCGGCTGGTTGTCGAGGATGACGCCCAGCGCCCGGAACTGGCGGTGCAGATCGCCGACCGCATGGTGCAGGCCGAACGCGCCGATATCCTGACCGGCATCATCTGGTCCAACCTGGCCATGGCGGTGGTGCCCTCGGTCACCGCGCAGGACATCTTCTATATCTCGCCCAATGCCGGGCCCTCGCCGCTGGCGGGCGCCAATTGCCATCCGAACTATTTCAACGCCGCCTGGCAGAACGACACCCTGCACGAGGCCGCCGGCCAGACCGCCAACGAGCTGGGCTACACCAATACCTTCATCATGGCGCCCAACTACCCCGCCGGCACCGACGCGCTGAACGGCTTCAAGCGCTATTATCAGGGCACGCTGGCGGGCGAGCTGTTCACCCAGGTCGGCCAGACCGACTATGCCGCCGAGATCGCCCAGATCCGCGCCTCGGGGGCTGACAGCGTGTTCATCTTCCTGCCCGGCGGCATGGGGATTTCCTTCATGCGCCAGTATGAGCAATCGGGCGTCGATCTGCCGATCGTCTCGGCGGGCTTCAGCTTCGATCAGGATGTGCTGCCGGCCATGGGTTCGGCCGCGCTCGGCGTGATCAACACCGGCCAGTGGTCGCCCGATCTGGACAACGAGGCCAATGCCGCATTCGTCGCCGCCTTCCAGGAAGCCTATGGCCGCCTGCCCTCGATCTACGCCAGCCAGGGCTATGACACCGCCAATCTGATCCTTTCGGCCGTTGCCAGCGCCGATGTCAGCGACCGCGACGCCTTCCGCGAAGCACTGCGCGCGGCCGATTTCGCCTCGGTGCGCGGGGCGTTCAGCTTCGCCTCGAACCACCATCCGGTGCACAGCATCTATGTGCGCGAAGTGGTCGAGGTGGACGGCGTGCTGACCAACCGCATCATCGGCCAGGCCTTTGACGAGACCTATCGCGACATCCACGGCATGGACTGCCCGATGTAATCGCCTTGCGGCGGGGGCACCGTGCCCCCGCTGCCACCACCGCGCGGCAGGCAGAGCGACCGGCGGCGCGCGACGGGCTGATGCCCTCCCCTCTCATCGACGGATCGGAAAATGAGCCTCGCGCTTTTCGTCGAACAGCTCCTCAACGGGGCTCAGTTCGGCCTGATGCTGTTTCTCATGTCGGCCGGCCTGACGCTGGTTTTCGGGGTCATGGGGCTGATCAACCTGGCCCATGGCTCGCTCTACATGATCGGCGCCTTCTTCTTCGCCGCGGTCGCCG
>ERZ869909.1589-NODE-1589-length-17884-cov-9.607065_pt1 | contig 17884 bp, 15 predicted proteins | sample MGYA00520892_ERZ869909 | MGnify/ENA primary metagenome ERZ869909 (study PRJEB32215, sample SAMEA104723947) | bioreactor metagenome | biome: bioreactor; feature: anaerobic bioreactor; material: water | place: China | collected 2015-03-12 ...
TGTGATCGAGACGGTGCGCGGTCTCGGCTACCGCATGAGCCGCGGAGCCGATGAAGCTTAAGTCGCTCGCGTTCCGGCTGTTTGCAACGTCCGCGGCGTGGACGCTCCTCGTGCTGCCGATCGCAGGGCTGATCATCTACGAGCTGTACCGCGACGACGTGCAGGCGACGTTCGATGCGCGGCTCGAAAAGCTGGTCTACGCCATCGCCGTCGACAGCATGGTCGGCGCCGCGACGCCTATCGCACCCAACAACCGATACGAGCCGCTGTTCGAGGACATTCACTCCGGCTGGTACTGGCAGATCCAGCCCATCGACGACGCGACGGCGCCGCGCCTGGGGTCGGCGTCCCTCGACGGCGCCGAGATCGACATTCCCTTCCGCCACAACATCAAGCCGGACGCCAACGGCGCCCGCTGGATGAACTCCACCGGGCCCATGGGCGAGCAGCTCCGCATGGTGGAGGTGATCGACACGCCCTACTATCACCGCGAGGGCCCGCGCTATTCCGTGCTCGTGGCCGGCCCCATCGACTGGCTGGAAAGCCGTGTCGCGAACTTTCTGACGCGTCTTGCCGTTGCGCTCGCGCTGACCGGCATCGGCCTCGTGACGGTGACGCTGTTCCAGGTGCGTTTCGGTCTTCTGCCGTTGAGACGCATCGAGCAGGGACTGGCGGAGATCCGCTCCGGCGCGGCGGACAGGCTGGAGGACGAGCTGCCCGCCGAGATCGAGCCGCTGCAGGTCGAGCTCAACGCGCTGATCGCCTCCAACCAGGAGATCGTGGATCGCGCGCGCACCCAGGTCGGCAACCTGGCGCACGCGCTGAAGACGCCGCTCGCCGTCATCACCAACGAAGCCCGCGAGGACAAAGGCCCGCTCGGCCGCAAGATCGTCGAGCAGGCCGAGATCATGCGCGATCAGGTCAGCCACTATCTCGATCGGGCGCGCATGGCGGCCCAGGCGCGGGTGATCGGACGCGCGACGCCGGTGCTGGACGTGCTCGAGCCCTTGAAACGCACGTTGGAACGCATCTATCGCGAGCGCGCGATCGACATCGAGATCTCGTGCCCGCCCGACGTTCGTTTCGCGGGCGAGCGCCAGGATCTGGAGGAAATCCTCGGCAACGTTTGCGACAACGCCTGCAAATGGGCCGAGCGGGCGGTGCGCGTCCGCGTGGTCGCGGACGGCCGGCGAAGGCCGGCCCGCGTGAAGATCACTGTCGAGGATGACGGCCCCGGGCTTTCGGAGGAGCAGCGCGCCCGTATCGGCAAGCGGGGCGTGCGGCTCGACGAGACGAAGCCGGGCTCGGGCCTCGGCCTTTCGATCGTGACCGACCTCGTCCAGTCCTACCGGGGAACGCTCGACCTCGCACCCTCCACGATGGGCGGCCTGCTGGTTCGCCTCGACCTTCCCTCGACCTGAGCAAAAGCCCGATATTTCCGGTGCGTAACGCCGAATTTTCGCCTGAATCCCAGTAGAAACGGGGATATGGATGTGCTTGAAGACGAGTCACATTCTGGGCAATGCTCGGGCATTGGGGACGAAGGCCCGACGCCTCCAGCTGTGGTTCCGACTTCGGCGAGCCGCCGGACGGGAATGTGAACTCGGCCAGAATTCGGCGACAGGGACTTCGTCGACAAGAATTCGGCAAGAAAACGGGGATCTTCATGCGCACGCTTTGCGCTTCCGCGCTTCTCATCGTTTCGATCGGGCTTGCAGGCTGCGGGCCTGAAGGCCCGAGCAAGGCCGATACGGGCATGGTCGTCGGTGCGGTCGCTGGCGGCATCCTCGGCAACCAGGTCGGCAAGGGCGGCGGGAATGTCGCCGCGACCGCCATCGGTGCCGTCGTCGGAGGTATTGTCGGCAGCGAAATCGGCCGCTCCATGGACGAGCAGGATCGCCGCCTCGCGCAGGAAGCCGAGTTCGATGCGCTCGAGCGCGGCCAGTCGGGTGTTTCCCGTCAGTGGCGTAACCCCGACAACGGACGCTACGGTGAAGTGGTACCGAGCCGGCCCTACAAGCGTGGCCAGCTCGATTGCCGCGACTACACCCACAAGATTTACGTCGATGGCCGCCCGCAGGCGATGCGCGGCACGGCCTGCCGCAACCCTGACGGCACGTGGAGCAACGTGGCCTGATCCGCGCCGCGCGCCAGGGACCACATCGCGTTGAATTCGAGCCGGGCCTTCCGCTGCACCGCGGGAGGCCCGGCTCTATTTTATGGGGTGCGACGGAAAAGCTCGCCCGAGGCGCGCGAAAGCCCGGCCAAACGGCGTGCGGCCCCTTGTCAGTGCGGCGCCCCACCCCTATTGAACCCCATGAAATAGAAATCTTCTAAGGTTCCCGATGCTTCTTTGGGTCTCGTTCGCGATTCTGACGGCGGCCGTCGTCGCGTACCTGCTGCGGCCGCTGAGGCAGGCGCAAGGGCCTCGGGCCATCGCGTCCGAGGCCGCCGATGTGGCCGTCTACCGTGACCAGCTCAGGGAGCTCGATGCAGAGCGCGAACGTGGCCTCATCCCGGCGAACGAGCTCGAAACGGCACGCGCAGAGATCGCGCGCCGCCTGATCAAGCGCGCGGGCAAGGCGGAGGGCGCGGCGGCGGCGGCGCCGAAGGCTGCCGGGAGTTCCAAGTCCACGCGAGCGATTTTTGCGAGCATGGCCGCCTTGTTGCCGGTGCTCGGGATCGCGCTTTATCTGGGCATGGGCTCCCCGCATCTCCCGGCTCAGCCGTTTGCCGCGCGCGACACCGGCCCCGGCAGCGAGGTGGCGATCGCCGGCCTCATCCAGCGCGTCGAAGAGCGTCTGAGGGAGCACCCCGAGGACGGCAAGGGCTGGGATGTGATCGCGCCGATCTATTTGAGGATCGGCCGCTATCCCGAAGCAGCCCATGCGTTCGCTGAGGCAAGCCGCCTCGAAGGCGAATCCGAGCGGCGGTTGCTGGGCTTCGCCGAGGCGACGCTGCTGGCCGAAAGCGGGGTTGTCACCGAACCGGTGCGGACCGCAGCCCTCCGTCTTCTTCAGCTCGATGCGACGCACGTCCGGCCACGCGTGTGGCTGGCGCTTGCGCGCGAGCAGGACGGAGATCTGGCAGGCGCCGTCGCGGACTACCGTAAATTGCTGTCGGGCGCTCCCGATGACGCGCCGTGGCGCGATGCCGTGGCGGAACGCCTTTTGTTGGTGGAGGCGCGTCTTAAGGGAGAGCCGGTCGAAGCCAAGCCCGCGCCAGCGCCGGGGGGAGCCGGCAGCGCGCCGCAAGCGACGCGCCCCGCCGCGCCCACGGATGGCGAAGCCGGCGTAAGTTCAGCGGATGTCGCCGCCATGTCCCGCGAGCAGCAGGACGCATTCGTCGGTGACATGGTTGCGCGCCTCGCGACCCGCCTCGAAGAAAACCCACAGGATATCGAGGGATGGTTGCGGCTCGCGCGGGCCTATAAGGTTCTGGGGCGCGACGATGACGCACGCTTGGCCATCGTCAAGGCGCGGCAGGCGTTCGCGGGCGACGAAGGGGCACTGGGCAGAATTGCGGGCGCCGAAAACGCCCTCGGCCTTGGCGCAAAGGAGGACCAGACCACGCCATGACCCGAAAGCAACGACGGGGACTGTTGATCGGCCTGGGCGTGGGCGTGCTGTCGCTCGCAGCCATCCTGATGATGTTCGCCTTCCGCCAGTCTATCGTGTTCTTTCACACGCCGAGCGACGTCGTGGAGAAAAACATCGAGGCTGGCACGCGCTTTCGCCTCGGCGGCCTTGTCGAGGACGGTTCCGTGGCGCGCGGGGAAGGCACGTTCGTGCGCTTTGCCGTGACCGATACGTTGAAGTCCGTGCCGGTGAGCTACGAGGGCATTCTGCCGGATCTGTTCCGCGAAGGGCAGGGCGTGGTCGCGGAAGGAACGCTTGGAGCGGACGGCCACTTCGTAGCCGACACCGTGCTGGCAAAGCACGACGAGAACTACATGCCGCCCGAGGTGGCCAAGGCGCTCGAGGAGCGCGGCGTCCAACTCGGGCCGAACGCCACCCATCCAGGTGGGGGTGAAAGCAAGAGCGGTTACGGAAGCGGCAGCGCTTACGGCGGGACCGAGACGCAATAGAGAGACGCAAGAGAGCAGCGGACGGATTTCTCACGAGCCGCTGCGGGCGAGGATGATGTGATCGTCGAAATCGGACACTTTGCACTGATCCTTGCCTTGCTGGTCGCCGCCGCGCAGACCGTCATTCCGGCCTGGGGCGCGCAAAAGCGCGATGCGGCCCTCATGGCATTCGGGGACACCGCGGCGACGGCGCAGGTCGCGCTCATCTTTCTCTCGTTTCTGGCGCTGACGTACGCGTTCGTGACGTCCGACTTTTCCGTCGCCAACGTGGTGGCGAACTCGCATTCGACGAAGCCGCTGATTTATCGCATCTCGGGCGTGTGGGGGAACCACGAGGGCTCCCTGCTGCTCTGGGTGCTGATCCTCGCGCTCTTCGGCTGGGCGGTCGCGGCCTACGGCAACAATCTGCCGGCAACCCTCAAGGCGAACGTGCTCGCCGTGCAGGGCTCGATCGCGGTCGCGTTCCTGCTCTTCATGCTGCTGACCTCCAATCCGTTCGACAGGCTCGACCCCGCGCCGCTCGACGGACGCGGGCTCAATCCGATCCTGCAGGACCCGGCTCTCGCCATTCATCCGCCGTTCCTCTACATGGGCTACGTCGGCTTCTCGATCGCGTTCTCGTTCGCGATCGCGGCCCTGATCGAAGGCCGCACGGATGCCGCCTGGGCGCGCTGGGTGCGCCCGTGGACGCTGGGCGCCTGGATGTGTCTGACGGTCGGCATCGCGCTCGGGTCCTGGTGGGCCTATTACGAGCTCGGCTGGGGCGGTTGGTGGTTCTGGGATCCGGTCGAGAACGCCTCCTTCATGCCATGGCTGGTCGGCACCGCGCTTCTCCACTCCGCGATCGTGATGGAGAAACGCGAGGCGCTCAAGGTGTGGACCATCCTGCTCGCCATCCTCGCGTTCTCGCTGTCGCTCATGGGCACGTTCCTCGTGCGCTCGGGCGTCTTGACGTCCGTGCATGCGTTCGCCGTCGATCCCGATCGCGGCGTGTTCGTGCTCGCCATCCTGGCGTTCTTTACGGGCGGCGGCCTTGCGCTCTTCGCCTGGCGCGCGCGCGATCTGCAGCAGGGCGGCATCTTCGCGCCGATCTCGCGTGAGGGCGCGCTCGTGCTCAACAACGTGCTGCTGACGACGGGATGCGTGACCGTTCTCGTCGGCACGCTTTATCCGCTCGCACTCGAATCCCTGACCGGCACCAAGATTTCCGTCGGCGCCCCCTTCTTCAACATGACGTTCGTGCCGCTGATGATCCCGCTGCTGCTCGCCATCCCGCTCGGGCCGCTGCTCGCATGGAAGCGAGCGGATCTTGCAGCCGCCTCGCAGCGGCTTCTGGCGGCGGGCGTCCTCTCCGCGCTGGTGATCGTCGCGGCCTTTGCTCTGACCGAGCGTGGCCCCTGGCTCGCGCCGTTCTGCCTTGCCATCGGCGTGTGGGTGATGGCAGGGGCCGTGTCCGAGATTGCCTATCGCATCAAGGCGGGCTCCGTACCGGCCGCTGAATCGTGGCGGCGCCTCAAGGGCCTGCCGCGCGCGGCCATCGGCACCATGCTGGCGCATTTCGGCGTCGGCCTGATGGTGTGCGGCATCGTCGGCACGAGTGCCTATCAGAGCGAGCAGATCCTGCTCATGCGCCCCGGCACCACGGCCGAGATGGCGGGCTACGAGCTGACCTTCCGCGGTGCGTCGCCGTCGCGAGGCCCCAACTACACCGAGACGATCGGCGTGTTCGACGTGACGCGCGGAGGCAGCGCCGTCACGCGGCTCGAGCCCTCGAAGCGGCTTTACAATGCGCCGCCTCAGCCGACGTCGGAAGCCGGCATTCACGCGTCCTGGCGGGGCGATCTCTACACCGTCATCGGCGACCAGCAGCCCGACGGCGCGTTCACCGTCCGGCTCTACTTCCACCCGCTCGTCCGCTTCATCTGGATCGGCTGCTTCATCATGTTCATCGGCGGCGCCGTGTCGCTCAGCGACCGGCGGCTCCGGATCGGCGCGCCGCAGCGAGCCTCGCGCGCGACACCCGCAGGCGTCCCGGCGGAGTGAGGAGAGGGACATGAGCTTCGCGCGGAGCATCGTTCTGGGATTGGCCGTTCTTTTCGCCGCCGTCGCGTGGGGCGGGCCTGTGCTTGCCGTGCAACCCGACGAGATCCTGTCAGATCCGGCGCTCGAAAAGCGCGCACGCGGTCTTTCGGCCGAGCTTCGCTGCCTCGTGTGCCAGAACCAATCCATCGACGATTCGGATGCGCCGCTCGCGCGCGACTTGAGGCTTCTCGTTCGCGAGCGTCTCGTGGCGGGCGACACCGACACCGAAGTCCGCGAATTCGTCGTCGCGCGCTACGGCGAGTTCGTGCTGCTGAAGCCGCCGTTCTCGGTGGAGACGCTGCTCTTGTGGTTCATGCCGCTGCTCGCGCTCGTGGCGGCGATCGTCATTTTGTGGTCGAGCTTCCGCGCCGCGCAGACGAGCGCCCACGAGCCGGCCGGAGAGGTGGCCGCGACCGGCAGCCTCACGCCGGAAGAGCAGGCGAAGCTCGATGCGCTGCTCGGCAAGAAGGGCGGCGGAAAGTCCTGATTCAGCGGGCCGGGCGCCGTGCGCGCTTGGCGTTTCCGTCGTAACCGCCCACGCTCCCCGTTTCGACATGCAGGGATTGGGACGGAGCCGCGTGACCGCCACGCCGTTCCGCATCGCGCGCCGTGAGCCTCTTGAGCAGCTCTACGGTCGCGAGGCCGGTCTGCGTACGGCCCTCCGCCTGCTCGAACGCGCGGATCGCACCGCTCAATCTGGGGCCATAGAGGCCGTCGTCTGCACCGACCGGATACCCCTCCGAAGCCAAGAGGCGCTGCAACGCCCGCATCTCGTCGCGCGCGGCGAGAATTTCCGCCCGCCCGAACGCGTCGAGCACGCCGCGAAACGCCTCCGCGCTCACGGCCGTGTTGGCGACCGTTTTCGATTTGTAGCGGTGGACGACCTGCCCTTGCTGCGTGAGCACCCGCGACTGCAAGTACGTCCCGACGTTGATGCCGATGACCTCGGGCCCCGACGGTCCGTCGATCAGCATCGGAGAGCCGGACGAGGCTTCGCCCGTGTCGCAGGTGTGGAGGATAACATGGCGGGCGTCGGTGAAATCCTTCGCGATCGATGCCCAGTCGGCACCACCGAAGGAGCGCCGGATCGCGCACGGGTGTCCGAGCGCCAGCTTCCAGTTGCCGAAGTCGCGATGATAGCTCACCTGGTAGACCCGCTGCGCCGTCGAGAGCTCGACGAGCTTGTCGGCAGGCTGGCGGCTGAGGGGGAGCGCGCGGCCTTTGCAGATCGGGTCTTCGAGCCGCATCAGCGCCCAATCGGACGAGGCGTCGATCGGCGGGCGGACGCGGAGCTTGCGCGCGCCCGCGGCCACGTTCTGGGGCGCGCCACCCTGCTCTGCCCCCGCAATCCGCGTCAGAGCCTCAGGTGCCCCCCTGGGGGAAAGACGGAACGTGAAGCCTGGGAGGCGCGGGGCGCGCTCTCCCGCCGTCCGGAACAGGCAGTGCCCTGCCGTCGCTGCCACGTCGTCCCCGACACAGAACGCGGTGCAGACCGACTGCGAGCCGGGCTCGTAGATGAGGCCGATGGAGGCGCTGAGGCCCGCCCGGTCGGCGGGGAGGGGGACGCGGTCGTCGGCTCCGAAGATCGCGATTCTGTCGATGGGAGAGCGGCTCGGGGTCGTCGCGGTCGCCGCGTCCGGACCGAGCGGGGCCGCGACGCCAGGTGCCAGGGTGAGGACCGTGGCCAGCGTCGCCGTGAGGGATGCCGAAAGGATGGGAAAAAACGAGAACCTGCGCCGCATTACCAACTCTTAACGTGACCGAAAGGCAGCCGTAAGGCCGGAGACACTACCTGTCGGATCAACACTCTCATCGTCCCAGTGGAGGAATTGGAATGCTGAAGTCCGGTGACGCTCAGCCCGGAGCAAGGAACGGGCCAAAGTCGTCGTTGACGCATATCGGGCGGCGGGCCGGCACGGCGCTCACCATGGCGGCCTGCGCGACCTTGCTCATCGGCGGTTTTGCCATGACGCCCTCGGTCGCGCAGTTGAAGCCGTCCGACGCCGGCGTCGAGACGCCGTTCGGGCGCGCGCCGCTCTCGTTCGCCGATGTGATCGAAAAGGTTAAGCCGTCGGTGGTCTCCATCTCCGTGACGGGCTCGAGCCGCACCGCCCAGCGTGGCGGCGGCGCCGTACCGGGACAGCCCTCTCCATTCCCGGATATTCCGGAGGACAGCCCGTTCTACGAGTTCTTCAAGAACCTGCCGCGTGAGTTCCGCGGCCAGCCGCAGCAACCGCGCCCGTCGCAGGCGCAGGGGTCCGGCTTCGTCATCTCCGCGGACGGCTACGTCGTCACCAACAACCACGTGATCGACGGCGCTGGCCGCATCCAGGTGAGCTTCGACGATCAGGAGAAGCTCGAAGCCGACCTCGTCGGCACCGACGCGCGCACCGACCTCGCGCTTCTGAAGATCAAGGCCGAGGGCAAGACCTTCCCCCATGTCGCGTTCGCCACCAACGACGCACGCGTCGGCGACTGGGCGCTTGCCGTCGGCAACCCGTTCGGTCTCGGCGGCACGGTGACGGCCGGTATCGTCTCGGCGCAGGGCCGCGATATCGGCTCCGGCCCCTACGACTTTCTGCAGATCGACGCGGCCGTGAACCGCGGCAACTCGGGTGGCCCGACGTTCAACCTTCAGGGCGAGGTGATCGGCGTGAACACCGCGATCTTCAGCCCGTCCGGCGGCAACGTGGGCATTGCCTTCGCCGTCCCGGCGCGCACCGCCGTGGAGGTGATCAACCAGCTCCGCGAGAAGGGCACGGTAAGCCGCGGCTGGCTCGGCGTGAAGATCCAGAACGTGGACGAGGACACGGCGGCCGCGATCGGCTTGACGCAGGCCAAGGGCGCGCTCGTGAGCGAGATCACGCCAGGCGGACCGGCGGCCGACTCGGGCCTCAGGGCACAGGACGCGATTTTGCAGGTCAACACCGACGAGATCACCGACAGCCGTGATCTTGCCCGCAAGATCGCCGGCTATGCGCCCGACACGACCGTCGACGTCAGGGTGTGGCGTAACAACAAGGAAGAGACCGTCCAGGTGAAGCTCGGCACGTTCCCGGGATCCGCCGAGGAGATCGCGCGCCTCGAGCAGGGCAACTCTACCGACGACACGGCCGGAACCGAGCTGCAGCAGCTTGGCCTGACCCTGGCGCCGATCCGGACCGGCGAGGAAGGCGTGTCGGTCGCGGAAGTGGATCCCGAATCCGACGCCGCCCAGAAGGGCATCCGCGCCGGCGACGTGATCCTCGAGGTCGGCGGCACGGTGGTGAGCGGCCCGAACGATGTGGTGGAAGGCATCCGCAAGGCCAAGGAGCTTGGCCGCCGCGCTGTGATGCTCTCCATCAAGTCGCAGGAGCAGCGGCGCATCGTGCCGATCCAGCTCAAGCAGGGCTGATCCGGACGACGAGACGAGGCCTGAGGCGGCGCGGCACTTGAGGGGCCGGGCCGCCTCGATGTATCTGACGGGTAACTTTCCTGAAATCCGACCCCACATCATCTTGAGGCAGAGGATGTCTCCTGGGCGGACCGACCAAGAGAGCGAGGAGAGCGATGCGCGTCCTGGTGATCGAAGACGACCGCGAGACGGCGCAGTTCCTGCAGAAGTCGCTCAAGGAAAGCGGGCATTCCGCCGATACGGCGGGGGACGGCGAGACCGGCCTCTCGATGGCCCAGGGTGGTGCCTACGATATTCTGATCGTGGACCGGATGCTGCCGCGCCTCGACGGGCTGTCGGTCGTCAAGACGTTGCGCGCGGAAGGAAGCCGCACGCCGGTGCTCATTCTCTCCGCGCTGGGTGACGTCGACGACCGCGTCAAGGGCTTGCGTGCGGGCGGTGACGACTATCTCACGAAGCCCTATGCCTACACCGAGCTTCTTGCGCGCATCGAGGCGCTGGGGCGGCGCGCCGTTCCCGAAGAGCAGGAGACCCGCTATGCGGTGGGCGATCTCGTGCTCGACCGCCTCTCCCACCGCGTGACGCGCGCCGGCGAGCAGATCCAGCTTCAGCCGCGCGAATACCGCCTGCTCGAATATCTGATGAAGAACGCAGGCCAGGTGGTGACGCGCACGATGCTGCTCGAAAACGTGTGGGACTATCACTTCGATCCGCAAACCAACGTCATCGACGTGCACGTCTCGCGCCTGCGCTCGAAGATCGACAAAGGCTTCGACAAGCCCCTGCTGCACACCGTGCGGGGTGCGGGGTACATGGTCCGTGACGGCAGTCTCTGATTTCATCGTACGCGTCATGGGCACGCAGGCGTTCCGCCTCGCGGCGATGAGTGCGGCCGGTTTTCTCCTGATCTCGGCGCTGATCGTGGGTGTGCTCTTCTGGCAGACCAACACCGTGCTCACCGATCACGTCGTGGACGAGCTGCGCGCCGAGGCGACCGAGCTGGGGCGGACGCTGGCGGGGGCCGATGCCAGGACGGTGACGGAGACTGTCCGCTTGAGGAGCGCGGTGGGAGGCGCCGGGCTTTATGTGTTGTGGGATGCGGCAGGCGGCAGGATCGCCGGAAACGTCGCAGCCGTACCGCCCGAGCTTGCGGCCAACCCGACCGGCGGTGGCGTGTTTCGGTATCGGCCGAAAGATACGCCGGGCGTGTCCCGGCTCGGTGTCGGCATTCCCGTCGCAACGACATCCGGACTTTCGCTTGTGATCGGCCGCGACGTGGAGGATCAGGTGGCGCTCGCGGACAGGATCAAGCGCACGTTCCTCTGGGGCTTCGGCGCGCTCGCGCTGGCGGCGCTGATTGCTGGGCTCTGGATCGGACGTTCGGTGCTGGGCCGGATCGAGGTGATCAACGCGACGACCAGCTCCATCATGGCGGGCGATCTTTCGCGACGTATTCCCGTGAGCGGCAGCCGCGACGAGCTGGACACCTTGTCCGAAAGCCTCAACGCGATGCTCGACCGCATCGAGCAGCTCATGAGCGGCCTCAAGGAGGTGTCCGACAACATCGCCCACGATTTGAAGACCCCGCTCAACCGGCTGCGCAACAGCGCGGAGGCGGCCTTGCGGGACAATCGCGGCGCCGAGGCCTATCGCGAGGGCCTCGAATCCACGATCGAGAAAGCCGACGAGCTGATCAAGACCTTCAACGCGCTGCTCCTCATCGCCCGCCTCGAAGCCGGCGTGGTGGAGGAGAGCGCGGAAGCGTTCGATCTCGGCCGTCTGGTGTATGACGTCGCCGAGCTTTACGAACCCGTCGCCGAGGAAGCGGGCCTCGGCCTCGAGATCGAGGCGGCTGAGGGAATGAGCATCCGGGCCAACCGTCAGCTCGTCGGGCAGGCCGTTGCCAACATGGTTGACAACGCCATCAAATACTCCGCCCGTGCGGCCGAAGAGCGGGGCCCAGATGCCCAGACGGCGACGGCCGTTGCCGTGCGCGTGACGGACGAGGGAGACACGGCGGAGATTTCCGTCGCCGACAGGGGCCCGGGCATCGCGGCGGAGGACCGCGAACGCGCGCTCCGCCGCTTCGTGCGCCTGGAAAAGAGCCGGACCCAGCCGGGCACGGGCCTCGGCCTCAGCCTCGTCGCGGCGGTTGCACGGCTCCACAATGGCTCGGTGCGGCTCGAGGATAATGATCCGGGCCTCAGGGTTGTGGTAACGCTTCCCCTGGTCAAAAAACGACGCGCAGCGCCGGCACTCGCATAGCTCCGGGCCGCCAATCCGAGGGGGAACAGATGCCGGGAGACCAGACGGTCGAGGCTCCGCTGATGGCACGCATCGATGCCGTGAGCCGTCTGCCGCAGGATCCGGCGGGCGGTGCGAGCCTGGAGCCTCTGCTCGCGGAGTGGAGGAAGAGCAACGCGCACGCCGGTCTCGCGGCGCTGCTGGAGCAGGAGCCCGTGCGGTCGCTGATCGCAGGCGTCGTTGCGGGCTCGCCCTATTTGAAGGGTGAGATCGTCCGCAATCCCGATCGTCTCGAGGCAATCCTCCGCGAGAGCCCGGAGCAGCGGTTTGCCGCGCGCACGGGCGCGCTCGCCGTCCGTCTTGCCGAGGCGGGAGAGATGACGGACGCCATGACGGCGCTCCGCGTCTACAAGGCGGAGGTCGCGCTGCTGACGGCGCTCGCGGACCTCGGCGGCGTTTGGGGCGTAATGCAGGTGACGCGCGTGCTCTCGGAAGCTGCAGACGCCGCGTTGCAGGGCGCGGTCCGCTTCCTGTTCCGTCAGGCCGCGGCCAAAGGCGATTGGCTCCCCGAAGATCCGCAGCAACCCGAGCAGGGGTCCGGCTACATCGTGCTCGCCGTCGGCAAGTATGGGGCCTTCGAGCTCAACTATTCGAGCGACATCGATCTCATCGTCTTCTACGAGCTTGCGCTGGCGCGTGTGAGGCCCGGGCTCGAAGCGCCGACGTTCTTCGTGCGTCTCACGCGCGATCTCGTGCGCCTCATGGACGAGCGTACGGCAGCCGGTTACGTGTTCCGCACCGACTTGCGCCTTCGCCCCGACGCAGGCGCGACCCAGATCGCGCTCTCGACCGGTGCCGCGGCCCAGTACTACGAGAGCTTCGGCCAGAACTGGGAGCGCGCCGCCCTCATCAAGGCGCGCGCGTGTGCGGGCGACATCGAGGCGGGTGTCGCGTTCCTCGCGGAGCTGGCCCCCTTCATCTGGCGGCGGAACCTCGATTACGCCGCGATCGCCGACATCCACGCCATGAAACGGCAGATCCATGCGTTCCGGGGCTTCGGGACAGGAATTGGCGTCGCGGGCCACAACATCAAGCTTGGCCCCGGCGGTATCCGCGAGATCGAATTCTTCGTCCAGACGCAGCAGCTCATCGCGGGCGGGCGCCAACGCAATCTGCGCACGCGGCGCACGCTCGATACGCTGGCGACGCTCGTCGCGCTCGACTGGATCGAGAAGCCCGTGGCCGACGAGATGATCGGCGCCTATCTTTATCTCCGCGAGATCGAGCACCGCCTGCAGATGGTCGCCGACGAGCAGACGCACGTGGTGCCGAACGATCCGGACCGCCTCGAGGCTTTCGCGCGCTTTGCGGGCTACGAGAGCGCCGCGGCGTTCGCGGAGGCGTTGCGGGCCGTGCTCGTGCCCGTGCAGGGGCATTATGCGCGGCTGTTCGAGAGCGCGCCGGAGTTGACCGCAGCCGGAGAAAATCTGGTGTTCGCCGGAGAAACGGACGATCCCGATACAGTGGCGGCCTTGACGCGCATGGGCTATGCGCGCCCCTCCGACGTGCTCGCGATCGTTCGCGGCTGGCATCATGGGCGTTACGGCGCCGTGCGGACCCCGCGTGCGCGGGAGCTGCTGACGGAGGTGCAGCCGCTGCTCGTGCAGGCCTTCGCCGAAACCGCCGACCCGGATCGGGCGATCACCACCTTCGACCGCTTCCTCGCCGCACTCCCGGCCGGTGTCCAGCTCTTCTCGCTGCTGAAGGCCAATCCGCCCCTCATGCGTCTCCTCGCCGATATGATGGGCACGGCGCCGCGCCTCGCGCGGAGTCTTTCGCGCCGCCGCCGTCTGCTCGACGCCGTCATCGATCCGCGCACGTTTCGCGCGCTTCCGACGTCCGCGGAGCTGGACGAGGCCATCGGCGCGGAGCTCAGGCACGCCATCGATCCGCAGGACGTGTTGGACCGCGCCCGCGTGATCGGCAGCGAGCAGGCGTTTCTCATCGGGGTGAAGGTGCTGTCGGGCGCGATCAACGCGGGTGAGGCCGGCAACGCCTACGCATTGCTCGCCGAGCGGTTGATCGCGGCGATGGTCGCGGACGTCGAGCGCGAGATGGAGCGCGTGCATGGACGCGTGCCGGGCGGCGGCGCGGTCGTCGTGGCCATGGGGAAGCTCGGCGGGCGGGAGCTCAGCGCGTCCTCCGATCTCGACCTCATCGTCGTCTACGATTTCGATCCCACGGCCACGCAATCGGATGGTGATAAGCCGCTCGCGCCGAGCCAGTACTACGCCCGCTATACGCAGCGCCTGATTGCGCATCTCTCCGCGCCGACAGCGGAAGGAACGCTCTACGAGGTGGACATGCGGCTGAGGCCCTCGGGACAGAAGGGCCCCGTCGCGGCACAGCTTTCGACCTTCCGCGAGTATCAGGCGACGGAAGCCTGGACCTGGGAGCATCTGGCGCTGACACGCGCCCGCGTCATCACCGGGCCGCCCGCGTTGCGCGACGCCGTCGAGGCCGCCATTCGCGACACCCTCACGCGGCCGCGCGACCGTGCCGTGATCGCCAAGGACGTGCAGGAGATGCGCGCACGCATTGCCGCCGAGAAGGGCACGGACAGGATCTGGAACCTGAAACAGGTCCGCGGCGGCCTCGTCGATCTCGAATTCATTGCTCAGCATCTGCAACTCATCCATGCCGCCGAGCACCCCGACGTGCTCGACCAGAACACGCTCGGCGCCTATCGGAAGCTCGCGGATGCCGGCATCCTCTCGGGGGCCGACGCGGAATGCCTCACCCAGGCGACGCGCCTCTTGCACAACCTGACCCAGATCCTAAGGCTTTGTCTTGACGAGCCTTTTGATCCCGCGACTGCGCCGAGCGGGCTCAAGGCTCTGCTCGCGCGTGCGGGCGATGCGCCGGATTTCGCAACCCTCGAAGGAGCGCTCGGCGAAACGCTCGCCGGGGTCGCGGCAAGGTTTTCCGAGCTGGTAGAGTAGCTCGCGACGGATTTTGAAGGGCCGGGCCGTTCCGCAGACATGAACATCTGCGGGAGCTCTAGAGCGTGACGCTGCCCAAGGGACAGATGAGAGTAGACGAGGCGATGGTGGGGTCGGGGCCAACCGGACCGAAGGGGTCGACGCCAGGGGGTGACGTACGCCAGGGCCCGTGGCCCGATGCGGCGGAGGATCGTGCGCTTTTGGCGCGCGTGGGCCGCCAGGATCGGCAGGCGTTCAGGCTGCTGGTCGACCGCCATCTGAGCGCGATCGTAACCCTCGCGCGCCGCATGCTGAAGGACGAGGCGGAGGCCGAGGACATCGCCCAGGAGGCGCTGCTCAGACTGTGGCGCGCGGGCGAGACATTGGATCTGGGGCCATACGGCCTGCGGCCTTGGCTGCGGCGGGTGACCTCGAACCTCTGTCTGGACCGGATCCGCCAGTCCCGCCGCACGGTGGTGGTGGACGAGGTCCCGGAGATTGAGGAGGCGCCGACGCAGATGGCGAACCTCGAGGAGCAGGATCTCGCGCGCCGGGTCGGCGAAGCGATGGCCGCCCTCCCCGAGCGCCAGCGCCGCGCGCTCACGCTCTTCCACCACGAGGGCCTGAGCCAGGCTGAGGTGGGCGAGGTGCTGGGCGTGTCGGATGAAGCCGTCGAGTCGCTTCTTGCCCGAGCGAGGCGCGCATTGCGCGTGAGCCTGGAGAAAGACTGGAAAGGTCTTCTGCAAAGCGACGCGTGAGGCGAGTGAAGAAATGAAGGGGCGAAAGCCCGGACGAACGGCCCGGAATGCGGGCTCAGGATACGGACCATGACTGAGAAGAACAGGATTGACGGAGACGGCCTCGAAGCGTTCGGCGAGGTGCTCGATCGCTACGGCAGCGACCGGACGCGCTGGCCGGCGCCCGTGCGGATGCGCTTTGCGCGCCTCATCTCCGAGGATGGCGCGGCCGGTCAGCGTCTCAAGGAAGCCGAGGCGCTCGACCGGTTGCTCGACCTGGCGCCGCCGCCGGCCGTGGATACCCGTGCGCTGGCCAACCGCATCATGGCGGCGCTTGAAGCGGAGGCAGGCGTGGCCGCGGGGCAGGGGCCGAAGCGCGCTTGGAGCCCCGAGATCGTGCGCAATCGCGTCGTGACGAGCGGTCGGACGCATGGGCCGGCGGCTGCGTTGCTCGCGGCATCGCTCGTGCTCGGCATGTTCTCGGGCTTGTCCGGCACGTTCGAAACCGCCGTCCAGCCACTGGTCGCGGACGCGACGTACGAAGGGGATGGAGATCTCGGCCAGATCGCATTCGACAGCAACGCAATGAGCTTCTTCGAGGAGGACTACCTGTGAGCGAAGTCTCGCCGCCGGGCACAAGATCGCGGCGCATGAAATATCTTCTGATCGGCTCGCTGGCGCTGAACCTCCTGTTCGTCGGCGCGGTCGTCGGCATGGGCTTCAAGAAGCATGGGCATGGGCCTCATCACACGGCGCGCGAGCATTTCGGGCTGATGGGCCTGACGCGCGTGCTGCCCGACGACCGGCGCAAGGATGTGCTGGAGGAGTTGAAGAAGGAGTACGACGCGATGCGCCCCGCGATGGACGAGCTCCACGCGGCGAGGATCGAAGCGGCGGATCGGTTGGCTGCCGATCCGTTCGAGCGGACGGCGCTTGAGCAGGCCATCGCCAACGTTGCGAGCAAGGAGCAGGCGCTGCGGGCCGCAACCGTCGAGACGTTCCTGGTGCAGGCGGCGCGCTTGAGCGCCGACGAGAGAAAGCAGCTCTCCGAGCGTTGGCGCAAGCGGGCCGACTGGATGGCCCGTCACCGCGGCAAGGGAGATAAAGACAAGAAGTAGCGCGGCGCTTCAGCAGACCTGCTGCGCGGGCGTCTCCACCTCTTGATATGCCGGCGTCGCGAAGAAATCGTTCTGTGCGGCGCATTCGAGCACGGTCACCGCCCGCCAGGTCGCGTGCGGGTCGTCGACTTCGATCAGCGTCGCGCCCTGCAGTTCGAGTAGGGCGTGCGCGAGCGAGACCGGAAGCGACGCCTGCCCGACGCTCGTGCGATCGGGACGCCCCCTCAGGAACACCTCGATCTGGACCAGGTCGCCATCGACGGTGGCCACGAGCCCGACCGTGCCGCGCGCATCCGAGCGGCGGACGGCTTCGGCAAAGAGGTTGATCAGGATCTGCTTCAGCGGCCGCTGTTCGATCAGCACCTCGAGCCCGTCCGGAACCTGGGCTTCGAGTGTCAGGCCGTGAAGGCTCGGCGGCTCGGCGTGGAACGCCCAAGCCTCCTCGACCGCCGCCTTGAAGTCGATGCGCGCGTCCGCGCGGGCTTCGGGATCGTGGTCGAGCAGGCAGGTGATGGCGAGCGTATCTTCCGCCGATTTCAGAAGCTCGCGGCTCGAGTCGCGGATGTGGCGGGCGTATTCCCGATAACGGGGATGGCCGACGGGGCCGAGGAGCTCGGCTTCGAGCACGTCGGAGAAGCCGATCACCGCATTGAGCGGTGTGCGCAACTCGTGGCTCACACGGGCCGTGAGGTCGGCCCAGATCTGCCGGCGGACCGGCGAAACGCGCCTCAGCCGTTGCGCGGCGCGGGCGAGGCCGGCGAGCTGCGCCGTTTCCTCGGGGCCCGGCACGATCCGCTCTCCTATGAAGGGCAGCGGGGAGGGCGATGCCCCGCTGCCCTCAACCTTCGGGGAGAGATCGTGTGAGGAAACGGAACACGGACTATCCGTGTCTGCCGCAACGGCGGAAGGCTCGGAGGTCCGCGGCAAAGCGAGCGCGAGGAGCGCGGTGAACGATGCGCCGATCAGCAGCGCCGTGGCGGGCAGCTCGACCGACGTGAGGAGAGCGAGCGCCAGGGCGCTGACGTGGACGAGCGCGGCCGCTTGGAGGAGGCGAGGAAGCCCGTAGCCCTCCCGCCACGCTGCCAGCGCGGCCGGAAGGGGCTGGATGGCGACCGCGAGATCGGTCGGGGCACATTTCTCCCGTGGACCAGCCGACAGGGTCTGAGCCATCCCATCCTCCAAGTTCGAATTTTTGAGCTTTACGTGCGCGGTACGACGGCGAAGCGCACCCTTAGTTCACC
>ERZ869909.1590-NODE-1590-length-17878-cov-5.332060_pt1 | contig 17878 bp, 27 predicted proteins | sample MGYA00520892_ERZ869909 | MGnify/ENA primary metagenome ERZ869909 (study PRJEB32215, sample SAMEA104723947) | bioreactor metagenome | biome: bioreactor; feature: anaerobic bioreactor; material: water | place: China | collected 2015-03-12 ...
CGTCCAGGTCAACATGGATCATGTTGCGGCGGGCAGCTTCCAGAGCTTTCTGGATGGCAGCCGGCACTTCACGCGCCTTGCCACGGCCAAAACCGACCTTGCCCTTGCCATCGCCCACCACGGTCAGCGCGGTAAAGCCGAAGATACGGCCGCCCTTGACCACCTTGGCAACCCGGTTCACCTGAACCAGCTTTTCCTGCAGACCTTCGTTGGGATCAACCTTCGCCATAACCTGTACCCTTAGAATTCAAGCCCGTTTTCACGCGCCGCATCGGCCAGCGCCTTCACCCGGCCATGGTATTTGAAGCCGGAACGATCAAAGGCGACGCGCTCAACGCCAGCTGCCTTGGCACGCTCGGCAATCAGCTTGCCCACTGCCGCAGCAGCGTCAGCATTGCCGGTGGCGCTGCCACGCAGATCCTTTTCGACGGTGGAAGCCGTAGCCAACACCTTGTCGCCTGCCGCCGTGGTCACCTGAGCATACATGTGGCGCGGCGTGCGATTTACACACAGACGGAACTCACCCAGCTCACGGATCTTCATCCGGGTGCGTTTCGCTCTGCGCTGACGTGCTTCTCTCTTGTCTTTCATGACTTCAGTCTCGACGGTTATTTCTTCTTGGCTTCCTTGCGGCGAACTTGTTCGCCGGCATAACGGACGCCCTTGCCCTTGTACGGCTCAGGCGGGCGGAAGCCACGTACATTGGCGGCCACCTGGCCCACCAGCTGCTTGTCGACACCCTTGAGGACAATTTCTGTCTGCGTCGGGGTTTCTGCCGTCACACCTTCCGGAAGCTCGTAAGCTACGGGGTGAGAGAAACCCAGCGACAGGTTCAGAACCTTGCCTTGCGCCTGGGCACGATAACCAACGCCTACCAGTTCGAGCTTGCGCTCAAAGCCGGTGGACACGCCGGTCACCATATTCTGAAGCAGCGCGCGCGTCGTGCCAGCCAGAGCCCAGGCTTGCTGAACTTCCTTTGCCGGACGGAACGTGATCACGCCGTCTTCTACAGCCACAGCCACCAGCTCGTGCACCGTGTGCTCAAGGGTGCCTTTGCTACCCTTGATGGTGACGTTCTGGCCGTCGATTTTCACATCGACGCCCTGCGGCAGTTTTACAGGATCTTTCGCTACTCGTGACATTGCTGCACCTAACCCGTTATGCCGCTATCGTCAGGACACTTCGCAGATCAGCTCGCCGCCAACATTGGCCTTGCGTGCTGCGCGATCGGTCATAAAGCCCTGGTTGGTGGAAACGATCATCACACCCAGACCGCCTTTCACCTTCGGAATCTCACCGGCGCCCTTGTAAATGCGCAGACCAGGAGTGCTCACCCGCTTGATCTTCTCGATCACCGGGCGACCTTCAAAGTACTTCAGATCAATGGTCAGGGTCGGCTTCTTCTCGTCGCCACCCACCTGATAACCACCGATATAACCCTCGTCCTGCAGCACCTTGGCAATGGCCACCTTGCTGGTGGAAGACGGAATGTCTACCGAGACCTTGTTTGCCATCTGCGCATTGCGAATACGGGTAAACATATCCGCCAGGGTATCTTGCATGCTCATGCTGCTGTCGCTCCGCTACTCATGCCCTTGCGGGCGTCTTACCAGCTGGACTTCACCAGGCCCGGTACGTCACCGCGCATGGCGGCTTCCCGCAACTTGTTACGGCCCAGACCGAACTTGCGGTATACACCGTGCGGACGCCCGGTGATCCGGCAGCGGTTACGCTGACGGGTACGGGCGGAGTCACGGGGCAGCTTCTGCAGCTGCACCTGGGCATCCCACTTGGCTTCCGCTTCCGCATTCGGGTCGCGGATAATCGCCTTGAGCTCGGCACGCTTGGCAGCATACTTGGCAACCAGCTTGGCGCGCTTCTGCTCCCGGTTTTTCATAGAGACTTTAGCCATGCTTCTCTCTCAACCTTTCATCGGGAAGTTGAAGGCGCGCAGCAGCGCGCGGGCTTCTTCATCGGTCTTGGCCGTCGTGGTGATGGTGATATCCATACCACGCAGCTTGTCGACCTTGTCAAACTCTACTTCAGGGAACACGATCTGCTCGCGCAGGCCCATGGAGTAGTTGCCACGACCGTCAAAAGACTTGGCATTCAGACCACGGAAGTCACGCACCCGCGGAATGGCCACGTCGACCAGACGGCCGAGAAACTCATACATACGCTGGCGACGCAGGGTCACCTTGCAGCCGATCGGCCAGCCTTCACGAATCTTGAAGCCCGCCACGGACTTGCGTGCGTTGTTCACGATCGGCTTCTGGCCTGAGATCGCGGTCATGTCGGACAGTGCACCCTCCATCGCCTTGCGGTCCTGGGCAGCCTCACCCACACCCATGTTCAGGGTGATCTTGGTGATCCGCGGCACTTCCATCACATTCTTGTACCCAAACTCCTTGAGGAGTTTCGGCACGATCTCTTTCTCGTAAACGTCTTTCAGAGTGCTCATGCTTCACCCAACCTGTCAGGCGCCGACTACTTCGCCACTGGATTTGAAGTACCGGACCTTGTTGCCGTCCTCTACCCGGAAGCCCACGCGGTCAGCTTTCTCGGTTGCCGGATTCCAGATCGCCACGTTGGACGCTTCGATGCTGGCTTCCTTCTCGATGATGCCGCCCTGAATCCCACGCTGCGGATTGGCACGCGTGTGCTTCTTGACAATATTTACACCAGAGACAATCAGGCGACCGTTGGCCAGCACCTTGCTGACCTTGCCGCGCTTACCCTTGTCTTTACCGGCGATTACGATGACTTCGTCATCACGCTTGATCTTGAGCATTACCTCACCCGCCTTTACAGAACTTCAGGTGCCAGGGAGATGATCTTCATGAACTGCTCGGTACGCAGTTCCCGGGTCACCGGGCCGAAGATCCGGGTACCGATCGGTGCCTTGTTGTTGTTCAACAGGACCGCGGCATTTTCGTCGAAACGAATTACTGAACCATCAGGGCGACGTACGCCCTTGCGGGTCCGCACCACTACGGCGCTCATCACGTCACCTTTCTTGACGCGGCCACGGGGAATTGCTTCCTTCACCGTAACCTTGATGATGTCGCCAATACCCGCATAGCGGCGGTGTGACCCACCCAGTACCTTGATGCACTGAACCCGGCGCGCACCGCTGTTGTCGGCCACTTCGAGCATGCTTTCGGTCTGAATCATCGTCTATCTCTCCAAAGCAACGCCGGATCAGGCTTGTTGAGCCTGTTCGACCACACTGACCAGCATCCAGGTTTTACGCCGGGACAGCGGACGACACTCCTCGATGGTGACCAGGTCACCCTCGCGGCACTGGTTGTCCTCATCATGCGCCATAAGCTTGGTCGAGCGACGGATGAACTTGCCGTAAAGCGGATGCTTTACCTGGCGCTCTACCAGCACAGTGATCGTCTTGTCGCCCTTGTTAGAGACAACCTTGCCGGTCACCGTACGCTTCAGTTTCTGATTCGCTTCGGCCATGACTATTTACCCTGCTTCTCTTTGAGGACGGTCTTCACACGCGCGATATCACGGCGTACTTCACCGATCTGGTGCGTCTGCGACAACTGCCCGGACGCCTGCTTCATGCGCTGCTTGAACTGTTGCTCCAGCAGACCATTGAGCTCGCCCTGCAGCTCCTCAACACTTTTGTCTCTCAGCTCGCTTGCTTTCATGGCTTACATCACCGTCCGAGTCACGACACGGGTGCTGACCGGCAGCTTCGCCGCGGCCAGACGGAATGCCTCGCGGGCCACTTCGTCTGCCACACCTTCCATTTCATACAGCATCTTGCCCGGCTGGATCTGAGCCACCCAGTACTCGACGCTACCCTTACCTTTACCCATCCGCACTTCGAGGGGCTTCTTGGTGATCGGCTTGTCCGGGAATACCCGGATCCAGATCTTGCCACCCCGCTTGACGTGACGGGTCATGGCACGACGGGCGGCTTCAATCTGACGCGCTGTCAGACGACCGCGGCCAGTGGCCTGCAGGCCGATGGTGCCGAAAGACACCTTGGAGCCCCGTTGTGCCAGGCCGCGGTTGCGACCCTTCATCACTTTCCGGAATTTCGTACGCTTTGGCTGCAACATCGTTCGCTACCCTTTAGCCACGGCCACGCTTTTTGGGCGCCTTGACCTGCTTCTCTTCCTGCGCCTGCTCCATGCCACCCAGGATCTCCCCACGGAAGATCCACACCTTGATACCAATGGTACCGTAGGTGGTTTCAGCACGAACGCTGGCGTAGTCGATATCCGCACGCAGCGTATGCAGCGGCACACGACCCTCACGGTACCACTCGGTACGCGCGATCTCTGCACCGCCCAGACGACCGGACACCTGCACCTTGATACCTTCGGCACCGGCTTTCATGGCGTTCTGCACAGCGCGCTTCATGGCGCGGCGGAACATCACACGGCGCTCCAGCTGGCCGGCAATGTTGTCACCCACCAGACGGGCATCCAGGTCGGGCTTGCGCACTTCCTCGATGTTGATGTGCACCGGCACACCCATCTGCTCGGCGACGTCCTTGCGCAGACGCTCGACGTCTTCACCTTTCTTGCCGATCACGATGCCCGGACGCGCCGTGCTGATCGTGATGCGCACATTCTCGCTGGGACGCTCGATCTTGATCTTGCTGACCGACGCGTTCTTCAGGCGCTTGTGCAGATAGTCACGGACCTTGAGGTCAGTAACCAGATAGTCGGCGTAATGCTTCGGGTTCGCATACCAGAGCGAATTGTGCTCCTTGACGATACCCAGGCGAATGCCGACCGGATGAACTTTCTGACCCATCTGATTACTCCTCGCCTTCCGACACTTTGACGGTGATGTGGCAGGTGCGCTTGGTGATGCGATCAGCACGGCCCTTGGCGCGCGGCTTGATACGCTTCAGCGACATACCCTCATCCACAAAGATCGTGGACACCTTCAGCTCATCCACATCAGCGCCATCGTTGTTCTCCGCGTTGGCGATTGCGGACTCCAGCACTTTTTTCACAATAGCGGCCGCTTTCTTCGGGCTGAACGCCAGCACATTCAGTGCCTGCTCAACCTTCATGCCACGCACCTGGTCAGCAACCAGACGGGCCTTCTGCGCCGAGATTCTTGCCCCGCGAAGGCGGGCTGCAACTTCAGTCGCCATGCTCGTCACCCACCCTTATCGCTTGGACTTCTTGTCCACAATGTGCCCGCGATAATTGCGGGTCAGGGCGAACTCGCCCAGCTTGTGGCCAACCATATGTTCTGACACCAGCACAGGAACGTGCTGCTTGCCGTTGTGTACCGCGATGGTCATACCCACCATCTCCGGAATGATCATGGAGCGGCGCGACCAGGTCTTGATCGGCTTGCGTGAGTTGCTCTCGACCGCTTCCTCCACCTTCTTCAGAAGGTGGTGATCCACAAAAGGACCTTTTTTCAGTGAACGTGGCACAGCCTAGTCCTCTCTGTTACTTCGCCCGACGATCGCGAACGATCATCTTGCGGGTACGCTTATTGGTACGGGTTTTATGGCCCTTGGTCGGAACACCCCAGGGCGTCACAGGGTGACGACCACCGGAGGTACGACCTTCACCACCACCGTGCGGGTGATCCACCGGGTTCATGGCAACACCACGCACCGTCGGACGCACACCACGCCAGCGGGATGCACCGGCCTTACCCAGAGACCGCAGGCTGTGCTCGCTGTTCGAGACTTCGCCCAGGGTCGCACGACACTCGGCGTGCACCTTGCGCATTTCGCCGGAGCGCAAACGCAGGGTGACGAATTCGCCGTCTTTGGCCAGCACCTGAACCGAGGTACCGGCAGAACGTGCCAACTGACCACCCTTGCCGGGACGCATTTCCACGTTATGCACCGTGGAACCCAGCGGGATGTTGCGCAGCGGCAACGCATTGCCCGGCTTGATCGGGGCATCCTGACCTGAACGCACCTTGTCGCCTGCCTTCAGACCTTTGGGCGCCAGGATATAACGACGCTCGCCATCGGCGTACTTCAGCAGCGCAATGTGCGCGGAACGGTTCGGATCATACTCCAGACGCTCAACTTCGGCGCCCACGCCGTCCTTGTTGCGACGGAAATCGATCAAACGGTACTTCTGCTTGTGACCACCACCCTTGTGACGGGTCGTGATCCGGCCATTGTTGTTACGGCCGCCATTCCGGCTCTTGCTTTCGGTCAGCGGACCGTAAGGCGCACCCTTGTGCAGCTCCTCACTGACCACCTTGACCACAAAGCGGCGACCCGGGGAAGTAGGTTTACACTTCACGATAGCCATGACTCGTTACCCCTACTCAGCAGCCAGAAAATCAATGTCCTGGCCCGCCTGCAATGAGACGTAAGCCTTTTTCCAGTCGCTGCGCTTGCCCTGAACCCGGCCAAACACCTTGCGCTTGCCCTTTACGTTCAGCGTCTGAATCGCTTCGACCTTGACATCAAACAGCTGCTCAACAGCTTTCTTGATCTCACGCTTGGAGGCGTCGCGCGCCACCTTGAACACATACTGGCCGTTCTTGTCTGCCACCACGCTGGCCTTCTCGGACACGTGGGGAGCAAGCAGGACCTGGAAGATACGCTCCTGGTTCATGCCAACGCCTCCTCAAGCTTCTTCAGGGCCGGCACGGTCACGAGCACCTTCTCGAAGGCGATCAGGCTGACCGGATCAACGCCCTGCACATCACGCACATCGACATGCGGCAGGTTGCGAGCGGACAGGAACAGATTCTCGTCCACCTGATCCGCAACAATCAGCACGTTATCCAGGCCAAGACCTTTCAGCTTTTCCTGCAGAGCCTTGGTCTTCGGCGCCTCCAGGGCGAACTCGTCGACCACGACCAGACGCTCCTGACGCACCAGCTCGGACAGGATGCACTGCAGGGCACCGCGATACATCTTGCGGTTCACCTTCTGCTCGTAATCCCGCGGCTTGGCCGCAAAGGTCACACCACCGCTGCGCCAGATCGGGCTACGGATGGTGCCGGCGCGAGCGCGACCGGTACCCTTCTGGCGCCACGGCTTCTTGCCGCCGCCGCTAACTTCTGAACGGGTTTTCTGTGCCTTGCTGCCCTGACGACCGCCCGCCATAAAGGCGACGACCACCTGATGCACCAGCGGCTCATTGAAGTCTTTGCCGAAGGCGACTTCAGACACAGAAACAGTTCCTCCAGAGGCAGTATTGAGATTCATCCTCTATATCCTCTCTCAGGCCTTCGCCTTCACTGCCGGGCGCACGATCACGTCGGCACCGGTGGCGCCGGGCACAGCGCCCTTCACCAGCAGCAGATTCTTTTCGGCATCAACACGTACCACTTCCAGATTCTGGACCGTGACGCGCTCTGCACCCATGTGACCAGCCATCTTCTTGCCCTTGAACACGCGACCCGGGGTCTGGTTCTGGCCGATGGAACCCGGAGCACGATGGGACAGGGAGTTGCCGTGCGTAGCATCCTGGGTGCGGAAGTTCCAGCGCTTGATAACACCCTGGAAACCCTTACCCTTGGAAATGCCGGTCACATCGATAATCTGACCCGGCTCGAAGATCTCTACTGAAATCTCGCCGCCAGCAGCCAGCTCGCCCGGCTCAGCACGGAATTCCCAAATACCGCGGCCAGCCTCGACACCCGCTTTCGCGAAATGCCCGGCCGCCGGACGGGTTACCCGGCTTGCACGACGCTCGCCAGTGGTGACCTGCACCGCCTGATAACCGTCTGTCTCTTCGGTTCTGATCTGGGTGATCCGGTTAGGAGTCACCTCGATAACGGTAACCGGAATGCTGGTGCCATCTTCGCTGAACACCCGGGTCATTCCGCATTTCCGACCGACTACACCAATAGCCATTGTCTACCTCTTCACAACCTGCCACGCCTGCGCGCAGCGTGCCGTTATCCCAGGCTGATCTGCACGTCCACGCCAGCAGCCAGATCCAGCTTCATCAGCGCGTCTACGGTCTTGTCCGTAGGCTCGACGATGTCCACCAGGCGCTTGTGGGTGCGAATCTCGTACTGATCCCGCGCATCCTTGTTCACATGCGGAGAGACCAGCACCGTAAACTTTTCCTTGCGCGTCGGCAGGGGAATAGGCCCCTGGACCTGCGCGCCGGTCCGCTTTGCCGTATCCACGATCTCCTGGGCAGACTGATCGATCAGACGATGATCAAACGCCTTGAGACGGATTCGGATTCGTTGGTTAGCCATAGCTAACTAGCTCCAGACTGTTCAAACCATGCTTCAGATGGCAAAAAACCCGCCCGCCCTTCCTTCTCGGAGGCGGTGGGTGGCAAATCAGTCCCGGGAACGATGCCCCGGTTGTCCTCGCCCTTCCAGCCGGAAGGTGCCGTTGCCAGCCCGGAACCCGCTTGCCGCCTCACTTTCATGCGCTGCAAACATAAGTCCCGACGAGAGGGCGCGAATTATATAGAGAAAGAACGGCCGGGGCAATGCCCCGGCCAAACTTTCGTCCAAATCCGCTTACGCGATGATCTTGGCGACTACGCCGGCGCCGACGGTACGGCCACCTTCGCGGATCGCGAAGCGCAGACCTTCGTCCATCGCGATCGGCGCGATCAGCTTCACCGACATCTTCACGTTGTCGCCCGGCATCACCATCTCAACGCCTTCCGGCAGCTCGCACGCACCGGTCACGTCGGTGGTACGGAAATAGAACTGCGGACGGTAGTTGTTGAAGAACGGAGTATGACGGCCGCCTTCTTCCTTGCTCAGCACGTACACTTCCGCTTCGAAGTGAGTGTGCGGCTTGATCGTACCCGGCTTCGCCAGAACCTGACCACGCTCCACGTCGTCACGCTTGGTGCCACGCAGCAGAACGCCCACGTTCTCACCCGCACGGCCTTCGTCCAGCAGCTTGCGGAACATCTCAACACCAGTACAGGTGGTCTTGGTGGTGTCGCGGATACCCACGATCTCCACTTCCTCACCCACTTTCACGATGCCGCGCTCTACACGACCGGTCACCACGGTGCCACGGCCAGAGATCGAGAACACGTCTTCGATCGGCATCAGGAAGGCGCCGTCGATGGCACGCTCCGGCTCAGGAATGTACTCGTCCAGGGTCTCTACCAGCTTCTGTACCGCCGGAGCACCAATCTCGGACTGGTCGCCTTCCAGCGCCTTCAGCGCAGAACCCTTGATGATCGGGGTGTCGTCACCCGGGAAGTCGTAAGCGCTCAGCAGCTCGCGCACTTCCATTTCAACCAGTTCCAGCAGCTCTTCGTCGTCAACCATGTCGGCCTTGTTCAGGAACACGACAATGTAGGGTACACCTACCTGACGGGACAGCAGGATGTGCTCGCGGGTCTGCGGCATCGGGCCGTCAGCAGCGGACACCACCAGGATAGCGCCGTCCATCTGCGCCGCACCGGTGATCATGTTCTTCACGTAGTCAGCGTGACCCGGGCAGTCAACGTGCGCGTAGTGGCGCGTCGGGGAGTCGTACTCAACGTGAGAGGTAGCGATGGTAATACCGCGGGCACGCTCTTCAGGCGCATTGTCGATCTGATCGAACGCGCGCGCTTCACCCGTGCCAAATGCCTCGTGACATACTTTCGTCAGGGCCGCCGTCAGGGTCGTCTTGCCATGGTCAACGTGACCAATGGTGCCTACGTTCAAGTGCGGTTTGCTACGTTCAAACTTTGCCTTTGCCACGACTCTCTACCTCTCAGTTCGGTTGTGCGTTCCTGCCTGTGAACAGCGAAGCATTGCCCGGAAAACACAAAAAGGACACGCGCCCACCCGGACATCGTGACCACCCTCAGCGCCACCCGCCTGACATGAAGCCGACCCCGGGGACCTGCCCCGGGGTCGGAAACTGGAGCTCATAACCGGATTTGAACCGGTGACCTCTTCCTTACCAAGGAAGTGCTCTACCTACTGAGCTATATGAGCATTAACTTCATATCACCTTGCGGCGATGAACCTGCTGACACAGCAACTGATGGAGCGGGTGGCGGGAATCGAACCCGCGTCATCAGCTTGGAAGGCTGAGGTTCTACCATTGAACTACACCCGCGAACCTTGCCTTCCTGCCTGGGCCGGATCCGCCAGCCTGGTGCTGTGTCTTTCAAAACCTTTACTTTGCCGAGCCGGTGCTTGGGGTCGGCGGGCGCCACAGGCGCCTCTTTTTGGGTGGAGGGGGCTGGATTACTCCGGCTGCGCCTCCGCCCTTCGGGCCAGCACCGCTTCGCGGCGCTGTTCGGTCGCCTGCGGCGACACGTCGAACCGTCTGGTTCAAATCCAGCCCCGGCCCGAGTTCCGGCGGCTGTCCGAACGTCAGTCGCGCCATTCCGGCTCACTGCATTCGGTCGATCTGGTGGAGGGGGCTGGATTCGAACCAGCGAAGCTTGCGCGTCAGATTTACAGTCTGATCCCTTTGGCCACTCGGGAACCCCTCCAAAAACGGGCGTACATTCTCTTTTTGCAGTATCAGGTTGTCAACAGGTTTCCTGCGACCTCCCGCATGGATATGGAGCTGGCGAGAGGAATCGAACCCCCGACCGGCTGATTACAAATCAGCTGCTCTACCTACTGAGCTACGCCAGCCTGCAAAGGTGGCGCATTGTAATGAAAGGAGCCCTCGCAAGCAATTGAATATGGCAGCTTTTTAGCGGCAGGCCGCCCGCTCGACACCGGCCTCGCCGCTGCCACTGGCCACGAGCGCTGCCAGGCGGGCTTCTGCCTCGTCTGGCAGCAGAGGGTAGTAGACCCAGTATTCGACGATTTCGCGCCAGGTTTCGCGGACTTCCGCCGGATAGCCGGCGTCGCGCATACGCACCTGGAGCCCGCGGGCCGACTCTTCACTGCTGAAATAGCCCAGCGACACCGCATTGGCATCCTCGCCTTCGGCAACGATAAAGCTGTCGACCCCCCGGGATTGCAGCTCCCGCAGGGCCCCCAGGGCGTCTTCCCGACGCGCCTGAGGCGGCAGATAGACCCAGTTGAGACGATCACGGCGCACTGTCACCGGCTGGATCCGGCCGCTCCCGGAAATACCGGCAGCCTGCGACCTGAGCGCCTCCGCACTGGCGCGCTGGCTCCAGGGCCCCGCCACCACACACAAAGCGTCGCGCCGCGAGCTGTCAGCCCGAGGGCGCGCGCCGGCGCTGTGACCGGCCTCTTCGAGCAACTGCAGACTGGCCGGAGCGACCGTGCGGGCAGCCACCTGCGGCGCCGGTGCGGCGCTGTAGCCCAGCAACTGCCAACCCAGGTAGATGACATTGAGAATCAGAAGACTGTAGAAGACCCAGCGCATGAACGCCCCTACTCCCCGCGAGCCTGCTGGCCCGATTTTTTTGTACTGTAGCGTCTTTGCCGGCCCGGCAGCGCGTGCAGGGTCACAGATTACCGGTTACCCGCTCCAGCCCGTCCAGCACCAGGTCCGGATCGCAGGGCACCTGGAACGGCAGTAGCGGCTGCACGACCGGCGCATCGCCACCGGTCAGGTAAACGCTGCAAGTATCATGAAGCACCTGACGCAGTTCAACCACCACGTCGGCGATGAAGGCCACGGACATGCGCAGCACGCCGTTCTCCACCCCCTCGCTGGTGCTGCGCCCGGGCGCCAGGCTGACACCGACGGTGTCAGTGACCCGCACCTGCGCTGTCCCCCGGGACAGGCTGTCGCGCAACATGCCCAGCCCCGGAACGATATAGCCTCCCAGGTGCTGGCCACTGGCATCCACCGCATCCACGGTCAGGGCACTGCCACAATCGACAATGATGGAGGCGCCATCGCGGTGCCAGGCCTCCACCACCGCCAGCCAGCGATCCACGCCCAGGCGTGCCGGCTCGGCGTAGGCGTTGGTCACGCCGCTGTCTGCGGCCGGGGAATAATAGAAGCGCGGCGTGCACCCGAGCGCCGCCGACAGCGCGCGCGCCAGCACCGCATCGCTCTCACGACCAGCGACCGACGCCACCTCCAGGCGCGTCACCGGCTGCTCGCACAGGGCCGCCAGCTCACGCGCCAGCCGTTCCCAATCGCGCTGGTGCGCCCGGCCGCCCTCGCGGCGAACCGGCACCCCGCCTTCTTCAACATAAGCCCGCCACTTCATGGCGGTATTGCCAATATCCAGGAACAGCTTCATGCGCTGTCGACACCCCTTTCACCTGATCCCAGTGGCCACATTCTATCGAAGTGGGCTATCGAAGCGGGCGCACGCTCACTTCACCACCATGAAACTGCTGCAGCACACCGTCCACCTCGACCTGCAGCGCCCCCTGGGCATTCACCCCTCGGGCCAGACCAGTTATGCGACGCTCGCCCAGCTGCACCGTCACGTCCGCCCCGGCGCAGCAATCATAGCGGCGCCAGCGGTCACTGAAGGCCGTAAAACCCTGCTGCCGGAACATCACCAGCGCCTGCTGCAACCCCGCCAGCAGGGCCCCGGCAAGTCGGCTGCGGTCCGGCGCCTCGCCCAGCTCCCGGGTCAGATCCGTCCAGGGCTGATCAATGGCCGCGGCGGCCGCGTCCGACAGGGCACCATTGATGCCGATGCCGATCACCGGCACACAGACACCGTCCATGTCACCCGCCAGCTCCACCAGAATGCCGCCCAGCTTGCGCCCGTCCACCCAGATATCGTTGGGCCACTTGAGTTGCACCCGGTCCGCCAGCCCGGCGTCGGACAGCGTCTCGGCCACCACCACACCCACCACCAGACTGAGGCCATCCAGGGCGGCAGCCCCGCCAGCAAAGCTCTCGGCATAGGACAGGTACAGGTTGCGGCCATAGGGCGATTGCCAGGCACGCCCCCGGCGGCCGCGACCGGCACGCTGGTATTCCGCCAGTACCGCCAGCGGCTGGCTCAGCCCCGGGCGGGACAGCGCCAGGGCATCAGCGTTGGTGGAATCGGTGACATCGTACAGGTGAAGGCTCAAGGCTCCCGGAGTGCCGCCTGCGGCAGCCATGGCCTGCGCCAGAGCGTCTTCGTCGAGCAGGCGCAACCCGCCGGGCAAGCGATATCCCTTGCCGCGCACGGATTCGACGTCCAGACCGAACGCGGCCAGCTTCTGCAGGCGCTTCCAGACCGCCGCCCGGGACACACCCAGCAGCGCGCCCAGCGTTTCGCCAGAATGGTAGCGGCCGTCGGCCAGGCAGCGCACCAGGGCGCTGTCCGGGCCGTCGGCGGCGCGGCTCAGCGCGCCCAGATCACACCCCGCTGCCGGGCCCAGCCGGGCACTCGATCCTTGTACAGCTTCTCCAGCTCATTACGCTTGAGCTTCAGGGTCGGCGTCAGCAGGTTGTTTTCCACGCCCCAGGTTTCCGGCACCACCACCAGGGCATCCAGCCGCTCATGGGCGTCGATCTCACTGTTGACGCGAGTCAGCAGCGCCTTCAGACCGTCGACATACTGGTCACGCGCGGCATCGGTCTGCAGATTGGCCTCTTCCTCGGGAGAAAGGCACAGCAGCGCCACCGGCTGCGGCAGATCCACACCCATGACACAGACCTGATCCAGCCCCGGATGCGACACCAGACGCCCTTCGATCGGCGCCGGTGCCACGTACTTGCCCTTCTCGGTCTTGAAGATTTCCTTGACCCGGCCCGTGATGCGCAGACGGCCTTCAGAGTCGATCTCGCCCACATCACCGGTGTGCAGCCAGCCGTCTTCGGTGAGGTCCTCACGGGTCTTGTCCGGCTGCTTGAAGTAGCCGGTCATGTTGCCAGGACTGCGCACCAGGATTTCGCCGTTCTCGGCAATCCGGCACTCCACGCCATCGTTGGGTTTGCCGACCCAGCCGATCTTCTGATCGCCCTGGCGTGTGGTGTGCGACCAGGCCATGTTTTCGGTCATGCCGTAGACCTCGAGGATTTCCAGCCCGAGCGCCTTGAACCAGACAATCACCTCTTCAGACAGCGCCGAGGCCCCGGACAGCGCCAGACGGCAGTCCTGCAGCCCCATGGCACTGAGCACCTTCTTCTTGATCACCCGGTTCAGCAGCGGAATCTTCAGCAGCTTGGCCAGTTTGGCGGGCGGCACCGCATCACTGGCCTTCTGGTAGAACTTGGTCCAGATGCGCGGCACGGCGAAAAACAGGGTCGGACGTGCACGCTTGATGTCCTCGGCGAAGGTATCCAGCGACTCGGCAAAGAAAATCTTCATGCCGACGTACAGCATGGCCAGCTCCACCGCTGCGCGCTCGGCAACGTGGGACAACGGCAGGTAGGAGATCATCCGGTCACTGGAAGACAACGAATAGATGGTGGGCATCTTGGTGCCCATCATGGCCAGGCTACTGAAATCGTGCATGACCCCTTTGGGCATGCCAGTGGTACCGGAGGTATAGATAATGGTGGCCAGGTCCTTGCCGCTCGGCTGGTTGATCTCTGCCAGCGGCGCCTGGTCGCGAATCACATCGGGCCAGCAGGGGAACGCCTTCTTCGCATCGTCCGGCGACAGGGAGAAAGACAGCATCGGCATACCGTCCGGCACACCCGCCTTCGCCTCATCCCAGACATCCAGCTTGCCCACAAACAGCAGTTTCGACTCACTGTGCTCCAGAATCTGACGCACGCTCTCCGCCGTCAGCGTCGGATACAGTGGCACACTGACATGCCCGGCCATCCAGATCGCCCAGTCCGCCATCATCCACTCGGCGCAGTTCTTCGACATCAGGGCGATATTGGAACCGGCCGGCAAATTCAGGCTCTTGAGATAGCTCGCCATGCGCCGGGTTTCGTCATCCAGCTCTCCCCAGGTGTACTCGCGCAGCGTACCGCCGCCCAGGGGCTGCACCATGGCAACCGTGTCTTTCTGCTGGCGCACCCGATCTTGCAGGGCCGCCAGCGGCGACTTGAGATCAGTCTTGGCTGTAGCATTCATGCTGCGTTCTCCCGTTTGTTCTCTGATGTATGTGTTCAGCGCATCGCAAAGCGGCCGCTCACCCCGGGCGCACGTGCGCCCATACGGTCATCCGGCACGCAGCCTGTAACGATACCATTTTAGAATGGCGAGGTGAGCAAAAAACTGAGGCAGGCCGGCAAGATGCACGCACCCCGCCGCCGGGCCATAATGGTGCGGCATGGCCCGCCCCCGGGCCCGGGAGGTCTCAATGCTCTGGATCAAGGCGTTTGTCGCAGGTTTCCTCGCCACCCTGCTGTTTCATCAACCGGTGATCGGTCTGTTCCATGCGCTGGGCGCGGTCCCTGCCCCACCGTTCAACATGACGCCGGTGCCCCCGCTGGGCGTGCCCCAGGTCCTGTCACTGGCGTTCTGGGGTGGCCTGTGGGGCCTGCCACTCTGGGCCCTGATCCGCATCTGCCATGGCAAACGCTACTGGCTCCGGGCACTGCTGTTCGGTGCCGCAGCGCCGACGGCGGTGGCCATGCTGGTGGTCTTCCCCCTCAAGTCACTGCCGGTTTCCACCCAGACGGTGATCGGCGGCCTAATCGTCAACGGCGCCTGGGGTATCGGCGTGGCCATCATCATGTGGCTGATCCATCGGCGGCCCTGACCGCTAGACCGTGAGATGGCGTCGGATCAGACCGTCATCCAGGGAAGCCATGGGGCCGTCGGCCACCAGGCGGCCTTTGTCGATAATGCGGAAATCTGTAGCCACGCGACGGGCAAAGGGCAATTTCTGTTCTACCAATAGCACCGTCAGGCCCTGCTCCCGATTGAGCCGCAGGATGATGTCGCCGATTTCCTGAACGATATTCGGCTGAATGCCCTCCGTGGGTTCATCCAGGATCAGCAGTTGCGGCTCGATGACCAATGCACGACCGATCGCCAGTTGCTGTTGCTGACCGCCGGACAGATCGCCACCCCGGCGGCGCGCCATCGACTTCAAAACCGGGAACAATGTGTGGATCTGATCCAGAATCGCCGCTGACTTGTCCGGGCGCGCATAGACAGCCAGCCGCAGATTTTCCTCCACCGTCAGCTGCGGAAAGATTTCCCGACCCTGGGGCACATAGCCGATCTTCAGGGCCGCCCGGGCTTCAGCACGCAGCGGTGTCAGATCCCGGCCTGCAAACAGCATCTTGCCCGAGGCCACGGGCAGCAGGCCCATGATGCATTTCAGCAAGGTGGTCTTGCCCATGCCGTTGCGCCCCATCAGGCAGGTACAGGCGCCTTCCGGCACCGTCATGTCCACATCCCAGAGCGTATGGCTGCCCCCGTACAGTTGATTGACGCCCTGCACGCTCAGCAGCGGTGCACTGTCCTCTACACTGTTGTCTCCTGCACTCATGCCGGCTCTCCCAGATAGACTTCCACCACGCGCGGGTCGGCCTGAACATCCGCCATGTTGCCCTCCGCCAGCACGCTGCCTTCATGCAGCACCGTGACAGTGCGGGCAATGGAACGAACAAAATCCATATCGTGCTCCACCACTACCACAGTATGCTGCCCGGCCAGCGAGACCAGCAGCTCGGCGGTACGCTCGGTTTCCTGTGGGGTCATCCCGGCCACGGGCTCGTCCACCAGCAGCAGGCGCGGGCGCTGCATCAGCAGCATGCCGATTTCCAGCCATTGCTTCTGTCCGTGCGACAGGCTGCCCGCCGGGGCCTGACGTTGCGCCGCCAGACCGATCAGCGCCAGCACTTCGTCGATACGGTCATGCTGCTCGGACGTCAATCGCGCAAACAGCATCTTCCAGGCACGACGATCACCTGCCATGGCCAGCTCCAGATTCTCGAACACCGTGTGTTCGGGAAATACCGTGGGCTTCTGGAACTTGCGGCCGATGCCTGCCTGGGCAATTTCCGGCTCACTCAGACGCAGCAGGTCAATGCTTTGCCCGAAAAACGCCGTGCCGCTGTCCGGTCGCGTCTTGCCGGTGATCACATCCATCATGGTGGTCTTGCCCGCACCATTGGCGCCAATGATGCAGCGCAGCTCGCCGGGCGCCACATACAGCGTCAGATCATTCAGGGCGCGAAAGCCATCAAAACTCACGGTGATGTCTTCCAGGTAAAGAATGGTCCCGTGACTCACATCCAGCTTCGGCGAACGCACCGCGGGGTTGACCAGATCGAACACCTGGCTGCGGTCGGCGAAGGCTTCCAGGGATCTCGGCAACTTCATGCTTTCTGCCTCCTGAGTTTTTCCAGCAATCCCACCACACCACGGGGCAGGAACAGCGTCACCACCACGAACAGGGTACCGAGTGCATACAGCCATGCCTCCGGCCAGGCCACCGTGAAGTAAGTCTTCATGTAGTTGACCAGCACCGCGCCCAGCACCGCGCCATACAGCGTGCCGCGCCCGCCGACGGCAACCCAGACGACGGCCTCGATGGCGTTCAACGGCGCGAACTCCCCCGGATTGATAATGCCGACCTGTGGTACGTAAAGTGCACCGGCGATACCGGCCAGCACGCCGGAGAACACGAACAGCCAGAGCTTGTAGTGTTCCACACGATAGCCGATGAAGCGGGCCCGTCCCTCCCCGTCACGAATCGCGGTGATCACCCGCCCGAAGCGTGACCCGACGATCCAGCGGCAGGCGAGATAACCCAGGCCCAGCGCCAGGGCCGTGACCATGAACAAACCGATCCGTGTGCCGGTGGCCTGCAGGTCATACCCCAGGATGTCCTTGAAATCCGTCAGGCCGTTGTTGCCACCAAACCCCATCTCGTTTCGGAAGAAGGCCAGCATCAGCGCAAACGTCAGCGCCTGGGTGATGATCGAGAAATACACGCCGGCCACACGGGATCGAAACGCCAGCCAACCGAATACCAGCGCCAGCAGCCCCGGCACCAGCAACACCATCAACATGGCGAACCAGAACATGTCCATGCCCTGCCAGTACCAGGGCAGCGATTCCCAGCTCAGGAACACCATGAAATCCGGCAGCACCGGATCACCATAGACACCACGGGTGCCGATCTGGCGCATCAGGTACATGCCCATGGCGTAGCCACCCAGCGCAAA
>ERZ869909.1591-NODE-1591-length-17869-cov-3.256464_pt1 | contig 17869 bp, 12 predicted proteins | sample MGYA00520892_ERZ869909 | MGnify/ENA primary metagenome ERZ869909 (study PRJEB32215, sample SAMEA104723947) | bioreactor metagenome | biome: bioreactor; feature: anaerobic bioreactor; material: water | place: China | collected 2015-03-12 ...
TGGCCGAGGCGGCGTTTCGCTCGGCCGATTTCGACAGCGCGGCCAAGGAGTACCTCCGGGCGATCGACCTCGGCGCGAACCTGGAGGAATTCCGCCTGCCGCTGGTGGAGGCGCTCGTACGCGCCGGCGGCGCGGCGCAGGCGCTGCGATTGACCGAGCCGGACGAAGTCGGCGACGACGACCGGCTGCGCTACTGGCGCGCGCTGGCGCTGGCGCGCAGCGGCCGCCCGGACGAGGGCCGGCAGCTGCTGGAGGCGCTGCGTGACTCCCCCGAGGTCGGTGGGCTGGCCCAGGTCGGGCTGGCGCGCATCGCGCTCGGCCAGCAGCAGCCCGAGCGGGCGCTGGCCATCCTGTCCCCGCTGGAGGAGCGCCTCGAGGCTGAGTCCGAGTACTGGGAGGTGAGGGCCTTCGCCGCGCTGCAGACCGGCCAGACGGACCTCGCGGTGACCTCCTTCGACCGCGCCATCGAGCACCTGCACGATCCGCTCGGCCAGCAGCGCTTCGCGCTCCTGGCCGGCAAGGCCGAGTCGCTGCTCGCCGGCGGCCGGCTGGACGAGGCGCGCGAGCTCAGCAGCCGCCTGTACGCCCAGGACGAGCGCAACCAGGTCACCAACTACCTCATGTCGCGCGTCGAGCTGCAGTCGGGCAACGCTCCGCGCGCGCTGGCCCATGCCCAAGCCGTGCTGGCCGCCCATCCGGACTCCAGCGTCGGGCACATGATGGCCGGCGCCGCCAGCCTCACGATGGGCCAGACCGTGCAGGCGGAGCGCCACCTCGAGCGCGCCATCGCCAGCGACCCGAGCAACCTGCCGGCGCGGAAGCTTCTCGCGCAGACCCGCCTCGGGCTGCAGTCGCCGGAGCGGGCGCTGGAAGCCCTGACCCCGGCGCTGGCCGATGGCACCGATCCCACCGTGGCGGCGCTGGCCGGCGTGGCCAGCGTGCGCGCGGGCGATGCCGAGGCGGCGATCGAGATATTCCGCCGCCAGCTCGAGAGCGACCCGCGCGACGACCAGGCTCGCGCCATGCTGGCGGTGAGCCTGATGTCGGCGGGCCGCACCGAGGAGGCGCTGGCCGAACTGGCTCGCATCGAGGCCGCCGAGGGCGTGATCCGCCAGCGGGCGGACCTGATCGGCATCGCCGCGCACCTGAAGTCGGGGGACCTCCTCGCGGCCCGCGGCCTGGCTTCCAGGGTGGCGGCCGCGGCGCGCGGCAACGCCGCGCTCTACAACACGCTGGGTGCCCTGTTCCAGGGCGAGGACCAGCTCGACGAGGCGGCCGCGTGGTACGAGGAGGGCCTCAAGGCGGAGCCCGGCAACACGCCGTCCGCCTACAACCTCGCGCGGGTGCGCGCGGCCCAGGGCCAGGTCGGGCAGGCCGTGGACTTGTTCGACGGCATCCTCGCGCGCGAGCCCGACAACGCCGTGGTGCTCACCGCCATGGCCCAGATCGACTGGGCGCGCGGCCAGCGCGGCACGGCCATCGAGCGGCTCGAGCGGGCGCGGCGGGCCGACCCGGCCGACGGGGGCTCGCGCTTCGTGCTGACGCAGTACCTGGTGAACATGGGCCGTGCGCCCGAGGCCGTAACGGTGGCCCGCGAGGCGGTCGAGATTGCGCCCAACTCGGCGGCTGCGCTCAACGCGCTGGGCGTGGCGCACCTGGAAGCCGGCCAGCCAGCCGAGGCGCTGCCGCGCTTCGAGCGGGCCCACGAGATCAACCCGGCCGAGGCGCGTTATCTGCTCAACATCGCGCGCGTGCATCTGGCCCGCAACGAGCTCGAGCCGGCGCGCAGCGCGCTGGTCAACGCGCTCGCGCTGGAGCCGGAGAACACGGTGATGCTCGCCGCCATGGTCGACGTCGAGCGCCGCGCCGGGCGCTTCGACGCCGCCGCGCAGGCACTCAACCGGCTCGAGCGGGCCAGTGGGCGCGGGGACCCAAGGGTCATGCTGATGCGCGGCGAGATCCTGCTCGCCCAGCAGCGCTACCATGAGGCGGAACAATCCTTCCAGCAGGCACGCAACTTCGGCATGGGCGGCCGGGCCGCCATCGGCGTGTACGAGGCCCGCCGCCTCGGTGGTCTGCCGGAGCCGGCTGCGCCGTTGCTGAGCTGGCTACAGGACTCCCCCGACGACCCCGTGGTGCGCGGGCTGCTGGCCGACCACTACCTGGCGGCGGGGAACCACGCCGCCGCGGCCGGCGAGTACGAGCGGTTACTGGAAGTCGCGCCCGACAACCCGTTGTTCCTCAACAACCTCGCCTGGCTGTATGGCGAGGTGGGCGACGGCCGCGCGTTGGCGCTGGCACGACGCGCGAATGAACTCGTGCCGGAAGACCCGATGATCGCCGATACCTACGGCTGGCTGTTGCACCAGCAGGGCGAGAGCGCCCGGGCGCTGCCCCTGCTGAAGCACGCCACGGCCGGCGCGCCGCAGGCCGGGGACATCCGCTACCGCTACGCGGTGGTGCTGGCCGAGACCGGCGACCGTGCCGCGGCGGCGCGCGAGGCGCGCGCGGTACTCGCGGATACCGGGGCGGCCAATTACCATGAACCGGCCCAGAAGCTGTTGCAGTCCCTCGAGCGGGGCGGGGAGTAGAGACCGATGCGTGCCATGCTGACCCGGATGACGGCTTGCGGAGCGGCCCTGCTGCTGGCGGCCTGCGCCACCACCGGCCCGGCGCCGGTGCTGCCGGAGGCGGCCCAGCCCGCCGGCGGCACCGACTACATCATCGCTCCCGGCGCGGTGCTGAACGTGTTCGTGTGGCAGCACCCGGACCTGTCCACCACCGTGCCGGTGCGCCCGGACGGCAAGATCTCCACGCCGCTGGTCGAGGACATGGTCGCTGCCGGCAAGACCCCGACCGAGCTGGCGCGGGACATGGAAGAGGTGCTGGCGCGCTACATCCGCCAGCCCACGGTCAACGTCATCGTGCAGAGCGCCGCGCCGAGCTTCCAGCAGCAAGTGCGCGTGGTCGGCCAGGCGGCCAACCCGCAGGCGCTGGCCTACAGCGACGGCATGATGCTGCTCGACGTGATGATCCAGGTGGGCGGGCTCGGGCCGTTCGCCGCCGGCAACCGCGCCAAGCTCGTGCGCCGGACTGCCGACGGGCCGATCGAGATCACGGTGCGGCTCGATGACCTGCTCAATGCCGGCGACATGCGCCAGAACGTGGTGATCCAGCCCGGCGACGTCATCATCATCCCGGAGGCGCGCTTCTAGTGGACCAGATCCTGCGCCAGATCCTGACCGAGCTGCGCGGCGCCTGGCGTTTCCGCTGGCTGGCCATGGCCGCCACCTGGGCGGTGGCGCTGGCCGGCATCGTCTACACGCTGTCGCTGCCCGACCTGTACGAGGCGCGTGCGCAGGTCTTCGTCGACACCCGCGACCCGCTGGTGGCGACGGCGCGCGGCGAGGAGTCCGACATCAAGGTGGCCTACGTGCGCCGCCTGTTGTTGTCCACGCCCAACCTCGAGCTGGTGGCGCGCGAGACCGACCTCGACCTGCGCGCACCGACGCCGCAGGCCTTCCAGGGCCTGGTGGCCAAGCTGCAGCGGGAAATCGAGGTGCGCGCCGGCAGCGGCCGCGGCTTTGAGGCGAATCTCTACTCGATCACTTATCGTGACATCGACCGCCGCGTCGCCGAGCGCGTGGTACAGGTGCTCCTGAACAGCTTCCAGGAACAGTCGCTGGAGGGTGACCTGCGCGACGACCTGCAGGCGCTGGCCTTCCTCGACAACCAGATGGCCGAGTACCGGCGGCGGCTGGAGGAAGCCGAGCAGCGCGTGGCCGAGTTCCGGCGCCGCAATGCCGGCCTGATCGGCGGCGAGGGCGGCTTCTTCGCCCGCCTCGAGAGCTTCCAGGAACAACTTCGCCAGACGCGCGCCGGCCTGTCCATCGCGCTGGAGAAGCGCGCCCAGCTCGCGCAGCAGTTCGCCGCCTCCGAGTCCGGTGCCCAGGGCGAGAGCGGCGCCACCAGCCTGGCGGAACTCGAGAACCAGGTGCTGCAGACCGAGAAGCGCCTCGACGAGCTGCGCCTGATGTACACCGACGAGCATCCCTCGGTGATTTCCGCGCGCGAGACGCTGGCGGCGCTGGAAGCACGGCTGGAGCGGCGGCGCGAGGAACTCGGGCCGCTGCTGTCCACGGGCGGCGGCAGCGGTGCGCTGGTGGAGAACGTGCGCATGGCGCTGACCCAGGCCGAGATCGAGGTCACCGAGCTGCGTGGCCGCGAGCGCGACCTGGTACAACGCATCGACGAGTTGCAGCAGCGGGTCGAGGTCGCGCCGCAGCTCGAGGCGGAACTGGCCGGGCTGAACCGCGACCACACGGTGCTGCGCAACCAGTACGAGAGCCTGCTGCAGCGACGCGAGTTGTTGAGTTTCGACATCGACCGCAAGCGCCAGGGCCGGCAGCTCGAGTTCCGCATCATCGAGCCGCCGCTCGCGCCACAGGCGCCCGTGGCGCCCGACCGCTTCCGGCTGATGCTGATGGTGTTCGCTGCCTCGCTGGCGGCCGGCGGCGGGCTGGCCTTCGTGCTGCACCAGATGAAGCCGGTGTTCGTCACCGCCGACATGGTCTACCAGCAACTGGGCATCCCGGTGCTGGGCGCCGTGTCCATGGCCTGGACACAGCGGGCCACCTGGCAGCGCCGCCGGGCCGAGGCCCTGTTCGCCCTCGGGATGGTGTTGCTGTTCGGGGTGTTCGCGATCGTATTTGCCGCCATGCCGAGAATGGCGGCACTGGCCCAGGGATTGCTGGCCTGAGCCCGGCACGGAGAGCGCAAGCGTGAGTTTCGTCGAGAAAGCCCTCAATCGCCTGAAGCGCCAGGAGCGCCAGATGGCGCCGCTCGGCGAGTTCCGCCGCCCGCCGCCGCCCGGCGATACGCTGCCGGGCGAGGTGCTGGAGTCCGGCGAAGGCGCCGAGGCCGGCGCCAGTGCGCGGCGCGTCGACGGCGCGCGCAAGCGCACCGGGCATGGCAAGCACGTGGCGGTGAACCGTGACCGGCTGCGCGAGGAGGGGTTCCTCGCGCCGGAGAAGTACCAGCGCCAGATGGCGGACGAGTACCGGCGCATCAAGCGGCCGTTGATCGCCAATGCCTTCGGCGTCGGCGTGCCGAAGGTGCCGGACGGTAACCTGATCCTCGTCTCCAGCGCCATTTCCGGCGAAGGGAAGACCCACACCTGCATCAACCTCGCGCTGAGCCTCGCGGCCGAGCGCGACCGCACCGTGCTGCTGGTGGACGGCGACGTGCCCAAGCCGCACATCAGCCGCCTGTTCGGGGTGGCCGACCAGCCGGGCCTGCTGGACGCGCTGGGCGAGGAGGCCCCGGACCTCGGCGATCTCCTGATCCGCACCGACATTCCGCGGCTGGCCGTGCTGCCGGCCGGGCGCTGGACCGACCACGCCACCGAACTGCTGGCCAGCGAGCGCATGCGCGCCCTGTGCAAGGAGCTGGCGCACCGCTACCACGACCGGATCATCCTGTTCGACTCGCCGCCGCTCCTGGCGGCCACCGAGGCCCAGGCCATCGGCGCGGCCGTCGGCCAGGTGGTGCTCGTCATCGCCGAGAACCTGACCCCGCGCGAGGAAGTGCGCACGGCCCTCGGGCTGCTCGACGAGCAGAAACCCATCAACGCGGTTCTCAACAAGAGCCGCCGCGCCACGCTCGGTGGTTACTACTATGGAGGAGGCTACGGCTATGCTGCCCACGCAGACTCGGAATCGCAGGGATCCGGTGCGGCCCGCGACTGAGGCGCGCCCGGTCGTGCCACGCCGCGCCGTGGCCCTCGCGGTTGCGGCCGCGCTGGCCTCGCCGGCCGCGGTCCAGGCGGCACAATGGGAGTTCACGCCGCGCGTGGCGTTGGCGCAGATCTGGACCGACAACGTCGATCTGGCCGACCGCGGACTCGAGGAGTCGGAGTGGATCACCGAGCTGAGGCCCGGCTTCACCCTCGGCATCGACGGGCCCCGCGCCAAGGCGAAACTCGACTATGACCTGCAGGCGCTGTGGTTCGCCGACAACAGCGATTTCAACGATACCTATCACCAGCTGAACGGCAGCGGCAATTTCTTGTTGCTGCCCGGCACGCTGTTCCTGGACACCTCGGCGCGCTACGACCAGCAGAACATCTCGCCCGGCGGGCGCATCTCCTACAGCAACTACTTCGAGACGGACAATCGCACCGATGCGGTGGTGTTCGCGGCCAGCCCCTACTACACGGGCCGCTGGGGCTGGGCGGACAGCATGGTGCGCTACCAGTACCAGGGCGTGCGCTACACCAACACCGACGACACGACTTTCGGCGTGCAGGATTCCAACACGAACTCGATTTCCGCCTCGCTGGGGACCCCGGCGCCGGCGCGTGGTTTCACCTGGCAGGCCAGCGGCAGTTACAGCCGCACCGAGTTCGACACGGCTCGCGAGTTCGAGTACGGCCGCGTGGAGCTCGAGCTCGGCATGCCCGTCGGCCTGCGCACCCGCGTCACGGCCAGCGGCGGCCTCGAGTCCGACGTGGCCGAGGATCCCTCGCTGGGCGGACTGGAGGCCTCGTTCTGGTACCTGGGTTTCCAGTGGGACCCGAACGAGCTGGAGAGCCTCTCAGTCCGCGTCGGTGATCGTTACTACGGCACGGCCGTGGAGGCGAGCTACTCGCGGCGCGGCTCGCGCGGCGAGTTCGGCCTGCAGTACACCGAGGAGCCGACCACCAGCGCGGGCCTGCAGAACGACCCGACGGTGTTCCGGCCGGACCTGCGTCCGGGCGGCATCACCGGGCTGGACACCCGCGTGTTCCTGCAGAAGCGCTTCTCCGCCAACGCCAGCTACGGCTTCGTGCGGTCGCGCCTCTCCGCGCGACTGTACTCCGACCGGCGCGATTTCGATGGCGCGGGCGAGCAGGAGAAAGCCCACGGCGCCACGCTGCGCTACGACTGGGATTTCGCCGCGCGCACCACGCTTTACGGGTCGGTCGATTACGAGCAGCGCAAGTTCGGCACCGATCGCAGCGACGACTACACCGAGCTCAGCGCGGGCCTCACCCGCGAGTTGACCCGCCGGGTCAGCGCCTCGCTGGCCTACAGCCACTTCCAGCGCGATTCCGACGCCGGCGAGGAGTACCGGGTCAACCAGGTCTCGCTGCGCTTCAACGCGACCTTCTGAGCCGGACGGAAACCAGCGCCGCATGACCCGGGCCCAGCCATTGAACGCGATGTCGGTCGACGTGGAGGACTACTTCCACGTCGCCGCCCTGTCCGAGGCGATCTCGCGTGACGACTGGGAGAGCATGAACAGCCGCGTCGACGGCAGCACCCGGCGGTTGCTGGAGGTGTTCGACGAGGCCGGGACCACGGCCACTTTCTTCACCCTGGGCTGGGTCGCGGAGCGGCACCCGGAACTGGTGCGCGAGATCCAGCGGCGCGGCCACGAAGTCGCCTGCCACGGCTACTCCCACAAGCTGGTATACGAACAGACGCCGGAGGAGTTCCGCGCCGAGACGCTGCGTTCCAAGGGCTTGCTCGAGGACATCATCGGCCAGCCGGTGGACGGCTACCGCGCGGCCAGCTATTCGATCACCGCGCGCTCGCGCTGGGCGCTCGACATCCTGGTCGAGGCGGGCTTCGTCTACGACTCCAGCATCTTCCCGGTGCGCCACGACTTGTACGGCATGCCCGGTGCGGAGCGCTTCCCGCACCGGCTGGAGACCGACAAGGGCGCGAGCATCGTCGAGTTCCCGCCGAGCACCGCCCGCGTGCTGGGCCAGAACCTGCCGGCAGCGGGCGGCGGCTATTTCCGGCTGTATCCCTATTCACTGAGCCGCTGGCTGATCAATCGCGTCAACGAGAGCGAAGGCCAGCCGGCGGTGTTCTACCTCCACCCCTGGGAGGTGGATCCCGAGCAGCCGCGCGTCCAGGCCGGCTGGAAGTCCCGCTTCCGCCACTACAACAACCTCCACAAGTGCGAGCAGCGCCTGCGCCGGCTGCTGGGCGAGTTCCGCTTCGGCACGGTGCGCGAGGTGCTGGAGACGCGCGGGTTCATGAACGGGCATGGCGGGGCCTGAGGCGTGTGCGGCATCACCGGTTTCGCGCAGACGCAGCCTGCGCTGGGAGATGACGCCCTCCGGCGCATGACGGACACGCTCGTCCGGCGCGGTCCGGACGACGCCGGCCATTACGCCGACGCCCACGTCGGGCTGGGCATGCGCCGTCTGAGCATCATCGACCTGGAAGGCGGTCAGCAGCCCATCCGCAGCCACAGCGGCCGCTATCTCGCGGTGTTCAACGGCGAGATCTACAACTACCGCGAGCTGCGCACGGAGCTGGTGGCGAAGGGGGTCGTCTTTCGCTCCCACGGCGACGGCGAGGTGCTGGTCAACCTTTACGAGGAGGAGGGCATCGCCGCCTTCGACCGGCTGCGCGGCATGTTCGGCGTGGCGCTGTGGGACACCGTCGAGCGGGAGTTGCTGCTGGTGCGCGACCCGCTCGGCATCAAGCCGATCTTCTACGCCGCCCGCGGCGAGACGCTGCTGTTCGGCTCGGAAATGAAAGCGATTCTTGCGGCCCTGCCGGGCCGGCTCGCGGTGGATGCGCAGGCACTCGATGCCGTATTGGCCTACACCTACATCCCCGCGCCGCTGACCATCTGGAAAGAGATCCGCAAGCTGCGTCCGGGGCATTACCTGCGCTGGCGTGACGGACGCTGGAGCGAGCACCGTTACTGGGACCTGCTCAACGCGGCGGACCAGCCGCCGCCCACGGTCGAGGAAATTCGCGCCGCGCTGGACGACACGGTGCGCGCACACCTGGTCAGCGACGTCGAAGTCGGGGCGTTCCTTTCCGGGGGTCTCGACAGCAGCACGCTGGTCGCCCGGGCGCAGCACGCCATGGATTCGCAGATTCGCGCCTTCTCGGTGCGTTTCGACACCCGCAGCCACCTGTTCGACGAGACTGGCTATGCACGCCAGTTGCAGCAGGCCTGCGGCTTCGAACTGCACGTCGAGAACCTGTCGCCGAGCGGCTACGCGGCGATCACCGACGCCATGTGCGCCTTCGACGAGCCTTTCGCCGACGACTCGCTGATGCCGAGCGATGCGATCTCGGCCATGGCCGCGCAGTACCTGAAGGTCGTGCTGTCCGGTGCCGGTGGCGACGAGTTCTTCGGCGGGTACAACCGTTACCAGGGCGTGGTGCTGCACCAGCGCCTGGCCGCACTGCCGAGCTGGCTGCGCGCCGGCGTGGCCGCCCCTGGCCTCGGGCTGCTGTCCGCCGTGCTGGGTCCCGGCAGTCGGCGTGGCGACCTGGTGCGGCGCTTCTCTCGCGACCTGCACCGCGACGCCGACGAAGCCTACCTCGGTTACATCACCGCTGCGCCCCCTGATATTCGCGCCGCGCTGCTGGCGCCGGAGGTGGCGGCGGCCGTGGATGCGGAGGCCACCCGAGCGCTCATTGGCTCGCTGCAGTCCCGCGCGGCCTCGCTCGATCCGCTCAAGCGTGCGATGTACGTCGACGTCAACACTTACCTGCCGGAAGACGTGCTGGCGCTTTCGGACCGGGTCGGCATGTGGCACTCACTGGAGATCCGCACGCCGCTGGCGGACAAAGTGCTGGCCGAGTTCGCGTTCCGCCTTCCGCCCGCCGAACTCGTGACGCGCAAGCAGAAGAAGGTCGGACTGCGCCGGGCAGTGGCCGATTGGCTACCGCCGGAGATCCTCTCGCACCCGAAACAGGGCTTCGAGGGTCCGACGGCGAGCTGGCTGCGTGAGGCCGGGGCCGGGCAGGCGAGGGCGGCCTTCGAGGCGCACCAGGCGTCGGCGACGCCGCTGTTGCGCGTCGAGCCGCTGGAACAATTGTTGGCGGAGCACGCCCGTGGCAAGGCCGATCACGCGAAGCGACTGTTCACTGCGCTGACGGTGGTGGAGTGGGCGCGGCTCAATGCGGACCGCATTGGCAGCGTTAGCTGAGCCATGCGCGACACGACGCTCAAGAGCCTCTGGATCTCCTGGTACCCGCACCGGCGCACCACCGGGCTGTGCGATGCCTGGGGCATTCCATTGGAGGTGATCCCCTCGCACCACGCCGGATGGCGCAAGTGGCTCGGCCAGGCGGTGGCGACGCTGACCTTGTTGCGCCGGCACCGGCCCGAAGTGCTGTTCGTGCAGAATCCCTCGCTGGGCCTGACCGTGCTGGCGACCTGGGTGCGATGGTGGTTCGGTTACCTGCTGGTGGTCGATGCGCACAACGAGGGTGTGCGGCCCTTCGTGCGCTCGAGTGGGTTCGTGCGTAGGCTTACACGGCACCTGCTGCGCCGTGCCGATTTCACCATCGTGACCAACACGGCGCTGGCGGAGGACGTTCGCCGCGCCGGTGGACGCCCGCTGATCCTGCCCGACCGGCTGGCCAGTCCGCCGGCCGCTGCCCTCGACGGGGAGGTGCCCGGTTCGCTGGCTCCCGACATCATGGTGATCTCGACCTACGCGCCAGACGAACCACTACCCGCGATCCTTGCCGCGGCCGAGCGGATGCCCGAGGTCCGGTTCGCCGTCAGCGGCAACGCGAAGAAGTTCGGCGCACTGGGCCTCGAGCAGCCCGCCAACGTCGAGCTCACGGGTTTCCTGCCGGACGACGCCTACTGGGGCACGCTGGCTCGTTCCAAGGTGATCCTCGATCTCACACTGATGCCGGACTGCCTGGTGTGCGGCGCCTACGAGGGACTTGCGCTGGCCCGACCGATGGTGCTTTCCGACAACCCGGCTACCCGAGAGTTGTTCGGCCACGGTGCGATCCTGACCGGCGGCGAGCCTAAGGGCATCGTCGCGGCATTGGGGCAGGCGCTGTCCGGCCTGGAGTCGCTGGAGGCGCGCGCGCGCGAGTCGCGTGATTCCTTTCGCGTGCGCTGGGAGAAACAAGCGCAAGGCGTGCAGCAGGCCATCGTGGATGGGGCACACCGACCCGGGACACGCGGCGCGGAGCGAAACTGATGGTTGAGGCGCTGTTCTGGATTTCCGCGGTGCTCGTCGTGTACGTCTACATAGGCTACCCGGCGCTGGCCTGGCTGCTGGCACGACTCATCGGCCGACCGGTTCGGAAGGCGCCGATCCAGCCGCGGGTCACCGTGCTGACGGCCGCCTTTAACGAGGCCGCGCACATCGAGGCGACGGTGCGCAACAAGCTGGAGCAGGACTATCCCGCCGAGTTGCTTGACATGATCGTGATCTCGGACGAGTCCACTGACGGCACCGACGAAATCGTCAGGGTGCTGGGTCCGCGGGTGCGACTCATCCGGCAGTCGCCCCGCGCCGGCAAGACGGCCGCACTCAACCTGGCGGTGGACCAAGCGGAGGGCGAGATCCTGGTGTTCTCCGACGCCAACTCGATCTACGCTTCCGATGCGATCCGCCGCCTGGTGGAGAACTTTGCCGATCCGGAGGTCGGCTACGTCACCGGCAAGATGGTCTACGTCACCGAGGACGGCTCGCTGGTCGGCGACGGCTGCTCGGCCTACATGAAATACGAGAACTGGTTGCGTGACCAGGAGACACGGTTGGCTTCGGTCATCGGCGTCGACGGTGGCGTGGACGCCGTGCGAAAGTCGCTGTTCGAGAAGATGCGCGCCGACCAGTTGCCGGATTTCGTGCTGCCGCTGTCGGTGGCACGGCGCGGGCACCGCGTGGTTTACGAGCCGCGTGCGCTGTTGAAGGAAGCTGCGCTGAGCCAGCATGAAGCCGAGTACCGCATGCGGGTGCGCGTGGGGCTGCGCGCGCTCTGGGCGCTGAGCGACTTGCGCGCACTGCTGAACCCGCTTCGTCATGGACTCCTGGCCTTCCAGCTGATTTCCCACAAGCTGCTGCGCTACCTGGCATTCGTGCCGCTTGCGCTGGTACTGGTCACGAGCATTGCGCTGAGCGGCAGCCACGAGCTCTACCTTGCAGCCGCGCTCGGCCAGCTCGTTTTCTATGCGCTCGCGATCGTGGGATGGACCACCGGGTCCCAATCTCGCTCTGCGGTGATCGGGATTCCCTATTATTTCCTCCTGCTCAACCTCGCGACGGCGCATGCGGCGTTGCGTTTCCTGCGTCGGGAGCGCCAGGCGACCTGGGCGCCGCGGACGGGTTGATCAGCCGTTGGCCCCGACCAGACCGAGACATTCGGGCGGACGATGAGAATTCTTCATCTGATCGATAGCGGAGGAGTATATGGCGCCGAGCGCGTCTTGCTCAATCTTGCGCGATGTTGCCAGAAGCTGGGCGACGAAGTGTTTGTTGGTACCATTGTCGGACCTGGAGATGTCGGCGATCCCCTAGGCTCGGCTGCCGTCCGTGAAGGGCTCTCAAACGTCAAATTTCCCATGAGAGATGGATTCTCAATTAGTGGAGTTCGTTCGATTCTGAGATTCGCGCGGGCTGAGGCGATCGAAGTCATCCATACGCATGGATACAAGGCGAATGTGATGCTTGCGGCGACCCCTCCCAAAGGACGAACCTTTTCGACGGTAGCCACGATGCACGGGTGGACCGCTGTGCGGCGCACCGAGCTATTATGGTGGTATGAAGTCTTGGATCGCCTCCTTGCGCGCAGACTTGACAGGGTGGTCGCCGTCAGTCAGCGCATCAGAGACACGCTCGCCACGGTCGTTCCCCCGCAGCAACTGGAGCTGATACACAACGGTATCGAAATTCCGCCGGGTGTGTGTGCGATCGCTGGCGGGAAGAGTGGGCGGGCAAGTCTAGCCGAGCCATTGCGAATTCTTGCTGCAGGTCGATTGAGCTATGAAAAGGGTTTTGACTCGCTGTTATATGCCGTCGCGGACCTTCGGTCCGAAGGCGAGATGTTCGAAGTGAGAGTTGCGGGGAGTGGGCCTATGTTGGCGGACCTCAACGCGCTTGTGGCAAAGCTTGGCTTGTCCGATTGTGTCCAGTTGCTAGGGTATCAAGAGAGCCTTTGCTCGCAATTCCAAGAAGCGGACTTGTTCGTTCTTCCCTCTAGGAGTGAAGGACTCCCATTGGTTCTGCTTGAGGCGATGGTGCGGCGGGTTCCGGTTGTTGCCACGCCCGTCGGTGAGGTTCCAGATGTGCTCGAGCACGGGAGACTTGGGTGGTTGGCTTCGACTAATGAGCATCATGATCTCGCTGGAGCTTTGCGACAAGCAATGTCCGACATCAGGAATTCTGAGCAAGTCGATTCCGTTCTGCATGATGCATCTCAGGCCGTCAAGCACTTGTATTCGGTCGAGAATATGGCCCAACGATACCGGCAAGTCTATCGAGAGGTCGCTCGCCCAAGATGACGGTCCGTCGGTCGAAATCTTGGGCAAGAACGAACGGGCCTGGGCGGTTGAGGTCAGCCAGAGGGCAATCCAGTCATGGTGATCACGACGCCCCAGCCAAAAACGCTTTCTTCCTGTTCCTAGTCCTGATCGTCTTTACCTTGCTTAGCGTTCCAACGCGGGTTCCCGTGCTGGGGTACTTGCGTCCTACAGTGCTCCTAGTAGCTGTCATCGCGGTCCTGATCATGGTGGCATCAAACGCTTCACGGCGGCCAGAGACACCGGACACGATGCGAAAGCTCAACGTTCTGTTTCTCTACATGCTATTGACTGTTCCCTTCGTCCAATGGCCTGGTAGCGTGATTCGGTTTGGGCTGGAAGGGTTCGTCAAGGCGGCAGTCTTTTTCTATTTCACGGTCTACCTTGTTACAACCCACAAGAGGTTGATCCAGTTCATCGCAACTATCGTCACTTGTCAGGTCATTCGGGTTCTCGAGCCGCTCTACCTGCATATCACAACAGGATATTGGGGAGGTGCTGCTCATATGGGTGGGGGGGAGTTTATGGACAGGCTCTCTGGTGCCCCTAGCGATATCATCAATCCGAATGGACTCGCATTTGTGGTGCTTACCACTATTCCATTTCTTCACTATCTCCTGGGTGGATCGCCGAAGGCGATTCTCAAGACGGTATATGTCTTGCTCCTTCCGGCATTGCTGTACGCATTGGTACTGACCGGTTCGCGCAGTGGAATGATTGGTTTGGTAGTCGTATTCGGATTCATATGCTATCGATCAAGGCATCGGACCATCCTGATTGCGCTCGGAGGTATCGCAGTGGTCGGTATGCTTGCGGTGATGACTCCTGACATGAGGGACCGCTATTTGTCGATCGTTGATCGAACTTCCACTAGGCATGCAGCCACTAGCGAGGGACGCGTCGAGGGCGTGATGCAGGATTTTGCGGTCATCAAGCAACGTCCGCTGTTTGGATACGGAGTTGGAACGTCAAGAGAAGCGTTGGCCAACGTGAGTGGGCGGGATCAGATATCGCACAATCTATACACGGAAGTGTTGATTGAACTTGGTGTGTTGGGGTTTCTGCTCTATATCCGGGTGCTGGTTTCAATTGGAGCCAATGTCGCATCAGTGGGAAAAATGAAGTTGCCCTCAAGTCTACGCGGGGAACCGAACGGACGTAGTCAGGACTCAGGCGTTGTGGCTTATTACCTCCGCGTTCGCGAGGCAGCAATGGCTTGGTTCGTAATGTGTCTAGCCTTTAGCCTGGCGTCGTATGGACTCTCGGAATTCTATTGGTACATGGTCGCGGGGCTGTCAGTAGCGCTTGTCAACTTGTTCCGCGTGGAAACGGAGAGGGGAGTTCTCGAACCTAATCGCGTGCTGCCTACTGCAACGGTTCACACAGAGAGTCAGGCGTAAGGTTGGTGCAATGAGCGATATGTCCGGGGTGCGAGCCCTGAAGCCGAGCGTGCTGGCTGTCGTCCGCTGGCCAGTAGGTGGCCTCAGGACTTGGTGCAAGTACGTATACGGAAGCGGAGCGTTCGAGCGACTCTCGATCCACCTTCTTATGCCACGGTATGAGGAGTCTATGGACTTGGCCGAGGAACTTGCCCCTCATGGCGTCGAGTCAACGTTGCTTGTTGATGCCGAGAGCCCGAGCGCGTTCATGGTGGCGGTGGCGAAAGAGATTCTGAGCGGACGGCACAGTCTTGTCCACGCACATGGATTTACGAGCGCATTAGCATCGTACTTGCCGTCAAAGGCGAGATCTCTGCCGTTGGTCGTCACCCCGCACGACATGATTCTTGACGGACAGTATCGGGATGCCAAGGGGCGTGTTGCGAGGTGGTTAATCGGGTATGTTCTGAAGCGTGCGACCACCGTGCACGCAGTTAGTGCGGCATCCGCGAGGAACTTGCGAGTGGCCTTCCCCGGGGCGTTCAAACGGAGGGGTCACATCGTTACGGCAACGAATGGTATCGACGTTGGGAAATTTTCCTACGCGAAAACTCAATTGGTTCGCGACCGCTACGGTATTCCAGCCGATGCAGTCCTGGTCGGGTATTTCGGTCGGTATATGGCGCCGAAAGGGTTTAGGTACATTGTTGATGCAATTGCCGAGAATGTGGAACGCTCGCGGGGAGATGCCAATGTCTTTGTGCTTGCGGTTGGCAGCGATGGGTTTCGCCGCGAGGAACAGGAGGCAATTGTGTCGCGCGGGCTGGACCGCTGGTTCAGATTTGTCGACTACTCTCCAGAGATTGCAGGCCTAATCAAGGCCGTAGATGTCGTAGTTATGCCATCGCTTTGGGAGGCGTGCGGCTTGCTTGCCATGGAGGCAATGGTTGCGGGAGTCCCGGTAGTCCTATCGGATTGCGATGCCCTACTGGACGTCGCGCAGGGTTCCCCGGCGGTGACCGTTAAACGTCAAGACGCTCTTGGCATTCTGGCGGCCATATCGTCGCAAGCGACGGAAGTGGCCCGTAGAGCGGCAAATGACTATTCAACGATAGCGGCGGGTCGATTCGATGTGCAGAAGACCGCATTCTCCGTCAGGGAGATATATCTGGGCGCGATGGCTGAAAAAGGCGGGAAAACCAGTGGGTTGCAAGCGAAACCTTAGATGGGCCGATCGGCAATTATGATAAATTTATCCAAGCGGTGACCGAAATCGGCTTGAATTTATGTCAATTACTGCCGATACATATAGTCGGTTCTCCGGCAGACCGTGTTCCTTTCGCCCAAACTGCTTAGGGCGGCGGCTGCCGACAAACCAATTGGTTTAGCCGTTGCCATTGTCGTTTGGTGGCAAGAGTCTTGCCGCCAGGAGTTGAACAAATGAAATCTACAGTTGTTCTTGGATTTGCCGCCGTGGCGATGTCCTTGGCCGCGGCAGGGGAGTTGTCTGCAGCTCCTTCAATTAGCAACGTGTCTGGAACGTTGGAGCATGGAGGGCAATTGGTGATTTCTGGATCCGCATTTGGGATCAAGTCCCCAGCTAAGCCCTATTTGTGGGCGCCGATGGACTCCTCAGGCAATCCGTCGAATCTGGGTATCGTCACGTCTTGGTCGGGTGGCGCGAATATGCAGTTCGCTCCCGGTGAGGGTATTGCAGGTGGTGGGGCGCTCAAGGCGTCAAATGCAAGTGGAACATGGACTCGAGACGTTGTGTCGTCCGGGTTCGCTTGGAATGATTACGGGCACAAAATGTATTTGTTCCGCAAATTGAAACGGAATTTTGATATCACCGATGCAATGAACTGGAAAATCATTCGCGCATGGCCGTCCGATTTCACGCTTCCAAACTGGCACATTGGAACCCACAATGGTCGGCTATATGTCGAGGGCATTGATTCGGGGTCATGGTTGAAAAACAACTCTATTGCGCGTGGGCGTGCGAATGTCTGGCGAACAGAGGAATTTTGGACCCAAGCGAACAGCGCCGCCAATCTGAGTGACGGAGCGTTCTATTATATGGTTGATGGTCAGGTCGCTGAGGCACTCAGTCCGAGTAGCGGACAGTGGAAAGTCAGAGGAACGGGCGGATCCCAATCCAAGGACATGACAATGTTGGTGGTGGTTCACGGGGTTATGGCGAACCACGATGTGCAGTCAACTTGGCGAATGTGGGCGAATGATGTTTATCTGGACACAACGTGGGCGCGTGTGATGATTGGCAACCACCCCAATTATCAGCAGTCCACCATTCGGGAGATCCAGATTCCTTCCGCATGGTCCGGTAACAGCATCACCATCACCCTCAATACGCGAGCATTTCCCAGTGACGCAACGCCATATTTGTTCGTGATCGACGCAGCTGGAAACGCATCGGAGGGATTCCCTATCGGAATCGCTGGTCCGGTGCCCCCGGGCAATGTCACTGTGCAATAGCGCGTGTGTGGGATGGCCAATCGGGGTAATCAGGGGAGAGGGAAGATGCGTCAAAGTAACTTGGAACTAAGTGGTGTCCGATCAAGAATCGTGTAAATTCAGTTAGTTAAGGAGTTCCGGGTCTAAGTCAGCCATTGCATTTTCGTCAAGTACCCGTTGCAAGGGCATTTTCTCGAGCAGAGTGACGGACAGGGTCTGTAGCAAGGTATGCATCGAGGGCGTCAAGTTGAGTTGTTTTCGGATGATGGCGATCAGCAGGTAGACGCTGACCGCGATCCAGATCTGCGTCTTCACGGCGTTCTCGGAGGTGCCGTAGAACCGCCTGATACGCAGGTGCTGCTTGATCCATTTGAAAGACAGCTCGAGCTTCCAGCGACACTCGTAGATCGCCCAAATGCTCAAGGCCGGCGACAACTTATGGTTGGTCAGGAACCCCAGGCCCTTGCCGGTGTCCGGGTCGCGGTAACGGATACGACGCAGGTGCGCCAGATAATCCTGCGCGGAGTAGAAGCCGTTCAGGGCGATCGTCTGGTCGCACATCAAGCCGCTTTTGCGATCAACGGGGGCGGAATACATTCGCCGCGCATCCAAGTTACCCTTCGCACAAGTAACGACGAAGTTGCCGACCTGGTCGAGTCGAAGGGCCCGCGCGAAGTCGAGATAACCGCGATCCATGATGTAGAACATACTTGGCTCTGGCAGCAGCA
>ERZ869909.1593-NODE-1593-length-17865-cov-76.060209_pt1 | contig 17865 bp, 12 predicted proteins | sample MGYA00520892_ERZ869909 | MGnify/ENA primary metagenome ERZ869909 (study PRJEB32215, sample SAMEA104723947) | bioreactor metagenome | biome: bioreactor; feature: anaerobic bioreactor; material: water | place: China | collected 2015-03-12 ...
TGACGGCGCGATCGGCAGGACTCTGCAGATCGACACGACGCCATAAACAACGCGCTGATCCTCAATGAAGGAGATCAGCGCTTCAGTGGGCGGTCGAGTTCCGCCTGCGCAAAATAAGCTGACGCCTTGCGCAGGATCTCATGCGCCTGGCGTAACTCGCGGAGGTCACGTTCGAGGGCCTTGATCCGATCCCTTTCCTCGGTCGTGACACCGTCGCGCATACCGCTGTCCTTCCCGGCCTGCTTGACCCATTCGCGCAGGGTCTGGGGGATACAACCAATTTTGGGCGCAATGGCCGCAATCGCGCCCGCCTGCGTTTCATAGGAACCCTGATGCTCGAACACCATCCGGACCGCACGCGCGCGGACCTCAGGTGAGTAACGGTTTGCCATTTTGCTTTTCGTCATAACCATCATCCTTACTTAAGCTGATGGTCTCCGACAAACCCGGAGCGATTCACCAGCGCCTGGCAAACACTGACACGCGCGATCGCCAACCGCGGCTATGAGCTTGGCATGAGCGTGGCACTTGCGTTATCGCTCGTTGTGATCACATCATCACTGCTCTACCTGATCGAAGGCGCAACACAGTCCGAGGCCTTCGGCTCGATCCCGCGCGCGATGTGGTGGTCAATCGCGACCTTGACCACGGTGGGCTACGGCGATGTGGTTCCCTTCACCGCATGGGATCGCATGGTCGGTGCGCTTGCTGCGATCGCGGGCGTCGGATTGATCGCGATGCCAGCCGGTATCATCGCGGGCGCGGTCAGCGAGGTGATGCAGGAACGAAGGAAGACACCGGATTCTAAGGACAGCACCGAAGACTGAAAGGGGTGTGAACGGATACCTTCTGCCGACCGTCGAGGATGTGGCGAAAAGCGACACTGGGCGAGATCGAACCATAGTGATCATCTGCCCGGAATGCCGGATGAGAAGCGGTCAGTCTGACCCGGCACCGGCAACAAGCGCCCTGAATTCCGTTTCACCCATAATCCGGATCGGGTGCCCGGCGCTTTGCATTTCCTCGGCCTTCCGGTGTTTGCTGCTTTTCGTATGCCCGGCGAGAACCGTCAGGTCCTGATCGCCGACAACCAGATGCGTGATCTGTTTTGTCATAGTGGCCCTGACAGACATGCCAGCAGCCGCGGCAAGCCCGGCTGCGGCGCTTCGTGACAGGCTCAACGCACCGGTGAAGACGACAAATGTTCCGGACAGGCCACCCGCAGGATCACCCTCTTTGGTGACCGCGGGCGGATAGCGGCGTCTGGGGGCAGGCCGGGTCAGGGCGTCGAAGGGCAGCCGAAGATGCGCTTCAGCGTGCAGAACCACCATCGCGGCCGCACGCGCATCTTCACCAGCATCGTGATGCCGGAACTGCAGGTTCAGCACCTTCTTGAGGTTCCCAAGTCCATGCCCGCCGTTACCTTTCAGCGCAGGCCAGGCGCGCCGGGCGATCATCACGCTGTCGGACCAGCGAAAATCTGGGGGCTCGATGCCGCAGGAATGGCACGCGGCTGTCATCGCCTGTTTATCGAAACTGCTGTGCTGCACCAGATGGTGGCGCGAGAGCAGCGGGAACAGGTCTTCAAATACGTCTCTGAACCTCGGCGCGCCGGAAACATGCTCAGGCCCGATGCCGTGAAGGCGGATGTTGAACGGATCGAACCGTGTGTCGGGGTTTACCAGCGTCGAAAAGGTCTGGATCCGGTTGTCCGGCAACACACATGCGAGGCCGATCTGGCAGATGCTGGCCGCGTCACTACAGGCGGTTTCGACGTCCAGCGCGATGAAGCGGAAATCCCCCGTCGGAATGTCACATGCTCCCCCACGGCTCGGCACAGCCGGGGCGCTTGCTTGCTGATCAGGGCTGACCGTCGGAGGATCGTCGCGAAACAGCCAATCCCAAAGCGTCATTGATGAAATTCTCCTTCAGGAATGCATAGCCTGCCCGCAAGGGAACAGAAAAAACGCGGTGGTGCGCGCATCGCTCTGCGCCCTTGCCGATGCAGCGCCAACGACCCGCAATTCTAGCTGGTGTCGTCCTGACATCCAATCAAGAGTTGTGTGATTGGTAGAGTCGCCTTACCATAAAATTACTTTGTTTTTGTAAGCGTATCGATTTGAAATTCATCAGGATCGTTTTATCCTGTTTCTTTTTCCTCTTCATTGCCCTGTTCGTAGTCGCGGTTTTTTCCGAGCCGGAAGAGGAAGGCTTAACGCTTCTCCTTGCGTTCATAGCTCCTGTGCTGGTGGTCTGGTGGCGCGAAAATCGCCTCGCGGCGAGAGCGCGGACGAAGTCCACGGCAATCGAGCAAAGCGCTAAGCCGATGCAATCACGCGCCTCCAAAGCGCCGCCGCCCGTATCCCGCGCAAGGGTTGAGTCCAGCCGCGCGGCAAACATACCCGTTTCCAGCTCCTTCCGGCAGGCGAGTCCATCGCCTTCAGCATCTACCCGGCAGCAGGGATGGGTGCCCAAAGGCCAGACTGTGTCAGTGCGCGGGCGTGACATCGGCGGGATGGTGTATGTCGGCACGCCCCCGACCCTGAACAAATTCGGCTATGGCGAGAAATGCCGCGCCTATATCGATCCATCCCTTCCTGTGGCGCGCGAGGGCAACGACAAGGCCGGAGAAGGGATGCCCTATTGGCCCGGTTACTCCAGCATCCCCGCGGAATGCCGCGCCACCTATCTGGATTGGCTCGCGGGCGGCGCTACTGATGGGTCTTACAGCCCCGGCTATATGTTCCTGTATTTCTATGGGTTGGAACGGCGCTTGTTTGTCGATGATCCGGGAATTGACGAGAAACGCGCCTTGCTGGCCGAGGCGCGTCGGCTGGTCGAAGTTTATGCCGATAACCATTCGGCACAACGATATCTTGGGCAGTTCATCGAGGTTGCACTTGTTGCTACCACCGAAGTCTCAGCACTCCAGCCGGTTTACGACAACTCCGGTTGGGAAGTTCCACTCTCTGTCAAAACCGCGATCGGATCACGCTTGCAGAAGGGCGAAAATCTTGATGCGCACTGGGTGCTTAGCTGGTTTCTTTGCCATCCGGAGAAAAACCTGCGCACTTCGGCCAAAAGGTGTCGCGATGAGTTCATGGCCTTGTTTCGCCTGCGGTTCGAGGGGCGGTTTCCACAAGGTTTGAAAGTCAACAAACCCAAACGTGCCCTTAAAGCCAGCTATCAGGCAGCCTCGCGCGAGTTTGAGGGCACAGTAGATCCAACTATGGGTGGCAAACCGATCCCTGATATTTCGGGTCTGCGCAAACCCATCGAAATCGCCCAGGAAGTTGCCGACGGGGTGATGGACGATCTTGAGAAATTCAGCAGATATCTGGGCCGCAAACCCGAGGGGCGCGGCAGCGTCGAAGCACATGCGCTTTTGCCAAAGGATCTGCGCGGCCTGTTTCCGTCGGAAGAACTGGAAAAAATCAGGGCCTGGGCGGCCGATGTCATCGAAGCGGGGGGGCTGGTGCCTGTGGGTGACGTTCTGGAACGCCTTGAGGGCGCGCGCCCTGAAAAGCCCGGTAAGCGTCAGCTGACCGGGGCCGCAGATGCGTTGGCCCGGGTGGGCTTCGGGCTCGCCCCTGATCCGCGTTTTGCACTGCGCTCACCGACCATAAATGAACCCGTGGTCCTTTTCGAACTGGGCGGCCCGGTCGAGCAGCTTGAGGATGTTTCGACCTCCTACAAGGCGGCACTGATGGAGCTGGCATTGGCCTCGTTTGTGGCCCATGCAGACGGGGTCATCTCTGACCGCGAAAGGGTGAGCCTTGAGGCGCAGGTTCGGTCCGTCACTGGCCTGACGGATCATGAAGCGCGACGCCTGCGCGCCAACCTTGCGTGGTATATTGCCGTGCCGCCTGACATGGCGCTCTTGCGGCGCAAGCTCAAGGAAACAGGGCCAGATCAGCAATCGGCCATACGGGCGGCGCTGATAGCCTCGGCCCACGCCGACGGGATCGTCAAGCCCGAAGAGGTCACTGAGATCGAAAAGGTTTACCGCGCGCTCGGGCTGGATCCGAACCTTGTGTATTCCGACCTGCACGCCGGGGAAGTGCCGGACGCGCCAATGCGTGTGCGTGCGGCTCAACCCGGTGCCCCCGGCGAACCGATCCCGGCGGAGCCGCAAGTGCCGACCCAGAGGCTGGACGCCGCGCGCATCGCCAGCATCCGGCAAGACACTGATCGCGTTTCAGCGGTTCTGGCGGATATTTTCACGTCAGACTTACCTGAGGAGATTCAGCAGACGGCGGCCCCTTCGTCCCTTGCCGGTCTTGACGAAAAGCACACAGCACTGATCCGCGAGGCGATCACCCGTCCGCATTGGACCGAAGAAGAATTCTCAGCGCTGGCCGGGCGGCATGGACTGATGGCCGCAGGTGCGTTGGAAACCGTCAACGAATGGTCCTTCGGGGTTCATGACGAGGCCCTGTTGGAAGAATATGAAGGTTACGACGTGTCCCCCGATATTGCCAATGCGCTGGCGGATGCGTTTGAGAAGGAGAACTGAAATGTCGAGGCTGAAACCCCGCGAACGCGATGCAATCGTGCAGGCCCTGCGCGCCGGTGTGGTTCCCAAACTGGGACTTCGACATATTCAGGTGGGACGGGTGCGCGAAATTGAGGAACTGGTCAAAGACATGGACCGGATCGCCGAAGGTGGCGCGGCCATCCGGTTTGTCATCGGTGAATATGGATCCGGCAAAACGTTCTTCATGAACCTGATCCGCCTGATTGCCCTTGAAAAGGGTATGGTCGTCATGTTCGCCGATCTTGCTCCGGACAGGCGCATCCACGCGACCGGCGGTCAGGCACGGGGCCTCTATGCGGAGATGGCGAGAAACTTCTCGACCCGCACCAAGCCCGATGGCGGCGCCATGGCAAGTGTCGTAGAGCGCTTTGTATCACAGGCGCATCGGGATGCCGAGGCAGACGGAAAACCCACGGGCAGCGTGATCCGGGATCGCCTGGCCCATTTCGAAGAACTGACCGGCGGTTTTGAGTTTTCCGAGGTGATACGCCGCTACTGGGAAGGTCACGAGACCGGGAATGACGAACTGACCTCGGCCGCGCTACGCTGGCTACGGGGTGAGTATGCAACCCGCACCGATGCGCGCAAGGCGCTCGGCGTGCGCACGATCATCGACGACGCGAATGTCTATGACCACCTTAAGCTGATGTCGGTATTCGTTCGCGAGGCAGGTTACAAAGGGCTGCTGGTTGGCCTTGATGAAATGGTGAACCTCTACAAGTTGACCTCGTCGCAGGCGCGCAATGCGAATTACGAACAGATTCTGCGCATCCTGAACGATGTTTTGCAAGGCAGCGCCGAGCATCTGGGTTTCCTCATGGGCGGCACCCCGGAATTTCTGATGAACACACGTCGGGGCCTCTACAGCTATGAGGCACTTCAGTCCCGGCTGGCCGAAAACAGCTTTGCCCGCGACGGTCTGGTGGACCTCTCCGGCCCGGTCGTCAGGCTGGCCAGTCTGACGCCGGAAGATCTGTTCGTCCTTTTGACAAACATCCGGGCGATCATGCAGGACGCAGACGATGCCCTGCCGGATGCCGCGCTTGAGGCCTTTATGGCGCATTGCTCGGACCGGATCGGCGAGGCTTATTTCCGCACGCCCCGCAACACGGTAACAGCTTTCGTGAATCTGCTCGCCGTGCTTGAGCAGAACCGGGACGTCGAATGGCACGATCTGATTGAGCGCATTGAGGTCACACCGGATCAGGGCGATGATATGTCCGACTTGGATGAGGCGACCGGGGCGCGACAGACTGACAATGACGATCAGCTGACCAGCTTTCGTCTCTGAGACGTTCAGATGACTCAAGCCTTCGAGAGACTGGCACGCCCGATCCAGAAGTGGATCCGGTCACAAGGCTGGCGCGAGTTGCGCCAGATCCAGTCTCAGGCGGTTCATGCGATCATCGGGGGCAAGGCTGACCTGATCATTGCTGCCAACACAGCCGGCGGCAAGACCGAGGCCGCGTTCCTGCCTCTGATCTCGCAGGTTCTGGATGAACCGGCACAGGCGGGTGGCTTCGATTTACTCTATATCGGTCCATTGAAGGCGCTGATTTCCGATCAGGCCCACCGGCTTGAAGATATCTGCCGCGAAACCGGCCTTGCTGTCACGCCCTGGCATGGCGACGTCTCCGCCTCGGTAAAAAACCGCGCGCTGAAATCCCCTGGTGGCATTCTCCTGATCACGCCTGAGTCCCTTGAAGCGCTGTTCATCCGGCGCGGGCTGGAGATTCCCCGACTGTTTGGCGCAACCCGCGCGATCATCATCGACGAGTTGCACACGGTCCTCGACAGCGAACGCGGGGTGCAGATGCGATCCCTCCTGACCCGCATGGAGCTGGCAATCGGTCGCCCCATCCGCAGGGTGGGGCTGTCGGCAACGTTGGGCGACATGGAACTGGCGCGCGCCTATCTGCGCCCTGATAATCCAGACGGTGTCGGACTTCTTAAAGCCGAGGGCGGCGATGCAGAACTGAGGCTTCAACTGCGGGGCTATATTGCGGGCGACAAGGACGAAGAAACCCCTTCCGCCACCCACCGGATTGCACAGCATCTTTTCACCAACTTGCGCGGGAGTGATAACCTGGTCTTCGCGGGCTCCCGGCAATCGGTTGAAATCTATGCCGATCATCTGCGAAGGCTGTGCGAGGACGAGCGCCTTCCGCAAGAGTTCTACCCCCACCATGCCAGCCTCTCCCGCGATCATCGGGAGTTTGTCGAAAGGCGCCTGAAGGACGGATCAAAGCCAACCACGGCGATCTGCACCTCCACGCTGGAGCTTGGGATTGATATTGGTGATGTCACCTGTGTGGCGCAGATCGGCGCGCCTTTCAGTGTGGCGTCGCTCTGGCAACGCCTCGGGCGATCGGGGCGCAGGGCAGGGCAACCCGCTGTGCTGCGTCAGTATTCGGTAGAAACTCTCCTGACCCCGGAAAGCAACTATGTTGACCGGCTGCGCCTTGGGCTTGTCCGTTCTGTGGCAATGATCGATCTGCTGTTGGAAAAATGGTGCGAGCCGCCCCGCCCGCAGGCGCTGCATCTTTCCACGCTCGTGCATCAGATCCTGTCCGTTATCGCGGAACGCGGCGGCGCCACGGCCGGACGCCTTTATCGGATTCTATGCCAGGAGGGGCCTTTCAAGAAGGTGGAAGTGCCTGTTTTCATGGAGGTCCTCAAGGCTTTGGGTCAACCGGAAGCTGGCCTGATCGAACAGAGCGATGACGGGATGCTGCTCTTGGGTCAGGCTGGCGAGAAGCTGGTCGAGCATTACACCTTCTATGCCGTTTTCCAGACCCCCGAGGAATACCGCCTGATCTCGGGCGGCAAAGAACTGGGAACGCTGCCCATTGTGAATGTTATGGCCCCCGGAATGATGCTGATCTTTTCAGGGCGCCGTTGGGCGATTCAGGAGATCGATGACCGCGATAAAGTCATCATGGTGAACCCCTCGAAAGGTGGCACACCGCCAATTTTCGGCGGTGATCCCGGTGATATCCATGACCGTGTGATCGAACGGATGTTCGAGGTTCTGGAAGGGACGGGCGCTCCAGCCTATATGGACAGGACCGCGCGCGACCTGCTGGAGGAGGCGCGTCGGCACTATTCTCAGATCGGGCTGGCGACATCGTCAGTCGTTGTATTGAGCAAAAACCGCTACGCCCTTGCCACGCGGGTTGGCACAACGAAAACCATGACCCTGGCACTGGCCCTGCGTGCTTCCGGATTCATGGTGGAAACCCACGATGGCTTTTTGACGGTCTCATCCAAAGACGATGCATTTGATCTGAACGGCACTCTCAAGCGGATCGTTGCCGGGGAACCTGTCAACCTGTTCGATGTCCAGACCAACCTGGTTTTCGAAAAGTTCCATCCTTACTTGACACGTGGTCTGCTGGAAACGGATGCATTGACGGCCAAAGTCGATCATGCCGCCCTGAGAGGGCTCTGCGAGCAGATAGTGGAGCGATGGTAGATAGTTTGAGATAGGAGAGGCAGCAAATGCGAGCATCGAAGCGCTGGCGAATGTTCAGTTCAGATTCGGCCCTTTGAAGTTGGTCGGGCGAGAATGGTGCGCTTCCCGACACGGTCGCTTATGCCCAGTGCTGCCGGGGACCGCTACCCAGCCACGTCCGAGACATTCAACGCAGCACTTCTCAACCGGCGCCACAGTCGCGACGGGCGGAAAGCCGACGGTGATCTTGTAGCATAGTCACCGCAGCATTGCTTCATAGCGGTCGGCTGGTGTTGGAATCTGGATGACTTGATCGTCGAAGGACCGGTTCCGTTTGACAGCTATGGCATGGGGCGGCAATCCAAGGCGCAGATCGTGTTCACCAGCCGCATCTGCTCGACGGTTTCACATTTCGCCTCGCGTAAACGTGGCGCGCCGAAGACGAGCGCCAGCCCCTTTGCGCGCGACACCGCGACGTTGATGCGGTTGAGCGAGAACAGGAATTCCATGCCGCGCGGGCTTTCCTCGGTCGATGATGCGGTCATCGAGACGATGCAGACCGGGGCTTCCTGTCCCTGAAACTTGTCGACCGTGCCCACGCGGATCGCGTCGGGCAGGGCTGCGCGCAGTGCGTTGACCTGCAGATTGTAGGGTGCGACGATGATGAGGTCGTCTGGGCGCAAGCGGCGCGTCCGGCCGTCCTTGTCGGTCCAGCTTCCTTTCAGAAGATCTTCGCAGGCCCTCCGGATCGCCTCGAGTTCCTCAGGGGCCATCTGGGCATTGCCTTCATGCGCGACGGGAACCCAGAACGCCCCGGCCGGGGGGAAGGATGTGCCCGTGACGCGCTGGTGGGCCGTGTCGGCATGGCTGGTAAGCCGACCCTCATAGACCTGCTCCGAGATGAAGCGGTTGACGTCCGGGTGCATCCGCCGGGTGATGCCCAGAAAAATCCCCCGGTCCGGCGGCACGGTCGCATGATCGCCCAGCATCCATTCCAGGCACGACAGGTTCGCAGGAGCGGGATGCGCGCCTTGAATGACTTGTGGCAATTGGCGCGGGTCGCCCACCAGCACGATGTTGCGCGCAGCCCGGCCCATGGCGGCCATGTTGGCAAGGCCCACTTGGCCGGCCTCGTCGACGAACAGCCAGTCGAAGGCCTGCACGTTTTCGTCGCGGCTGAAGAACCAGGCGGTGGCTCCGACCACATGCGTGCCCGTTGCGGCCTCGTCATTGCTGTTGGTGCGGCGGACCGGGCAATCCTCGGGATAGCCGTCCTGATCGCCGGAGACCTTGTGGATCAGTTCCAGATCGATCGGCAGGTCTTGATCCTCTAACGCCGTCAAGCACCCCATCAGGACATTGCGGATCGCCTCATGGCTGTTCGATGCGACGCCTACCCGATGCCCCTTACGCACCAGTGCCAGGATCGCCCGCGCTGTGACGTGGGTCTTGCCTGTGCCGGGCGGACCCTGCACCGGCAGGACGGTTTCATCCATGCGTGAAACAGCGTCGATCACGCCCGCGACGATGTCCTCGCCTGTCAGGATGTCCCCTTTTGGCCCGGTCAGGCGCGGTGACGTGCGTGACAACAGGTCATCCACAGCGCGGAAGGCTCGGGCGCCACACTGGTCGCGGATCACATCGGCGATTGCGGCGCGCATCACCTTTGTGTCGAGCGGCGCGTTCGGGTGCAGGTTCAGGCGCGGCTGCAGGACATCGGCGCGGGCAGTGCCGACCTTCAGCGTCACATGGCCTGCGTCCATGTCCAGTTCTTCTACCGTGACGCCGGCAAAGCCCTCAGGTGTCGGCACGCTGGCCGTGCTGCCACCGCGCAGCTTCGTTTGCTGGGGCGGGAAGCGATAGCGCTGCGCGGTGGAGCGTTTTATGGAGAAGGGCTTGCCCTTGGCGACCAACCCGCCCAAGGCATCCAGGTCATCAATCAGATCCTCGTCATCCTTGCCCAGGCTGTCGAAGATCGCCCACCAAGTGGGCTTGGCCTCGCACGTGTGGAATTGCGCGAGGTTGAACAGTATCTCCTGCCGTTCCTCTGGCAGGCCGGAACCCGCCAGCGCCTGCCGAAGCTTCGTGGTCGCCGCGTCCTCCTCGACCTCCTGTGCGCGGGCATCCTTTTCGAACACCGGCCAGGGGCCCTCGGGGCGGATGACGACCAGCCAGTCGCGCAAGCGCTCGGTCGAGATGCAGTCGATCCGGTTGTAATCCTCGATCTCGTCGAGGATGCGTTGCTCGCGGGTCTCGCGCCATTCCTCATAGGCGACGACCGAGCCGCCCGCCGTCGTGACCTCGCCTTCACGCGCGATATCGTAGAAGGCTTCCATGGACTTGATGGAATAGTTCCGCTCCGACGCGATCACCCCGCCGCGCACCACGGCGTAAAGGTCCACGAAGCGCCTTTCGCGCAAGAGCCGGTCAAGGAACGCCTCTCCGATCCCGTATTTCGTGGTCAGGCGGCGCAGCGCGGTGATCTCATAGGGGGCGTAATGATAGATGCGCGCCTCGGGGAAGGCATCGAGCCGGGCGCGGAAGAAATCCAGCAGGGCGTCCAACGATTGCGCTTCCTCGGCATGGTCATGCGCCCAGAAGGCGCGGAACTGGTCATCGAACCAGACGCCGTGCAGGTATTCCAGCCCGCCCTCGTAATGCGGATCGCCCTCGATATCGTAGAACAGATCGCCTGGCTGCGGCTGCGGCAGCAGGTCGAAGCCCTTGCCGGGGAGGGCGGGGCGCAGCTCATAAGTCGGCGGCCCAGACTTGCGCGCATGTTGCAGCCGGGCCTGCGCGCGCAGCTTGTCGAGCGTGGGCGCGGCCATGCCCCGCACGGGGGCGTCATGGACGGCCAGCGCCTCCATGGTGGTAATCCCGGCGGCCTCCATCTTCTTGACCTGGCTGCGTGCGATACCGGCGATGTTGAACAGGCTGTCCTGACTGTCCCAGACGCTCTGGCAATGTTCCTCCCGGTGGCAGAGCGCGCAATCGGCGCAGGGGATGGGGAGGGTTTGCGGAGGGTCAGCGACGAAACCCTCCAACCTGGCGCGCGCCATGCGGGCATAGGAGGCGTAATCGGCCAGCCGCAGCGTGGCGCGGCTGCCGTCGCCGAGGTCCAGATGCCCGCGCTCGGGCGCCCGGCCCTGAACCTCGGCCAGCAGGTCGGAATAGAGCACCAGTTGCAGGACGTGTTTCGGATGCGGGCGGCGCTTGAGCTTGGTGTCCGAGACCTCATAACTGAACGGGCCGAGGGCCGATGGGGTCTCCACCCGCTCCAGAAAGTCCGACCAGCCGCCCCATCGGCCGGACAGGAACGCGCCTTGATAGATGATATCGGCGCCCTCGGCCATCGCCGCGCGTGTGGCCTCGGCCGTCTGCGCCAGCGGCCCGCGCGGGATCTCGACAATACTGCGGCCGTCGGATTTCAGGCTGTCCAGATGCGCGGCCTCATGGCTGTGGCCCTGGTTTTGCAACAGCATGGCATCCGCACTTGTCGCCTTTGGCTCAGGTCCCTCACCGCGCAGATGGGCGAGGTCCAGCACGGTGGCGTGCTGGCAGCCCATGAAGCGGGAGAGGTCGGTGGCGGAGAGGAGGATGCGGGGGGAGAGGTGCATCAGGCTTTCTTCTGTCTGCGCCGATACTCGTCTTGAACGTCACCCCAGAAACGGTGCATCAACTCGATATGATCTCGCGCCAGCCAAACAATGTTTCTATTTTCGACTTCCCCTCTTAAGGGTCCATAGGGCCTTTGCGGATCATTGATCACTGTTTTAAACGCAGAGATCAGAACGCGGTCTTGAAAATTGAATGGCGGGTTCGGACGAATATTATATTGGGCCTGAGTAAGAAGGTTTTTATATTCTTCGTCTTCTTGGGTGGCGTCTTCAAGGAGAGCATCTGCAAAAAAAATCTCCGGATTGGTGCGACGATCCATGAAGTGATCATCCGTCACCCTGAACGTGCATACCCAAGACTGGCGTAAATCGATATCTTTAGGTGCCATATTAACCCCGTCCCTTCCATATGCATCATCGATGTAATCGGGATCTTCGGCAAATCTCGTATACCAGATAACATGAACCAATCCGTCGACTTCGGGGTTGTATTCGAGAAATCCCGGATGGTCTTGCGGTCTAATTAGTGCTCCGGCTCTGCGGCAACGGTTCCATGCCAGCTGAGCAGCGTTGAGCGCCACTGCATCTACTTGCACAGATCCTTGTTCCCAAAGTTTTGCGAACCAACCACCGATTGAGCGCCATGCATCGGAGTTCGGGGCAACATAAGTGCCCGCCTCCAGTAATTGTGCATTGCCTCCCATGAAACCGATGCCGTTGTTCGAGGCATTGGCAGAGCCCACAATCGCGCCATTCGCCGACAGGAAAACCTTGGCATGCAGCCCATCGCGAAACCTGATATTCTGATTGTCTGGAGCACCGAGCGCACGCAGGGTGGCCGGGTTCGTTCCGCCCATGCTCAAGTCGCAGGCGACATGCACGTCGGCACGCTCGAGGATATCGGTTCCAAATAGCTCTTTCACCGCCCCGAGGCCCCAGAAGGCAACTGCGCAGCGAACATTCCTTCCCTGAACGACTTCCCTTATCCTCTCGCTCAGCCCTTCTCCATGTAGAAACTCAACCATCAATTTTCCCCTGCTTAAAGGTGACAAAACGGTTCGCTGCTACCAGCATCCCCGCATACATTTCCCGCAACCCCTCCGGCTCCAGCACCTCCACCTGATCGCCCCATCGGAACAGGTGCCAGCACATTTCCAGCATCCCGCCGGCGCGGAACCGCACGATCAGGCTGCCATCGGAGGCGTTTTCCAGCACCTGGCTGGGGTGGAAACGGAAGCGACGGGCCTCGGGGGCGGCTTCCGGGGTGAAGCGCCAGACCACGTCTTGCACCTCTTCCTGAAACACCCCGAAGGATTGCGCCAGATACGCCTGCAGGTCGAAGCCCTCGGGCCGCTCGAAGGCCTCGTCTCCCAGCTCGATCCGCTCGAAACCCGCCAGCGCGAACAGGCGCACATCCTCCTGATAGTCGCTCCATGCCACCAGATACTGCCGCCCTTCACCCAGCAACAGCGCCAGCGGGCCCAGCCAGACATCGCGGCTGAGCTTGCCGCTGCCCCGCGCGCGGTGATCTGTGTTCACCCAGACCCCGGCCAGAATCGCCTGCCGCAGGCTCTGCAGGATCTCGGGCGCGATCATCTCGCGCGGGCCGGGGCGGAGGGCCGCGCCATCGGCTTCCAGCAGAGCGGCGATATCCGGCTCCAACCGGGTGCGCGCAGGCGCAGGCAGCGCCCCTGCAGGCGGGCCGTAAGGCTGCTGAGCGCATGTGCGGTCGCAGTGTCGCCCTCGCGCGCGGCCAGATCGCAGGCGCGATGCAAGGCCGCGATCTCGTGCAGCGTTGGTTGCGTCATGCCGCCGAGGCAACGGGGTGGCAGGCGCCAGCGCTTTTCGCGGCCCGGCTCGCCCAGAACCTCGATCTGTGGGAGGGCGTCGACCAGCGCATCGCGCATACGTTCGGCTATTCTGCGCGCAACTTCGAACTCGGCGCTGATGTCGTTGAGCGATATACCTTCAGCTGTCCCCTGCATCCTCAAGGCCAGCCGGATCAGGTCGGTCACGCGGGCATAGCGCATCAGGATCTCGCTTTTTGCGCGATGCTGACCTGTTTTGCGTCTCGGATCAAGCACTTCGAAACCCGACCGGCGTGCGCGCCCCCGGCTTGGCCGCCTGTTCGCGCTCCAGTTCCGCCAGCAGATCGGCGGGCTTACGAATATCGAGCAGCCGGGCGCGTTTGGCCACCACGGCGAAATCGCCTGGTGTCAACAAATCCAGCGCCTGCAGGCCTGCGGGCGGCACCGCCCCGAGGAACTGCCGGAAGGCTGCGATCCGCTGCAAGGGCGTGAGAGGCTGGAACGTCGCCCTGAAGGTGAAGCGTCGCAGCGCGGCCGGGTCCAGCTGGTCGGCCAGGTTGGTGGTGCAGGCAAATGGCTGTGGGTGGCTTTCCATCCAGGTCAGCATTTCGTTGACTTGGCTGATCTCCCAGCTGCGCTGCGCGCTCTCACGGGTGGACAGCAGGCTGTCGGCCTCATCGAAGATCAGGAAACCGCCTTCCTGCCGGGCCTGGGCAAAGGCATCGGCAATGCGCGCCTCTGTCTCGCCGACGAACATGCCCAGCAGGTCCGAGGCGCGCTTTTGCACCACGGGTAGCCCCATGACTTCGGCCAGATGGCGGGCGAAGGCGCTTTTGCCGGTGCCGGGCGGGCCTGACAGGCAAAGCGACACGGCGCGCGGGGCGCCCTCGGAGGTCAGGCGCCGCAGGATGGCGGTCAGGTCGATATCGGCATGGGTAAGCTGCGGGACGAAGGGTGCCTCGGCCTGCGCTACCGGGGCAGGTTCGCGCCCGCCGCGCAATGCCTTTGCTGCGGCGCGCAGCGTCAGGGGGAGATCGGCCTTGCGCCCGCCAGCGAGCCGCGCGGCGCGCAGTGCGGTGTCGGCCAGGGCCGGCGCCTCGTCGCTTTCGCGCGCCAGTTGCTCCTGTGTTGCGGGGTCGAGTTTCATCCTGTGCTTGTCCGACAGCCGCGCCCAGATCCGGGCCCGCACCTGTTGGGGAGGCTTGCGCAGCTCCAGCGCGAAGGTCACGCGGCGCAGAAGTGCGGGATCGATCTGCGCGATGCTGTTCGTGGTCCAGAGGGTAGGCACTGGGTTGGTTTCCAGCAAACGGTTCAAATGCACCTTGGAGCCGCCACGCCGGTTGCCGCCGAACAGGAACGCCAGGTCGGGCTGTGGCAGCAGATCCTCCATCTCGTCGAAAAGCACCAGCGCATCACGCCGCCCCGCGAGCAGCTGCTGCCCCAGCCGCAACTGCATCTGCCGCTCGGTGCGTGTGGGTTCATCCCCTTCATCGTCGGTTTCGCCAACGGCGAACAGTTGCGCCCCAAGATGTGCGGCGAGTTGTTTGCAGAACTCGGTCTTGCCCGTGCCCGGCGGGCCATAGAGCAGGATGTTCACGCCCGCCGCTTTGCGCGCAAGGGACCCTTTCAGCAGCCGTGCCAAAAAATCACGCGCCTCGCCCAGATGGGCGAAATCCGCCCAGTCGGTCTGCGGTGCAGGCGGGGTGGTAAAAAGCCCGTGCAGGATATCCTGCAGCCCCCGGCTGGGCGGCTCCAGCGCGCGGACCAGCCGCGTGCTCGGGCTCAGGCCATGGTTGCAGTGCCGCCCGCCCTCGCGCGAGATCAGGCCAGCGGTCATCAGTCGGCCGCCCGTCCCCATAGCCCTGCGGATTGCCGCAGCGGAATGCCCGGTCAGGCAGGCCGTGGTCTGATCGACCGGCAGGCGCGCGTCATCGACCAAAGCGTCGATCAACCGCGAGAGTGGCCCGCCTTGTGCTGCCCTCGCCGAGAGCAGGAAGATGTCGGCCTCGACCCGGCCGAGGCGCAGGTAGCGCGCCAGTTCGGCGCAGTTGCGCGCCAGAGCATCCGGGCGTGCCTGCCGCATCCCGGCCACCGCCCGGGCAAGCTGCGCGCGCAAGCCCTCCCAGTCATTCCGGGAGACCCGGGTAAGCGCCAGCGGCATCGGCTCTGGGTCCCAGTTGATGCCTAGCGACTGGCGCTCCAGCCAGTCCGACAGCTCCGAGGCGGGGCGGCTGCGATGGGAAAAGCCCTCGGCCACGCGAAGCGCGCAGGTCAAAAGGGTCAGGGTTTCGTAACGTGTCATGGGCGTCCCCGCGTTGAATGAGGACGGTATGACAGTTGGATACGTCATCTTTGGACGCATCCTGATTGCGGGCTATTCCCAGAGTTACCAGCAGCGCTGCGCCTTGACCGAGTGTCCGCTCACGCAGGCGCGACAAGGAAGTTCGACTGGCCGCTGTGGGCCGACCGGCACGTTGCATGCCGGTCGGGGCAGTCCGTCACAGGTCGATCCCCTCGGAGAGCGTCAAGGCGTCCTCGATGTCGACGCCGAGGTAACGCACCGTGCTGTCCATCTTCGTGTGGCCAAGCAGCAGTTGGACCGCCCGCAGGTTTCCGGTCTTCTTGTAGATCTGCGCCACCTTGGTCCGCCGCATCGAATGCGTGCCGTAGGCGCTCGGCTCCAGGCCGACCGACATGACCCACCCCCGGACGATCCGAGCATACTGCCGGGTCGATAGGTGCGGGCTGAAGTGGATCCGGCTGGGCCACAGGAACTCGAGGCCGATCATCTCGGGATCGCTTATCCAGCGCTCGAGGGAAAGGCGGGTGGTCTCGGTGATCTCGAACCAGACCGGCTTGCCCGTCTTGCTCTGGATCATCGAAGCGCGCTCCTTCACGCGCCCAGCCGCGAAGACGTCCAAGACCCGGATGCATACCAGGTCGCAGCCGCACAGCTTGCTGTCGACGGCCAAGTTGAACAGCGCAAGATCGCGCGCGTTGCCTGCCATCTCGAGGCGAACCCTGATGGACCAGACGTGCCGCGGCAGCAGCGGGCGCTTCTGGCCGATGATGCGGCCCTTGTTCCAGGCGACCCGGGCAGGACGGAGGGCGGGAAGAAGATCGACGGACATGGAACTACCTCCTGTCCACCGGTCCCGCCCTTCTTCGGTCTTGCCGACGCTGACTGTATATCACGACCTAGGCGAAATGTCCTAGCGTCGGGCGGAAAGCAGCCTGATGCACGCGCGGCGTGGCATCCGCAGCAACCTCCATTAGCGGACTTTGGGCAGTGCGGCGTCGCATCCGTGACAAGCTGCTTAAGGACAGGCGCAACTCGGTCCAGCGCAGCGGCTGGGTAAAGGCGTGCAGGGTGTTCTACTCGGCCTCCAGCCCGCCGCCGCGGTGGGCGATGGCCAGCGGGATCGGGTGGTCCAGGAACGGATGCGGGGCGGGCATGGCGGCATCTTTGGCCGGTTGCGGGGGCAAGTCCAGCCCCAGCGGGGGGGGGGCGGCTCAGGGTTGGTAGAGCAGGACCGTCCGATGCTCCGCCCACTGGTGCCACCGCTGGGGCGTCCGGCCACCCGTCTGCATGACCATCTCGTAACGCCAGAAGATCGTGACCGACTCAGGGGTGGCGATGACGCTGGCCTCGGCGGTGTAGGGCGCGGGCAACAACGTGGAGAACGTCTCGTGCAACCCGGCTCTCAGCCAACCGGCCGTGGTCTGTCCGTTTTCCACCCTGACACTGCCCGTCACGTTGCCCTGCGTGGACGGAAGCGGATAGGGAACCAGCACGGTGACAACTCCAGCCTCGGGGTCGGTTGCCCCGACGACCGGATGTTCACCCGAGCAACCCCCCGAAAAGGCCCACTGACCGCCGTGCTCGATGGTGAGCGTATGGTCGCATCTCATGCTCGTGGTCAGGCTCACGCTGTCCACACTCAGGCCGTTCTGGCCGACGGACTCGCCCCGGAACACGGCGGGCAGGTCGATCAGCCCGGTTTCAGCCGGGGCCGGGGGGTCAGGCTCCGGCGCCAGGTCCGGCACGGACTCGGCGTGATCGACCGCCAGGGCCCGGGTCAGAGCGATGCCGCCGGGGGCGGCTACCTGCACCACCGCCGCGCCGATGGCGCCGGTGGCGACCAGCGACAGATCGGCGCTTTCGCCCGCCGCCAGCGTCAGCGCCCCGCCGCCGCCGGACCAAGCCACGCCCCCGCCCGCCACCGCGCGCTGCGGCGCGGCCTCGATGCGCAGGGCGGGCAGCGGGGTTTTGCCGGTGTTGGTCAGCCGCAGGCGGAACAGCGTCATGTCCGCACCCATCCGCTCGGTCGCCGTCACGGCCAACGCCAGTTGCCCCGCCCCGGGCGCCTCCAGCAGGGCGCGCGCGGCCTCGGCCGTCCCTTCGAGGGGCAGGGCGGCCAGCCGCGCCTCGGCCGCCGCGCGGGCCTC